>ENA-OQDT01001222-OQDT01001222.1-human-gut-metagenome-genome-assembly--contig:-NODE-1222-length-15428-cov-3.830142_pt1 | contig 15428 bp, 16 predicted proteins | sample MGYA00242786_ERZ504617 | MGnify/ENA primary metagenome ERZ504617 (study PRJEB26092, sample SAMD00036337) | human gut metagenome | host: Homo sapiens | study: EMG produced TPA metagenomics assembly of...
ACGGTATACCGGAAGTGTGCAGACCTCATTTGTGGAAGCAAGGCTCTGTAAGGTCTGGCTTGCAACCTGTCCAATGCTCTCACCTGTGATAAGTCCGAGACAACGGTCTTTTTTAGCGAAATGCTCAGCAATACGCATCATATATCTTCTCATGATAATAGTAAGCTCATCATGAGGACACTGATCATAAATATAAAGCTGTATATCTGTAAAGTTAACTACATGGAGACGGATCGGTCCACTGTATTTGGCTACCAGGCGGGCAAGATCCACTACCTTCTGTTTGCGCGCTCACTGGTGTGAGGGCGGTGCATGGAAATATACCGCATCGATCTTGACACCACGTTTTGCGATCATGTATCCGGCAACCGGACTGTCGATCCCACCGGAAAGAAGAAGCATGGCTTTTCCGTTTGTTCCGATGGGCATTCCGCCTGCGCCCGGAATGGTCTGGGAATATACGTAAATCTTGTCACGGATCTCAACAGAAAGATCCAGCTCCGGATGATGAACATCCACACTTGCCTCCGGGAACGCATCCAGGATACGTCCGCCAAGCTCTGCGCTGACTTCCATAGAGCTGATCGGGTAGGATTTCTTTGCGCGGCGTGTCCAAACCTTGAAGCTTCCGTTAAAGTCCGGATGCCACTGCTTCATATAACTCACAACATCTTCGGCAAGCTTCTCGAAGCCCTGTTCTTCATAGATCATAACCGGGCAGATGCCTACAATACCAAATACATGCTGCAGCGCATCTACAGCCTCATCGTAATCATAATTCTCCGGGCAGAATACATAAACTCTTCCCTGCTCTTTTTTTTACTTCAAAATCTCCCTCGATCTTGGAGAGTGCGATCTCCATCTGATGTACGAGAGCATCTTCAAAACGATAGCGGTTCTTTCCCTTAAGGGCAATTTCCGCATATTTGATCAGAAATGCATGTACTAACATAAAAATCCCTTTCTTCTGTATTCTCTATCGACGTGCATACCTGCGCAGCATCGGAATTGTTTTTCCCAGTGCTTCCAGGCAGTAATCTACCTCTTCAAAGGTATTTTCCTCACAGAAGCTGATGCGGACGGTACTTTCCACATCGGCTCTGCTCAAGCCCATAGCTGTCAATGTTGCACTTGGTTTTCTCTTATGGCTGGAGCATGCACTTCCTGCGGAAATATATACTCCGAATTCTTCCAGTGTATGGAGAAGAACCTCACTTCGTACTCCATGAAAGGTTACACTCATGATGTGTGGTGCTCCCTCCATTAACGGCATTCCGTTAACAGTAATATCGCCAAGCTTTGAAAGTCCCTCTGCCATCCGTTCTTTCAGAGCATAGAGCTGCTGTATCTTTTTATCAAAATCTGTGTATACCATATCTGCGGCAACGCCAAGTCCTGCGATTCCCGGCACATTGTCCGTTCCGGAGCGCATGCCGTTCTGCTGTCCGCCGCCAAGGATCTGCGGCTGTACTCTTACTTTTTCGTTAATATAGAGAAAGCCTACGCCCTTTGGTCCATGGATCTTGTGACTGCTCACGGAAAGAAGATCGATCCCCAGCTTTTTCGGATAGATACGATACTTTCCGAATGCCTGGATGGCATCTACATGAAAAAGTGCTTTCGGACTTTTTTCCATGGACAAGCTTTCCGATCTCTTCTACCGGCATCACAGCTCCCACCTCATTATTCACGTACATCACAGACACCAGAATGGTATCCGGACGAAGAGCCGCTTCCAGTGCATCAAGCTTTACAACGCCGTGATGATCAACAGGAAGAATGGTCACCTCATAACCCTGTTCCTTCAGATAAGCAAAAGGCTGGGCCACTGCTGCATGCTCTACTGCAGTTGTGATGATATGATTTCCCATACGCTTATTGGCTTCCACACCACCGATGATGGCAAGGTTATCCGACTCTGTTCCACCGGAGGTAAAAAGAATCTCTTTTTCATTCACTTTCAGTAATTTTGCAAGGGTCTGGGCACTTCTGCGAACATAATTCTCCGCTTCCACTCCTTTTTTATGCATGGCAGAAGGATTTCCGAAATCTCCTGTCATGGTTTTGCAGACAATATCCTTTACTTCGTCGAAGCATCTCGTTGTCGCGGAATTGTCAAAATATGCTTCCATAATCTATTCATCCTCCAGTTGAAACATCAGAACAGAAAGTACTGCGAGTCCCGCGGTTTCTGTCCGTAAGATCCGGTGTCCCAGGGTGATGGGTTTCGCACCGGCTTCCATGGCATCTGCCACTTCCTGCTCTTCGAATCCACCCTCAGGGCCAATAAAGACACCTATGCTTTTTCCCGGTTCGATCGACCGGATCAGCTCCTTTGTCTCTTTCATTCCCTTTGCAAGCTCATAAGGAATCAGCAGAATGTCCAGTTCCTCTGCATAGGCAAGAGCTTCTTTAAAGCTCATCACGGAATGTACCTCCGGCACCAGCATACGTTTGGATTGTTTTGCCGCACTTTCTGCGATCTGCTGCCAGCGGAATACTTTTTTTCTGCTTTTTTGTTATCCAGTTTTACCACGCAGCGCCTGGTTGAAACAGGAACTATGGAATATGCTCCAAGCTCTACTGCCTTCTGGATGATCAGCTCCATCTTATCAGCTTTCGGTAGTCCCTGAAAGAGATAAATACGGTTCTTCAGCTCATAATCCGGCTCCTGTGCATAGAGGATATGAAGCAGGACTTCATCCTCACCGTGTTTTCGATCACACAGTGATATTCTTTTTCCTTATCGCTGATCCAGAGCTCCTCGTCTTTTTTCATGCGGAGTACATTCACGATATGATTGACATCATTTCCTGTGATACGGATCTCATGTCTGTCCCTGTCGATCTGATGAGGTTCCACAAAAAAGTCGCTGCATGAGATCAGTCCTTTCTTGCTGTCACAGATACCCACTCGCCCATGATGAGTCACCTCAACAAGAGTCAGTCCGGCGTCTTTTACAGCCTTCACTACGACATCCTCCTTTACATCCAGGATACCTGATGTAATGTAGTAAGCGCCTTTTTTCATCTGTGCAACGATCACCGGAGTCAGCGGTACCAGAACATCTGCCAGGATATTTGCAGTTACGATATCATATTTCTCATATCCGACCTGATCCTGAACTTCTTTGTCATCAATGATGTTTCCAATCATCATGTCAAAAGACTTCTCCTCGATCTGGTTGGCTTCCTTGTTCTCAGACACTGCCGGAACTGCACAGGGATCAAGGTCTGTACCAACCACATGGCCTGCACCAAGCTTCAGTGCAACGATCCCCAGGATTCCACTTCCGGTTCCCACATCAAGGATCTCCATTCCCGGCTTCACAAATTTCTTCAGCTGACGGATTACCAGCTGGGTAGTCTCATGCATTCCTGTACCAAAGGCAGTTCCCGGATCAATGTGGAGGATCATCTTGTCTTTATCTTCTGCCTTCACTTCTTCCCAAGACGGTACGATCAGAATGTCGTCTACATAGAACTGATGGAAATATTCTTTCCAGTTATTGATCCAGTCTTTGTCCTCTGTCTGGGATTCTGTGATGGTTGCCTCTCCGATATCCACAAAGCTTCTCAGATCCTCAAGTGCAGCTTTCACATCTTTCAGGATCGCCTCGGTATCCGCATCCTCTTCCAGATAGAAGTTCAGATATGCGATCCCGTCATCTGCCGGTCCTTCCGGCATGATATCCACAAACATCTGTGCCTTGTCCTCATCAGTCAGCGGCTGCTTGTCCTGGATCTCCACACCTTCAATTCCCACCTCGGCAAGTGTACAGATCACAATATCCTCTGCCTCTGTTTTTGTCTTAAGTGTAAAACGGTTCCATTTCATATTTCTATATCTCCTTATGCTGTATACACATTTACGGATTTTCGTTCCTGTCTGTCGCCTGTTTTCTATTGTCCCGAAAACGGGCACTTCTTTTAATATACACGAATACAGAAAAAAAGAAAGAGGCATTTTGTGCCTCTTTCCTGTTTTCACTTTATTTATTCCTCGAACATTTCCTTAACTTTCTCACGGAAACCTTTTTTCTTCTTTTCAGTTTTTTCGGAAGTCTCGGATGTGCTGTCCTCTGACGGACGGTTTCCACATGCCGCATCAAAAGCTTCCAGAGCTTTCTTTGCTTCCTCATTGAGATTTGTCGGAGTCTGGACTACCAGGGTTACATAGTGATCACCACGAACATTCTTGTTACGTAATGACGGAACACCTTTGCCCTTCAGACGAATTCTTGTATCAGTCTGTGTTCCCGGCTTCACCTCATAGGCAACCTCACCGTCTACCGTATTGATACGCATCTCCCCGCCAAGTGCAGCCTGTGCAAATGTGATCGGAGCTGTTGAAAAGATATTCATATCCTGTCTCTGGAAGATCGGATGACGAGCTACATTTACCTCCACCAGCAGATCTCCTCTCGGTCCGCCGTTGGTTCCCGGTTCGCCTTTTTCGCGGATACGGATACACTGACCATTATCAATACCGGCCGGTACAGACACCTGGATCTTCTTTCTGGAAGAGGTATATCCTGTTCCACGGCAGGCACTGCATTTGTCCTTGATCACCTTACCGGTTCCATTACAGTCCGGACAGGTCTGAACATTACGTACCATACCAAACATGGACTGCTGGGTGTAAACGATCTGACCCTGGCCCTTACATTTCGGACATGTGACCGGTGATGTTCCAGGTTTCGCTCCGGTTCCGTGACATGTGGTACATTCATCCTTCAGAACGATCTCCAGCTCTTTCTCGCATCCGAAAACCGCTTCCTCAAAAGTAATGTTCACACGTGCACGAAGGTTGGCGCCCTTCATCGGTCCGTTGTTGGCCCGTCTGGTTCTGCCTCCGCCGCCGAAAAGGTCTCCGAAGATATCTCCGAAGATGTCTCCCATATCTGCACCGTTGAAGTCAAATCCGCCAAAGCCGCCGGCTCCGCCTCCACCGCCGTTTTCGAATGCCGCATGACCAAACTGATCATACTGTCTTCTCTTATCGGCATCACTTAAAACGGAGTAAGCCTCTGTCGCTTCTTTGAATTTCGCCTCAGCCTCTTTATCACCCGGATTTACATCCGGGTGATATTTCTTGGCCAGCTTACGATATGCATTTTTTTAATGTTGCGTCATCGGCGTTTTTATCCACACCTAAGACTTCATAATAATCTCTTTTATCAGCCATTGTAATTGTTTCCTACTTGTCTTAGACTTCCTTGTAATCAGCATCTACAACATCATCGCCGTATCCTGCTTCATTTCCGCCCTGGGCACCAGCGTTTCCGCCCATGTTGCCCATATCCGGTCCAGGACCAGCCTGACCCTGAGCTCCCTGAGTCTGCTCATACATCTTGGAAAACAGCTTCTGAGCGCTCTCCATCATCTTCTCCTGTGCAGCCTTGATGTCTGCAACCTGAGAATCGGTAAGCTCCTGAGCATTTGCTGTCTGTGCAAGAAGATCCTTCAGTGCATTGAGGTCTGCCTCAACACTTGCTTTATCGTTTGCATCAAGCTTGTCGCCTGCTTCCTTCAGTGCATTCTCAACCTGGAATACCATGGAGTCTGCATTGTTCTTTGTATCAATTGCCTCTTTACGTTTCTTATCCTGAGCTTCGAACTCAGCAGCTTCTTTAACAGCCTTGTCAATATCAGACTCGGACATGTTAGAACCAGCTGTGATTGTAATGTGCTGCTCTTTACCTGTTCCAAGATCCTTAGCAGATACATTTACAATACCGTTGGCATCGATATCGAATGTAACCTCAATCTGCGGAACACCACGACGTGCTGGTGGGATTCCATCCAGACGGAACTGTCCAAGGGACTTGTTGTCTTTCGCGAACTGACGCTCGCCCTGTAATACATTGATATCTACAGCGGTCTGATTATCAGCTGCTGTGGAGAAAATCTGGCTCTTCTTGGTCGGAATAGTTGTATTTCTCTCGATCAGACGTGTTGCAATACCACCCATTGTCTCGATGGACAGGGAAAGTGGAGTAACATCAAGAAGAAGGATGTCACCTGCACCAGCCTCACCGGAAAGCTTACCACCCTGGATAGAAGCACCAAGTGCAACACACTCATCTGGGTTCAAGGCCTTGCTTGGCTCTTTGCCTGTTAACTGTCTTACTTTATCCTGTACAGCCGGGATACGTGTAGATCCACCAACCAGAAGCACCTGTCCAAGATCAGAAGCAGTAAGACCTGCATCAGAAAGTGCACGGCGAACCGGCTCTGCTGTTTTCTCAACAAGATCGTGTGTAAGTTCGTCAAATTTAGCTCTTGTAAGGTTCATATCGAAATGCTTCGGTCCTTCAGCTGTTGCTGTGATGAATGGCAGGTTGATATTGGTTGTTGTTGCGGAAGAAAGCTCTTTCTTAGCTTTCTCAGCAGCTTCTTTCAGTCTCTGAAGAGCCATCTTATCGTTGCTTAAGTCAACGCCCTCTGTTCTCTTGAACTCAGAAAGCATATAGTCTGTAATTCTCTGGTCAAAGTCATCACCACCAAGACGGTTGTTACCAGCTGTTGCCAGAACTTCGATAACGCCATCACCAATCTCAATAATGGAAACATCGAATGTACCACCACCAAGGTCATAAACCATGATCTTCTGCTCTTTCTCATTGTCAAGACCATATGCAAGAGCTGCTGCTGTAGGCTCGTTGATGATACGTTTTACATCAAGACCTGCGATCTTACCAGCATCTTTGGTTGCCTGACGCTGAGCATCATTGAAATATGCCGGAACAGTGATAACTGCTTCTGTAACAGACTCTCCAAGGTATCCTTCAGCATCTTTTTTCAGTTTCTGAAGAATCATAGCGGAAATTTCCTGTGGGGAATATTTCTTATCATCAATTGTTACACGGTAATCTGTACCCATCTCTCTCTTGATGGAAGAGATTGTTTTCTCTGCGTTTGTTACTGCCTGGCGTTTTGCAGGCTCACCTACCAGACGCTCACCTGTCTTTGTGAATGCTACAACAGATGGTGTTGTTCTGGATCCTTCTGTATTTGCGATAACGGTTGGCTGTCCACCTTCCATAACAGCTACACAGCTGTTTGTTGTACCTAAATCAATACCAATGATTTTTCCCATGATAATTTTCCTCCTGTTTAAAAATTCATGGTTGCTGTCCATTACACGAACAGTAACATTTATACTTTGTTTTTAGAAAATGTCGATGAAGTTTGATTCTCCAAGCTGCTTTCTGTTAATTAGCAACTTTTACCATACTGTGTCTTACAACGAAATCCTTGTAGGTATATCCCTTCTGGAATTCCTCTACGACGATGTTCTCGCCAACGGATTCGTCCTCCACATGCATCACTGCATTATGCAGATTCGGATCAAATTCCTTACCTACAGCTTCGATTGGCTTCACACCCATCTCATCAAAAGCTGTCATCATCTGCCTGTAGATCATCTTCATGCCTTCTGCAAATGAATCATCCTCCGGTGCCTGTGCAAGACCTCTTTCGAAGTTATCCACGATCGGAAGCATTTTTTCAACGATGTCCCTGGCGCCGATGATGTACATGCTGGATTTCTCCTTCTCCGTTCTTTTACGGTAGTTATCGAATTCAGCCATGCTGCGCTTCAGTCTGTCTGTAAGCTCCTCGACCTGCTGTTCAAATTTATCTTTCTCTTTTTTCTTCTTACCGAAGAAAGAAGTTTTTGTCTTGGTTTCCGGTTCCTTCTGAGATTCGGTTTCCTGATCTGACTGCTCAGTTTCTTCTGTCTGTGCAGGTTCCTCGGAAGTCTCCTCTTCTGCTGTCTGGGCTGTATCTGCTGCCTCTTCTTCGCTTCCGTCTGTTACCGGAATGTCAACTGCTTCTTCCTGTACTTCGGCTTCTTTATTCATTTCTTCTGACACGCTTTCAACCGCCTTTCTAGGTTTTCTTATTTACCATTTCGTCAAGCTGGACTTTTAATTTCTTTAAGCTGTCCACTACATTCTCGTAATCCATTCGCTTGGGACCGATGATTCCAATAGTTCCACGCATTCCATCTCCCAGCTCATAAGTAGCTGTGACCACACTGCAGTCTTTCATGGTACGTACCGGAACTTCATCCCCGATGTATATCTGAACTCCTGTGTTCTCCGAGTCTCCCATTTCCTCACGGACCATATCCGCAAGTTCCTGCTTATCCTCGAAAGTAGAAATCAGCTCACTGGCTCTGGATGTATCTGCAAGCTCTGGATACTTAAATATGTTGGTCGCTCCCGACGTATATACTTTCATATCTTCTTCGTCCACGTGAATTGTAGCTGCAACTGCGTCCAGCACATCTGCAACCACACCGCTGTGGCTTCCCGCCTGTTCTTTCAATCTGGCGATCATGCCCAGATTAATGTCCTGGATGGGTACACCGTTCAGGTTCGTGTTAAGAAGAAGATTCAGCTTCAGGATCGTCTGGTCATCCATCTCCTCATCAATATTAATGATCTGGTTCCGAATAACATTACCCTCACATACAACTACGGCAATCAGCTGCCGCTCATTGACTCGTGAAAGCTGAATGAACTTCAGGGTGCTTCCCTTATACTGGGGAACCGCAACCATAGCCGCATAATTGGTATTCGTGGCAAGAACCTTCGCCACCTGCTTGAGCACCTTATCCATCTTATCTGACTTCTCAATCATCAGATCACGGATTTCTGCGATCTCGGCTTCCTTCTCCCTGGTAAGCTCATCTACATAAAGGCGATAGCCTTTATCTGATGGAATTCTTCCGGCTGAGGTGTGGGGCTGTACGATGTAGCCCATATCCGTCAGGTCGGACATCTCATTTCGGATAGTAGCAGAGCTGACATTCAGATCCGGATATTTGGAAATAGTTCTGGAACCTACAGGCTCACCTGTTTCCATATAAGTTTTGATGATTGCTTTCAGTATTTTCCGTTTGCGCTCATCTAATACTTCATCCATGAAATATCTGCTCCTTCCTGAAAAGCAGACGGTCAAACCTGATTCTGATTTCCGTCTGGCTTCTTCGAATTCCTTTGTTAGCACTCATTATTTAAGAGTGCTAACATCTATGTTCTTAAGATACACCTCAGTATTCCTTTTGTCAATATTTTTACAAATTTTTTCATCTTTTTGATAGTTTTTACCCTATACTTTACCATTCTGGCTAAATTCTCCTTACTGCAATACTTTTTTTGGGCAGCAAGGATACTATCAGGTATCTACCAACGCAGTCTTATGTTTGCTGCCGCATAAATGAAAAAGATGCCTTGAGAAAATTTTCCCTGGCATCTTCTTTCCTATATAGGAATACCGCCCATAGGCGACATGTCCGTTTTGTAACTGTTCAGCACCTTCACAGTTATATGTTTCGCAAAACAGCCCCTGCTGAATAGCAGCCTCTATTTTTTTATAATTTTCCAGATAGTCAAGAACTGCTGTCGGCTCATCCAGAAAGACTACCAGATCCAGCACGGAAAAATCCATGAATTTCTCTTCTGCTGTGTACTCCAGCAATGCTTTCATCTTGTCATAATATCCGTCAATGTTATACAGCACAATTGGGCGGTCAATACGTTTCAGGCTTTTCAAGGTAAAAATCTCAAAAAATTCCTCGTAGGTACCAATTCCGCCAGGTGCTACGATCGTAGCATCTGATTTTTCTTCCAGAAGTTTTTTGCGCTCTCTCATATTCTCTGTGAAAATAAATTCCGTGCATTTCTCATACAGAACTCCAGGCTGATCAAAAAATCGGGGAGCAATTCCAAGTATGTAACCATTTTCTGCTGCCACGCCTCTGGCTGCTGCTCCCATCATTCCGGTAGCCCCGCCGCCAAACACCAGACCGTGACCTCTTTTTCCCATTGCTCTTCCAAGCTCTTCTGTTTTTTCATAATAAATGTTTTTAAGCAGTGCACTTGAAGCGCCATATACACATATGTTCAATCTGTTATCCCCCTTATTTTTTCTTCTAAACACAGGTGCAGCCTACCTGCGGCAGCACCATATACGAAAGTCAGCTGGCATATCTTTTCCAGTCAGCTTCCGGCAGCCGCGCAAAACACCATATTTGCCACACCGCACAAAACCATCACCAGAATAGGATTCATTTTAAATTTTCTTAAAAGCACCAGTGCGGCAGTAAAGAACACCACCATTCGAATGCATATGTTTTCCCGAAACAGTTCCACTGCACCATTTATAAAAAAAGATGATACTAAAATGGTAACTCCTGCCTTGGCGATCATGGCCACAACCGCCGGGCGAAGGGATGTAAGAGTTCCCTGGAGAAGGGACATTTTCCGGTATTTCGTGTAAATATATGCCAGCAGGGTTACAATTATACAGGAGGGTAAAATACAGCCAAGAGTAGCCACCACTGCGCCACCAGGACCAGCAATCCTGGTTCCTACAAAGGTTGCGGAGTTTACTGCAATAGGACCAGGAGTCATCTCTGCAATGGTCACAAGATTCGAAAAAGTTTCCATGGAAATCCAGCCATGCATAGTCACTACCTGTTCCTGTATAAGAGGCATTGCTGCATATCCACCTCCAAAGCTTAATGCACCAATCTGAAGGAAGCTGAAAAAGAGCTGAAGATAAATCATTTTTTGCTGCCCTCCTTCACAAGTGTACGCGCAAATCCAAATACAGCCACAATAAGTATTATATAAATAATGTTCACCTTCAGAAAATAGCTTGCACAAAAACTGATGACCATAATAATCACATTTACCCAGTCTTTTGACTTCGCCACGTTTTTCCCCATGTCGTATACCACGGAAATGATCACAGCACCTACGCCGGCAGTCATGCCTTTCAAAAGAGCTGCTATATAATAATTAGAGCAGAATGCATCATAAAACAAGGAAATCAGGGACAGGATCACCATTGGCGGAATAATAGCCCCCAGAACCGACAGCAGCATTCCCGGTATTCCCCCAAGCTTGTATCCCACCACAATTGCTCCGTTTACCGCGATTGCTCCTGGAGATGACTGTGCGATTGCCACCAGATCCAGCATTTCTTCCTCATCGATCCAGTGATATTGATCCACAAATTTCTCTTTCAATAAAGTAACGATCACATATCCGCCGCCAAAAGTAAACGTACTAAGATATAACGAGGCAAAAAAAATGCTTTCTCAGCACATATCTTTTATTCTTTTGTTTTTCTTCCATTTCCAGCACTCCTAATAATTCTGCATGATTTCTGTGCATCGCGAAGCGTGTTACTGGTCAGGTCATGAACAATCACGCTTTTCTTTTTTAAGATAACGCACTATAGGTATGTCTGTCAATTAAAGTTTTGGAATGCTTCTGGCATTTCAGAAGGCAGAACAAATATTCGATTCTGCTGTACTTTTATAAAAAAGGATGCTATACTGAAAACAGTTAAAGCGTGTTTGATTTTATAAAAGAAAGGACTCATATGGATCATTTTGAATTACATTCCGAGTATAAACCAACCGGCGATCAGCCACAGGCTATTGAGAAACTGGTAAAGGGATTTAAAGAGGGAAATCAGTTTGAGACGCTGCTTGGTGTCACCGGCTCTGGTAAAACTTTTACTATGGCAAACGTTATTCAGGCGCTGAATAAGCCTACTCTGATCCTGGCCCATAATAAAACTCTGGCAGCACAGTTATATGGTGAGTTTTAAGGAATTCTTCCCTGAGAACGCAGTGGAATATTTTGTCTCCTATTACGATTATTACCAGCCAGAAGCATATGTGCCTTCTTCTGACACTTATATTGCCAAGGACTCTGCGATCAATGATGAAATTGACAAACTCCGTCTTTCTGCCACTGCCGCAATGTCAGAGCGAAAAGATGTTATTATCATTTCTTCTGTGTCCTGTATCTATGGATTGGGTTCTCCTCAGGAATTTCAGGACATGATGATTTCCCTGCGTCCTGGCATGACTAAGGATCGTGATGAGGTTATCCGGGAGCTGATCGACATTCAGTACACCCGAAATGAAATGGACTTCCACCGAAGTACCTTCCGCGTCCGTGGCGACACTCTGGAGATTTTTCCGGCTAACAGCTCAGATACCGCTGTCAGAGTGGAGTTTTTCGGAGATGAGATTGACCGTATCTCTGAGATTGATGTGCTAACCGGAGAAATCAAATGTCAGCTTGCGCACATCGGTATTTTCCCGGCTTCCCATTATGTAGTACCAGCGGAGCAGATTCAGAAAGCAGCCATTGCCATTGAAGAGGAATTAAAAGAACGGGTAGACTACTTTAAAAGTGAAGACAAGCTTCTGGAAGCCCAGCGAATCTCCGAGCGTACCAACTTTGATATTGAAATGATGAAAGAAACCGGCTTCTGCTCCGGTATTGAGAACTATTCCCGTCATCTTTCCGGACTGGAGCCAGGGCAGCCACCTTATACTCTGCTGGATTATTTCGGGGATGATTTTCTTCTTATTATTGATGAGTCGCACAAGACAGTCCCACAGGTTGGCGCTATGTATGCTGGCGACCAGAACCGTAAACAGACATTGGTAGACTATGGATTCCGTCTGCCCTCTGCCAAGGATAACCGCCCTCTGAGTTTTGAAGAATTTGAGAATAAACTTGACCAGGTTTTGTTTGTATCTGCTACCCCGGGAGATTATGAATACGACCATGAGCTTCTCCGCGCCGAGCAGATCATCCGTCCTACCGGTCTTCTGGATCCGAAGGTGGAGGTGCGCCCTGTAGAGGGACAGATAGACGACCTGATTTCTGAAATAACGAAAGAAACCTCCAGAAAAAACAAAGTGCTGATCACAACTCTCACCAAACGAATGGCCGAGGATCTTACCCAGTATATGAAAGATGTGGGAATCCGTGTCCGTTATCTTCATTCGGATATTGATACCCTGGAGCGTGCAGAAATCATCCGCGACATGCGTCTGGATGTATTTGATGTGCTTGTAGGCATTAACCTTCTGCGAGAAGGGCTTGATATTCCTGAGATCACTCTGGTTGCTATTCTGGATGCAGACAAGGAGGGCTTCCTTCGTTCTGAGACTTCCCTGATCCAGACCATTGGCCGTGCTGCCCGAAACAGCGAAGGACACGTTGTCATGTATGCAGACGTGATGACGGATTCCATGAGAAATGCCATTGAGGAAACCAACCGTCGCAGGGAAATCCAGGAAGCCTATAATAAGGAGCATGGAATTACTCCTACTACTATTAAGAAGGCAGTCCGTGATCTGATTGCAGTTTCCAAGGCAGTTGCTGAAACTGAAGTGAAGCTGAAGAAGGATACCGGAATCCATGAGCAAAAAAGAGCTGAAGAACCTGATCTCCCAGTTGGAAAAACAGATGCGCCAGGCTGCTGCAGACTTGAAATTTCGAGCAGGCAGCAGAGCTGCGTGACAAAATGATAGAATTGAGAAAAAATCTTGCAGATGCGGAAAAGTAATCTTTCGATTTCCCCATGCAATTTTGCCAGTCAGATTTGGCACTATTTATCAGCTTCAAGAGAGCGCTTCACGATCTGATTAAAGCGTGTTTGAAGAGTGAAAAGCCTAATTTTCAGGCTCATCACCCTTGCATATCATAGAAGAATCTTATTTACAGACTTTTTCCCACAGTCTTTGTTTGAAAAGGATTTCTGTAAGATGTACGTCACAATTTACAGGATTCTCTGCCTGCAGCGGATCGCCTCCGGCCACATTTATATTTGCGCCGCAGTGCGATCCCGCCCGGCAGGGGGTTCCGTTAACCTTGATTATTCAGCAATTAATTTTTATTTATCTTCACTGAAAAATTTCTAAAATGCCCTTCCGCCTTTTCTGAGAACATTCCGATATAAGTTCCGGTAAAACTCATGTACATAGTTCCTTCTGTAGCCAGCCCTGCAGTAGAACCGCTGCCCAGCTTCTCATAGTATTTTCCATCTTCGCTGTACCAGAAATCATATTCCAGAGGATTACCGATAATACGAAAATGAATATTTTCCCCAGAGGATACTACCTTCTCAGCTGTTCTTGCAAACATATCATGAATATGCCTGGAAAAACAAACCTTGTACTGTCCGCCCTCTCTGGTTAAGTAAATTTCATAATGATAAAATTGATTGTAGAATGTACCCAGTCCCACTCTTTTATTTAGACCTTTGACGTTGCTGTCTTGGGAAAACGGACAGGCATCTGAAAAATTTCCTTTCAAACTCACCACAACATCTGCCTCAACATCAAATTCCTTCTGCCTGATTCCGACCCATGTCGGAGTATCCGTGTCATTTAAAGTTACGCTTGTTCCTTTCAAAATAAGCCGTCTGGCAGCGGTATCACGCACATAATTTTCCATATGCGGAGTTCGAACCCAGTTATAATGCAGGCTGAATTTCTCTTCCGAAAAATCATCTGTAAAATCCCGGCATATCGGCTGCACCTGGTCGCCTGGAAGTGGTCCCTTCATTTCCAAAGCGATTCTGCCATCGTTTCCAACAACCGGCCAACCCTCTTTATCCCAGATTACAGGGCTTAAAAAGGTCTCTCTTCCAAGATGATGAAGTTTCAGACCTCGCTGCGGAGTGCAAGAAGGCCGGATTCCCAGACAAACCAGCCACCAGTTTCCATTCTGATCTACTTCCAGATCAGCATGTCCAGTGCAGGAAATAGAGCCATCCGGATTATCCCGGTGACTGAGAATCGGATTATGGGGACACGCCTCATACGGTCCAAATGGAGAATCTGCTCTTTGCATGGTAACCATATGTCCATATTCTGTGCCACCCTCTGCAAGAAGCAAATAATATTTTCCATTCAGCTTGTAAATATGAGGTCCCTCCGGACAGATTCCGCCGCATCCATGACTGATACATACACTTTCGGACAGCTTTTCTCCTGTGTATGGATTGATTTTACACATAAAAATTCCATCCCTGTCATCTTTATCTCTGGAAGTAGAGGCGAAGTAAACATCTTCACCATCAAACAGCAAAGTAGGATCAATCCCTCCCTGATCAATCCATACCGGCTTTGACCATTTCCCATAAATATCGCTGGTATGTACAATCAAATGTCCCTTATGTGACACATTGGTAGTGGTCATAAAAAACTCACCGTTATGGTAACAGAGCATCGGCGCATAAATTCCGCCTGACGGCCGAACACCGTCCAGATAAAGCTGCTCTTTATCTCTCAGACAGTAATTGATCAGTTCCCAGTTCACAAGATTCTTACTGTGGTAAACCGGCACTCCGGGATAGAATTCAAAAGTTGAATTTACAAGATAAAAATCATCCCCGACTCTGCAAATCGACGGATCTGGATTGTAACCAGAAATAATGGGATTTTGTATTTTGTATTCTGATATCTGGCATATTTTCCTCCTGACCTGCAAACCGACAAATGCAGTTCTCTTCATAAGATATCTACAGATTACTATGATTCAGAAGGAATAACAACCCCAAAAACTTTTGCTGTATTATAGGAAAAAGTTGTAT
>ENA-OQDT01001223-OQDT01001223.1-human-gut-metagenome-genome-assembly--contig:-NODE-1223-length-15427-cov-7.119216_pt1 | contig 15427 bp, 14 predicted proteins | sample MGYA00242786_ERZ504617 | MGnify/ENA primary metagenome ERZ504617 (study PRJEB26092, sample SAMD00036337) | human gut metagenome | host: Homo sapiens | study: EMG produced TPA metagenomics assembly of...
GAGATGTGATCAACAATGACAGCATTTATCTGGTGGATGATAATATTTGACCTGACACTGAAGTATATCCGTCAGTATTATGACAGCAGTGCACAAGGCAGTGTTTATAAAGACATCGGAAATGTGGATGTTTATCAGATCAGAAGTAAATAATAAGAGAGTCACCGATACTTCTCTGACTGCAATGTAATAAAAATCCCGCAGAATCTTTGAAGATGAGATGCTGCGGGATATTATTTTACCATATTAAGACGAAAAAAAGAAATGCAGGAGATGGGACTTGAACCCACACGATCTTGCGACCACAGGCACCTGAAGCCATGCGCGTCTGCCAATTCCGCCACTCCTGCATTTCAATATGAATCAGACATTGATCTGATTAAATGCAGAAGATGGGACTTGAACCCACACGATCTTGCGACCACAGGCACCTGAAGCCTGCGCGTCTGCCAATTCCGCCACTTCTGCATTTGATATAATCAGTCGAACTCGCCGACTGCCTGATTATAATAACCTATGAGGGATGAAATGTCAAGAGTAAAATCAAAATAGTTTTAATTTTTTGGTTTGTCTTTTCAACTGCAACAATTTACCAAAGAAAAGTTTTTGAGTACAACTGAATTATTTTTAGTGTCGGAATCTGTTGAAAAAACAAAACTCTTATGATACAATCTTGAAGATTTAGATAAAAAGCAGAAAGGGAGATTATATGAAAGCATTTCTGATATTAGAAGACGGCCATGTGTTTAAAGGAACCAGTATCGGTTCAACAAGAGAAGTCATCAGTGAGATTGTTTTTAATACTTCCATGACAGGATATCTCGAAGTAATGACTGACCCATCGTATGCAGGACAGGCGGTCTGCATGACTTATCCTCTGATTGGCAATTATGGTATCTGTTATGAGGACCAGGAGTCCAGGAAGCCCTGGATCGATGGTTTTATTGTTCGTGAATTATCCCGTATCCCAAGCAACTTCAGAAGCGTGGATACGATCCAGCATTTTCTTGAAAAACATGATATACCGGGTATCGCAGGTATTGACACCCGTGCTCTTACCAAAATTCTTCGTGAAAAAGGTACCATGAATGGTATGATCACAGTCAACGAAAACTACAACTTAGATGAAATAATCCCCCGCTTAAAAGCATATACAACTGGAAAAGTAGTCGAGAAAGTTACCTGCCGTGAGAAGGACGTTCTCAAGGGCAATGGACCCAAAGTAGCTCTCATGGACTTCGGCGCGAAGCGCAATATCGCCCGTTCCCTGAATGAGAGAGGCTGCCAGGTAACCATCTATCCGGCACTTACACCGGCAGAAGAGATCCTTGCGGACAACCCGGACGGAATCATGCTCAGCAATGGTCCTGGAGACCCGAAGGAGTGTACTACTATAATAGAAGAAATCCGTAAGCTGTATGAATCTGATGTGCCGATCTTTGCGATCTGCCTCGGACATCAGCTGATGGCACTTGCAACAGGCGGAGATACACACAAGATGAAATATGGACACAGAGGCGGCAATCATCCGGTCAAGGATCTTGCGACAGGACGTGTTTACATTTCCTCACAGAACCATGGATATGTTGTTGACTCAGATATCCTGGAGCAGAAGGGAATCGCGAAACCTGCTTTTGTCAATGTAAACGACGGTACCAACGAAGGTATGGCTTACATCGGCAAAAACATCTTTACCGTACAGTTTCATCCGGAAGCCTGCCCTGGACCGCAGGATTCCAGCTACCTGTTTGACAGATTTATGGAAATGATGGGAGGAACAGATCATGCCGAGAAATAAAGATATCCACAAAGTTCTTGTAATTGGCTCCGGTCCGATTATCATCGGTCAGGCAGCAGAATTCGACTATGCAGGTACACAGGCATGCCGCTCTCTCAAGGAAGAAGGCATGGAAGTAGTTCTTCTGAACTCCAACCCTGCAACCATTATGACAGACAAAGATATCGCGGACAAAGTTTACATCGAGCCGCTTACTGTAGAAGTTGTAGAACAGCTCATCCTCAAGGAGAAACCGGACAGCGTTCTTCCGACTCTTGGAGGACAGGCCGGTCTGAACCTTGCAATGGAACTGGAAGAAAAAGGGTTCCTCAAGGAACACAATGTGCGCCTGATCGGTACCACTGCAGAGACCATCAAGAAGGCAGAGGACCGTCAGGAATTCAAGGACACCATGGAAAAGATTGGCGAGCCGGTCGCAGCTTCCAAGGTCGTAACAACCGTAGAAGATGGTGTCGCATTTACCAGAACCATCGGTTATCCGGTCGTTCTCCGTCCTGCTTACACCCTTGGCGGAAGCGGCGGCGGTATTGCCAACAACGAATATGAACTGAGAGAGATCCTCGAGAACGGACTCAGACTTTCCCGTGTAGGAGAAGTTCTGGTAGAACGCTGCATCGCAGGATGGAAAGAAATTGAATACGAAGTAATGCGTGACAGTGCAGGAAACTGCATCACAGTCTGCAACATGGAAAACATCGATCCGGTTGGTGTCCATACCGGTGACTCCATCGTAGTCGCACCGTCCCAGACACTTGGAGACAAGGAATATCAGATGCTCCGTACTTCCGCTCTGAACATCATCACAGAGCTTGGTATCACAGGTGGATGTAACGTACAGTACGCCCTTCATCCGGAGAGCTTCGAGTACTGTGTTATCGAGGTAAACCCTCGTGTAAGCCGTTCTTCCGCACTGGCAAGTAAGGCAACCGGTTACCCGATCGCCAAAGTTGCAGCAAAGATCGCTCTTGGATATACCCTCGATGAGATCCCGAATGCGATCACAGGCAAGACATACGCAAGTTTCGAGCCGATGCTTGACTACTGTGTAGTCAAGATCCCGAGACTTCCATTTGATAAATTCATCACAGCTAAGAGAACACTGACTACTCAGATGAAAGCTACCGGTGAGGTTATGAGTATCTGCCATAACTTTGAGGGTGCACTCATGAAAGCTATCCGTTCTCTGGAGCAGCACGTGGACAGCCTGATGTCCTACGATTTTACAGGACTTGATGAAGACGAGCTGATCGACGAGCTGGCAGTTGTAGATGACCGCCGTATCTGGAAGATCGCAGAAGCGATCCGCAGAGATATTTCCAAGGAATACATCCACAGGATCACCAAGATCGACAGATGGTTCATCGACAAGATCGCGATCCTGGTAGAGATGGAACAGGCACTCAGGACCCAGCCGCTGACAGAAGAACTTCTTCTTGAGGCGAAACGCATGGAATTCCCGGACTACGTGATCGCAGACCTCTGCGGAAGAACAGAGGCAGACATCAAGGCTCTCCGTCAGGGCTACAAGATCACAGCCGCATACAAGATGGTAGATACCTGTGCTGCTGAGTTTGCAGCCGCAACACCATATTACTACTCTGTATATGGCGGACCGGACACAGAAAACGAAGCCGTAGCTACCCATGATAAGAAAAAAGTCCTCGTCCTTGGTTCCGGACCGATCCGTATCGGACAAGGTATCGAGTTCGATTTCTGCTCCGTACATTGTACCTGGGCATTCAAAAAAGAGGGCTACGAGACGATCATCGTAAACAACAACCCGGAAACAGTCAGCACCGACTTCGATATCGCAGACAAACTGTACTTCGAGCCGCTGACACCGGAAGATGTGGAAAACATCGTAAATATCGAGAAACCGGACGGAGCAGTTGTTCAGTTCGGTGGACAGACCGCGATCAAACTTACCGAAGCACTGATGAAAATGGGAGTCAAGATCCTCGGAACATCAGCAGAGGATGTTGACGCGGCAGAGGACCGTGAGCTCTTCGATGAGATCCTGGAGAAATGCCAGATCCCGAGACCGAAGGGACATACCGTATTTACCGCCGAAGAAGCCAAAAAAGCAGCCAACGAACTTGGCTATCCGGTACTTGTTCGTCCTTCCTATGTACTTGGTGGACAGGGCATGCGTATCGCAGTCAGTGATGAGGATGTAGAGGAATACATCGGAATCATCAACCAGATCGCACAGGAACACCCGATCCTGGTAGATAAGTACCTGATGGGTAAGGAGATTGAAGTTGATGCGGTATGCGATGGCGAGGATATCCTGATCCCTGGAATCATGGAGCACATCGAACGTGCAGGTATCCATTCCGGTGACAGTATCTCCGTATATCCGGCACAGACTATCAGCCAGAATGCAAAGAATACGATCGCAGAGTACACACGCCGTCTGGCACAGGCACTCCATGTAATCGGAATGATCAACATCCAGTTCATCGTCTGCGGCGAAGAAGTATATGTTATCGAAGTAAACCCACGTTCCAGCCGTACCGTACCTTACATCAGCAAGGTGACAGGAATCCCGATCGTGCCGCTGGCAACCAAGGTCATCCTCGGATACAAACTCAAAGATATGGGCTACGAACCGGGACTTCAGCCGGAGGCAAAACATATCGCGATTAAGATGCCGGTATTCTCCTTCGAGAAGATCCGCGGCGCAGATATCAGCCTTGGACCGGAAATGAAATCCACAGGTGAGTGCCTTGGTATTGCAGAGAACTTCAATGAAGCCCTCTACAAAGCCTTTATCGGAGCAGGAATCAAACTTCCGAAATACAAGAACATGATCATCACCGTCAAGGACGAAGACCATGAAGAAGTTGTTCCGATCGCAAGACGTTTCGAGGCTCTTGGATACCGCATTTACGCAACAAGAGGAACCGCCAAAGTCCTCAAAGAAAACGGAATCAAAGCGATCCGTACCAACAAACTGGAACAGCCTGCACCGAACCTTATGGACCTTATCCTCGGACATAAGATCGACGTTGTCATCGACACACCGCCGCAGGGTGTAGAACACCAGAAGGATGGTTTCGTGATCCGTCGAAACGCGATCGAGACAGGTGTCAATGTCCTTACCAGTCTGGATACAGCAGAAGCACTTGTAACCAGCCTTGAGAACACAGACCTTCATAACCTGACACTGATCGACATTGCAACGATCGCAAGCAGATAAATCAGATAAGACATAATAATTTACTGACCGGAGAGACAGACGATGTTTCTCCGGTCTTGTGTATTACAGGAAATCTAAACAAAAGTTAAACTTTGAACGAAAATGCATCGAAAGGTTTACGAACCACGGAAACTGTAATATACTGTATAAGTTCAGAGAAAAGTTCTGGATCAAAAATAAAAACAGAGAGGAAAAGAAACATGAGTGTTTTGGAGTTTATAAAAGTTGTGATTCTCGGCATCGTAGAGGGAATCACAGAATGGCTTCCGATCAGCAGTACCGGTCATATGATCCTGGTAGATGAATTTATCAAGATGGATATGGCCACAGAGTTCAAGGATTTTTTCCTGGTTGTCATTCAGTTGGGTGCGATCCTTGCGGTCGTAGTCCTGTACTGGGGAAAATTGTGGCCGTTCTACATAAGGCAGATCCCGAAGAAAAAGAAAGCGCAGCTTGCCCGCAAGAATCCGGTTGCCCGTATCGCGCTGACTTTTGTTGAGAAATTCTGTGATAAGGACAAATGGATCCTCTGGTTTAAGATCCTGGTAGCCTGCATCCCGACGATCGTGATTGCCCTTCCGTTCAATGATTTTATCGAAGAGAAATTCAACAACTATGTAGTCGTTGCGATCGCCCTGATCGTTTACGGTGTGATCTTTATCCTTGTTGAAAACTACAATAAGAGAAGAAAACCGACCTGTACTTCCCTTGAAGACTTAAGTTTTGCTACAGCGTTCAAGATTGGTATCTTTCAGGTACTGTCTGTAGTGCCGGGAACATCCCGTTCCGGTTCTACAATCATCGGTGGAATCTTTGTAGGAACCTCAAGAACAGTAGCAGCAGAATTTACCTTCTTCCTAGCGATCCCGGTTATGTTCGGAGCCAGCCTTCTGAAACTGGTAAAATTCGGCTTTGCCTTTACACCGGCTGAGATCCTGACACTGGTAACAGGCGTTGTGGTAGCTTTCTTTGTTTCTGTTATCGCGATCAAGTTCCTGATGGGTTACATCAAAAAGCACGATTTCAAGGCTTTTGGATGGTATCGAATCGTTCTCGGTATCCTTGTACTCGGATATTTTATCGGCAGAAATTTCCTTGGATAATTGCTTGATTTGACATTTAAGTAAATCCGTGGGATAATGAACGCGAAAAACAAGAGAGTTTTGACTGTAATTCGTTGCAGTTCAGAAAGGATGGTTGAAAACATGCATAAATCTAAATATATCGCTATGGTCGCAGCGGCGGCTATGGCATTGACACTGGCCGGATGCGGAGGCAAGGGTGGAGAACTCATTGAAGTAACACCGACTCCGATGGCGACACCGACACCTACCGTTGTTCCGGCAACCGTAACACCACTTCCGACTTCCACACCGGCACCGAAGATGATCGGTACCAAGACAGCGCAGGCGAAGTTTATTTATCTGTCAAACAGTCTTCAGAGTGATATCCGTGAACTCTATCTGAGAACTTCCGGAAATGAAGACGGAGACTGGGGCAAGAACCTGATCTCTATGGAGTCTTCCATCAAGGCTGCTGAACAGGTGCAGATGTATTATGGTGGAGAGACTTCTTCCAGCACAACAGAGTCCGGAGACTCATCAGAGAGCACTTCTGACAGTACTTCTGCAAATTATGACATGAAGCTTGTCACAGCAGATGGAAACAGCTATGAGATTTATTCTGTAAACTTTGGAGATATGGAAAAAGCTTCTCTGATGCTTGACGACAGTACATCTTCTGTATACCTGCGTTATATGAGCCTTTCCACAAAGAAAGAAACAGATACAAGAGGAAATTCAGTGGAGACGAGTGACAGCAGTGATGAGAGTTCAGAGGACAGCAGTTCCAGCGACAGTTCTTCCAGTGACAGCAGTTCCGACAGCAGTAGTGATTCCTATGATAACTCTTATGACAGCAACGACGACAGCAGTTATGACAGCTCCTATGATGATTCCAGCGACAGCAGTGATGATTATAATGACGGAAGCTATGATGACAGTTACGATGGCAGCTACGACGGCAGCTATGATGATAGTTCCTATGACGACGGTGGTTATGCTGACGAAGGCTATGACACAGACGAGTCCGGCAGTTCAGACTGGGATTATTAACAAAAAAGAATCTGCCCGCATCCTTAAATGGAGGGGCAGATTTTTTATGTACAAAAATATATATTCTTTATAAATAAGACAGTTCTCCGGTATGAGCCGTGTAATAACAGTTCTGACCGCGGAGTGCAGTCTTGAATTCGTCGGAACGGGTGATCTCGATGAGTGCCTGAAATCCGGGAGAATCCAGAGAAGAGGCCTCCATGACAAGATACATCGGAACTTTGAGAAGTGGAATAAAGTCCAGCTTTCCGGCGTTGAGAACGACAGCTTTTTCTCCGATCGCAGTATCACAGTGTCCGTCGATCACTGCAGCAACGGCAGAAAAGTCAGAAACGAATTCTTTCTGATATCCGGATATGGAAGAAGCAGGGATCTGCATTTTCTTAAGCTGTTTATCCAGATAGATCCGGCTGGTACTGCCTTTTTCACGGTTGGCAAGAATGATGTCCTTGCGGGTAAGATCCTGGATACCGGAAATGTCCTTGGGATTTCCTTCTTTAATATATAACCCAAGTGTAAATTCATAGAGTGTAAGCAGTGCAAGTGGGATTCCCGGCAGCAGAGGAGTGATATCTTCTGCAAAAACTCCGGCAGCAGCGGCATGTACTTTCCCGAAATAAAGAGAGTAAAGACCGTTGTAGCTGTTCATATGAGAATGAAGGATCGGCAGTCCCAGAGGATGTGCAGCCATCTGCCCCATCAGAAGCTCCATCACAGAAGGAGCCTGTCCACTGATGATAAGTCCGCTGGAATTAAGGAGATAATCCCTTTTGAGAAGAGAACTCTCCGGGCGGAAATCAGGAGAAGCAGGACGCTGTTCGGAATCAGAAACAGTTCCCTTGAGATATTCTGCAAGCTGTTCTTCGCTGATCCGAAGCTGCTTGCCGATCTTTGAGGAGGAAAGTTCCCCTCGTTTGATCAGCTCATATACCGTCGTCTTTTTGACCCTTAGTCTGTCTGCAACTTCCTGGGCGGTATAGAGTTTATTCATCAATACCAACCATAACGTTAGTAGCCTTGATCACTGCATAAGCGTCAGATCCTACTTCCAGTCCAAGTTCTTCTACTGCAGAGCAGGAAATTGTGGAAACGATGATGTTGCCGCCTCCGATGTCAAGAGTTACGATAGAGTTGACAGCTCCTGTTTTGATGTCGATTACTTTTCCTTTTAACTGATTGCGTGCACTTAATTTCATAAAATTTTTTCTCCTATAAAAATATTTTTGGGTTTTATTAACATTTTCTATCATAGCACAGGGCAAATCGTTTGACAAGAATAGCCACCTGAGATAAAATAAATAAAACATGGCAAAACCGAACAAAACAGAACAACAATAAACAAAAGGAGAAAAAATATGAAGAAAAAATTAGTTACAGTAATGCTTGCAGGTGTGCTGGCAGCAGGCATGAGCGCAGGAAGTGTACAGGCAGCAACAGCAGATGACGCAAGTGGAGATCTGTATGTATTTATCGCAGCAAGCCTTAACAACGCTATGGAAGTTATCCAGAAGGATTTTAACGAGGAATATCCGGATGTAAATATCCTTTTCAACGCAGACAGCTCAGGAACACTTCAGACACAGATCGAAGAAGGTTCCAGATGTGATATCTTCTTCTCAGCAGCAACCAAACAGATGGACGCTCTGGTAGACGAAGATCTCGCTAAGAAAGATTCCGTAGTAGATCTCCTTGAGAACAAAGTTGTTCTGATCAAACCAAAGGACGGAGAAACCAAGGTTACAGGATTTGAGAACATCACAGACGCAGCTAACATCGCTCTGGCAGGAGAGGATGTACCGGTTGGACAGTACTCCCGTGAGATCTTCAAGAACCTCGGAATCGAAGATGATGTAAACAAGATGGAGATCAACGAAGGTAAAAACGTAACAGACGTTCTCGCATCCGTCAGCGAAGGAAGTAACGAGATTGGTATCGTATACGCAACAGATGCAGCTTCCGTAGCAGATAAAGTTGACATCATCGCAGAAGCACCAGCTGGATCCCTTGAGACACCAGTTCTTTACCCGGTAGGACTGACAGAGGATGCAGAGGCATCTGAGTCCGAAGCAGCGGCAGCAGATGCATTCCTTGCATACCTTCAGACAGATGATACTCTCAAAGTATTCGAAGAGTACGGATTCGCTCCATACACAGCAGAAGAAACAGCAGATGACGCTGAAGCAGAAGCAACAGAGGAAGCTGCCAACTAATATAAAAAATAAAAAGTCAGCAAAAGGGGCGGATCATAGTCTGCCCCTTTTTGCTGATAAAGGGGAAATAATACAATGATGGAATTTTTACAGGATATAAACTGGAGTCCCCTGTGGATATCCCTCAAGACAGGCGTAGTGGCAACTACGATCGCATTTTTTCTGGGAATTTTCTGTGCAAGAAAGATCATGAAACTCAAACCAGGTTCCAGAGCGGTTCTGGATGGGATCCTCACGATGCCGCTGGTTCTTCCACCGACAGTTGCAGGCTTCTTTCTCCTTTTGATCTTCAGCCTCAGACGCTCATTCGGTAAGTTCCTTCTCGAAAATTTTGACTTCAAAGTTGTACAGACCTGGAAAGGCTGCGTCATTGCAGCAGCAGTGATCGCATTTCCGCTGATGTACCGCAACGCCAGAGCTGCGTTTGAGCAGGTGGACGTAAACCTGATCTATGCAGGACAGACCCTGGGAATGAGCGACCGCAAGATCTTCTGGAAGGTCATCGTACCGGCAGCAGGTCCGGGAATCGCCTCCGGAACTGTACTTGCCTTTGCGAGAGCGATCGGAGAGTACGGTGCAACTTCCATGCTTGCAGGAAACATCCTCGGTAAGACAAGAACCGTTTCCGTAGCGATCGCAGCAGAAACCTCGGCAGGAAACTATGATGTTGCCGGTTTCTGGGTTGTGGTGATCGTGGTGATCTCATTCGCGATCGTGGCACTCATCAATATCGTCTCCGGCAGGGGAATGAAGAGCAGGAGGTGGATTTAATGGCCATCCATGTAGAAATAGAAAAAAGCTTTAAGGGATTTTCGCTGAAAACAGCATTCGACAGCAAAAGCTCCGCAACAGGGATCCTCGGAGCATCCGGAAGCGGCAAGAGCATGACCCTGCGCTGCATCGCCGGAATCGAGAAACCGGACAAGGGAAAGATCATCATCAACGGAAGAACTGTGTTTGACTCTGAAAAAAAGATCAATCTCAAACCACAGGAGAGAAGGATCGGCTACCTTTTTCAGAACTATGCCCTTTTCCCGACCATGACAGTAAAGGACAACATCAAATGCGGTTTCCGCGGAGAAAAAGGAATTCAGGATGCCAAAGTAGCAGACTTTGTTAAGAGATACCACCTCGACGGACTCGAAAACCGCTACCCATCCCAGCTCTCCGGCGGTCAGCAGCAGCGAGTAGCCCTCGCAAGAATGATGATCGGAGAACCAGAGGCGATCCTCCTCGACGAACCATTCTCCGCCCTCGACGGCTACCTCAAGGACACCCTCCAGAAAGACATGGAAGACTTCCTCAAACAATACCAGGGCGACATGATCATGGTAACACATAGCCGTGACGAAGCTTTCCGCTTCTGCAAAGAACTCATGCTCCTCAAAGACGGCAGAACCCTGACCTTCGGAGACACCAGGCACCTCTTCGAGCAGCCAGGCCTCCTCGAAGTAGCCCGCCTCACCGGCTGCAAAAACAATTCCAGGGCTCGTAAGCTGGGGGCTTACGAGATCGAGGCTCTGGATTGGGGTCTCAAACTCCACACCACCCAGGAAGTCCCGGATGACATTACGCATGTAGCTATCCGAGGGCACTGGATGCAGCCTGCCGATACCCCTGGCCAGAATACTGTTCCCTTCGAAGTTCAGGATTACATAGAAACTACCTTCGAACATCAGTATTTGGTTAAGTGTCCAAATGCGGACACAGACGCTGTTCTCTGGTGGATGCGACCTAAACCGAATTTTCAGTTGGACCCAAGAGCCAACTTACCTAAGTACCTGTACCTCCCACCCGAGCATCTGATGCTCCTGAAACCCTGAGGGGGAGCATCTCAAAGTTGCGAAGGCCGAAGCTCCCAAGCAGCGGACATTCGCAATCCGCATACGCTACTTGCTCATACACGCAATAAATTGCGTGTATACTCCCCCTACTTGGCCACGCCTGGTGCATCAAGACAGAACGGGTTGACGTCAACTGCTAAGGCTGTTTCGCTGGCGCGAAAAGCGCGGAAACTTGAGTTCGTGATAGCTGGAGTTCCCGCGAGCACGCCGAAGGCGTGGTGTCGACGGGCCCGTAGTATGTGATACTGCGGAAGCATGTAGAACAATAGATACGTAGGATTAGTTAGTTTAAGGTGCAAATCTGAACCATACAGAAAAACCAACAACATAAATAAGCACAGACTCAGGGAGCAACCGTGCAAGTCTGCGCTTATATTTATACGGAAATTTTCTGACCTGAAACACCAGGAGAATTTTTCAAAGGGCTCCCCATAAGATAAATTTTCGTCCAACACTTAGCCCAGGGGTTGTCAGGGGACTGGCAAGTCCCTTGACGGTTTGGTTTCCTTTCAGAAAGGAACAGAAAACACCGTTTTCAGGGATTTGAGCGGTATCGCAGATACCCAGAAACAAGCATCGCAATTTTAAATGTCAAAGCATCCTCAAACGACCTCAAATCCAATCCAAACCGTTTCTGTATCTTTTCAAAACGATATACAAGTGTATTCCTATGCACATACAACTGCCTGGACGTCTCTGACAAATTCAAGTTATTTTCAAAGAACGTCCGTATTATATTCAAAGTCTCCCCATCAATCGCATCCAAAGATTCCCCATCGAAAATCTCTTCGATAAACATCTCACAAACTTCCTCCGGAAGCTGATAGATCAACCGTCCAATCCCAAGCTTCCGATACCCGAACACATTCCGTTCGGAATAAAAAATCTTCCCGATCTCCAGCGCCATCCGCGCTTCCTTATATGCGTTCGCGAGATCACGAAGCCCATTTGCTACATTACTATATGCAACCCACGCCTGCGTCATAGCCTCAGCACCAAGCATATCCACCAGCATATGCGCCGTAGCCTCCAGATTTTCATATGTCTCCGTAGAGACAAGCTCCCTCACGATAATGATCCCCTTATCATCCACCGACGTAATAAAATCATGTGTCCGCGCAGAAAAAATATTCCGGATCATAGTCAGCGCATGTTCATCCCCGGTCTGCCGCGTCTCGACGAGAAAGACAGCGCGCTGACAGGAAGAAGAAATATGTAGTTTCTTCGCCCTGTTAAAAGCCTCGACCTCACTGTAAGATCCAAGCAGCAGCTTCTGCATAAAAGCATTCTTGTCATTTTTTTCAGAATAAGCTTCGATCAGGCTTCGAATCTGGCAGACTGCCAGTTCTCCGATCGTAGAAGTGCTTTCTCCGCTTCCCCACACGATCAGAATATAAAGAAGCTCATCACGGTCCATAACCTTATAAAGACAGCAGGAGGCATTGGCAGTGCACAGCGCATCTCCATTTCGGAAATCCTCCAGCTTGCCGGCAGAAGGAATCCTTCTTTCACCGGTAGCGACAAAAACTGAATTATCCTCTGAAAGAAGACAGAAATCAAGACCACTGATCTGTTTCCAGTCCTCCATACATTTCTGCAGATTTCTCTGTATAGATATAGACATAATAAATTCCTTTCTTAATAAAAAAATAACCCGGGGAGAAAAGTCCCCCGGGTTTTAAATTTTTAATCTTAGTTTGTGATAACAAGCTCGGAATCTTTGTCGAAGAAGTGAGTTTTCTCCATATCGAAGTCAAATTTAACCGGATCGCCTGTTTTTGCTTTTGTGCCAGGATCAACACGAGCTGTGATCTGAGTTCCGTTTACATCGAAGTACAGGAATACTTCTGCACCAAGAAGCTCATAAACCTTAACTGTAGAAGACATGGAACCATTCGGTGTATCTGCAACGTCTTCCGGACGGATACCCATAACAACTGTTTTTCCTACATAGCCGCCATCTTTGAGAGTTTTTGCTTTAGCAGCCGGGATAACCAGTTCGTCTTTGCCTAATACTGCAACAACGTCAGAACCTTTTTCTTTGATCTCAACATCAAGGAATTAAGCGCATCCGCGATCTGAGCGGCGGCGAACGCGGACGTGTTTCCCTGGCGAAGCTGATGCTCTCGGAGGCGAACTTCCTGATCCTCGATGAGCCGACCAACCATCTGGATATCGCCTCGAAGGAGATTCTGGAAAACGCGCTGGTTCATTACACCGGAACCGTTCTCTACGTCTCCCATGACCGATATTTCATCAACAAAACTGCGACTCGGATTCTCGATCTGACGATGGGAACACTGATTAATTATATTGGAAACTACGATTATTATCTGGAAAAGAAGGAGACGCAGGAGAAAGCCTATCTGGCTTCCGCCGCACAGGCAGCCAACCGCTCTGCAAAATCTTCCGGAGCCGGAAACACAGGGACTTCCAGCCATCTGACCGCTGCGGCAGGCGCAAATCCGACTGCTCTTTCTGGAAATGGCACTGGTACCTCTGCTGCTTCGTCCGCTTCTGCCGTGACCGCTGCAGTTCAGGCGGCAGCCAGCGCTTCCTCCGGCAAATTGGACTGGAAACAGCAGAAGGAAGAACAGACGCGACTTCGTAAGAAACAGAATGAATTGAAACGCGTCGAGGAAGAAATCCACACCCTTGAAACCCGCGATCAGGAGATCGATGCGCTTCTCTGCGATGAGACTGTCTTTTCCGATGTTCCGCGTTTGATGGAACTGAATAAAGAGAAGGAAGAACTGAATGCAAAGTTAGAGGGATTGTATGAGAAGTGGGAGGAATTGGCGGAGTAGAGGTTACTGTTCACGTACCCAGTAACGGATTTTGCCGCGGCTTTGCATTTAAATACGGCAAATTCCTGCTGCCACCACGTTTTCTTACGGCACTTCCGATGCCGGACCACTCTTAGCCTTTAAAGATTCATCCCCGGCCGGTCCGGCTCCATTTCCGGCAAATTCCGGATCAGAGTTCATCTCGACCCCTTCGGCTTCGTCTGGTTTTTGTCCTTCCTGCCAGAATCCTAGCTTTACGACATATTTGTATAATTCCGGACTGTTTTTTCGGATGTCAGCTCGGACATCTTCGTCACAGCAGGCGGCGAAAAAGCTGCCGAACTGCATCTCCAGCTTATCGTCAAAGTAGGATGGAAGCGGCTGCACCAGTCCACTGCCAGCCAGATATCGCTCGAAATCCGTCAGGGCACGTGAGGTTTCTTCGTCGCTTAGTTCCGACGCAGCGAACTCGCCGAATGCCATCGCAAGTCCCTGCGGTTTAGAAAATTTGATTTTCTTGTAATGCACATCTGTATCATAATTGACAAAATAGATACCCTGCTCTGTTTTCGGCGCTGAGAAGTATGCCTTGTCTGTGTAGTACATCAGCTCCCAGCCTGATTCTGCAAATCGTTTGATCCACTCTCTTGGCACGCCTGCCAGTTCTTTCGTAATCTGTTCTTTTTCACTGTCCGACGGACGCCGTTTTCCCATCAAACGCACATCATGCGTCCGGTCGCGCAGTCCATTTGCATCGTAGTAGTTGAGTTCCACGTACTGATCCGCCGCCATCTGACCATTGTCAAAGAAATAATATTTATGCCCGTTTACCATCCGGTTTCCGCCGCTGAACATAACACATTTGGAATCAAACCAATACCAGGCATTTCCTGCCTGATACCAGCCGGTCGTCAGTGCCCCATCCTCGTTTGCATGATACCACTGATCCGTCTCTTCCTCATAAATCCAGCCAGTCATCATCGCGCCGCTCTCGGCGAAATAATAACGGTTTGTGCCGATTTTCCGGAGTCCCCGCTGCATATAGCTGCCTTTTTCCCAGATAATACCAGTGACCATTTGATTTCAGCCAGGACGCATTCAAAAAGCTGCCATCCGTCAGGCGGTACTGCCAGTCCTCGCCGTCTCCGACCCACTCGCCCTCATACAGATACATTTCTTTATTTTCAAAACCAGCCGCGCCACTTTCTGCCGCCGATGTCTTTGTCTCCGTTATATCATTGGCATTATTTTCGGTGCCGAACCTGTAAACCTGATTTTCTTCCTTGCCCTGCGCCGGGGTGTCCGCAGACGCATCGTTACCTGCCGCCAGCGCTGTCCCACAAACAAACAGGGATACTAAAAAGGATGCTGCCCACATAAATTTTTTCTTCCAATTCATCGTGTGCCTCCCCTTTCTTGTTCATAATTAAGCAAAAAAACTGTGAACAGTTGCCACATCTCTTCTTATTTTAC
>ENA-OQDT01001224-OQDT01001224.1-human-gut-metagenome-genome-assembly--contig:-NODE-1224-length-15421-cov-4.316726_pt1 | contig 15421 bp, 16 predicted proteins | sample MGYA00242786_ERZ504617 | MGnify/ENA primary metagenome ERZ504617 (study PRJEB26092, sample SAMD00036337) | human gut metagenome | host: Homo sapiens | study: EMG produced TPA metagenomics assembly of...
TTGCCGCAACCACACCTACCAGATTACCCATACCGACACGGGTTGCCGTCGAAACGATCAGTGTCTGAAATGAAGACAGACTGTTTTTTTCTTGTTTCTTCTCAACCAGTGCCTGCACCATATCCGGGAACAGGCGAATCGGCAGAAAACGCGTCCGAACCGTAAAATAAATTCCTGTAGGAATCAGTAATATAATCAGAAGCGAAATCCCCAGAGTGCTGCCGCCCGGCAGTGGAATCTGCACCAGATCTCCCCACAGAAAACTATATACTTTCTCAATCAGAGTAACTATCATACTTTAAACCCTCTTCCATACTCACAACATCCGGGATACATGCTGCTCACGTCATCTACAACAGCCTGATTCCCGGACAGATACCATAATAGTATAGCCCATATTAACCTTTAAACGCAAGTACTTTTAGGGTTTAAAGTCAAAAACTTTAAATAATTAAATCTTTCACCTTACCAAAACTGTTCACATATATCCAGTGTAAACTTTCTTGCTTCCTCTACCGCCATATTCATATCCGCCGGCGAAACTCTTCCTTTTAATAAAATCACATCATCTTATTTGTCGTTGAAAATAAATAGTTTATTTACTGGCAATCAAGCTTTCAACTATGTTTGAAGCCTACAGCATCGTTTAACATGGAATTTCATCAAGTATTGTTTGCATTATCTAAATACCATTGGTTCACTGGTAACATTCCGCGAGGTGTTTTTTGTGAACAAAGTTCACAGAAAACCCGAGAGTTGCGGCGCGGGGACTTATTTCACATCCCCTTTTTTCGTATTACTACATCTTTTAAATTTCCAGCAGTTCTTCACTTTTACAGCCGATTTCTCTTGCCAGACTTAACACATCAATCGCCCTTGTATGGTTGATATCCCTCTGACGCTGTTCAAAAAGCTGGATCTGACGAAGTGCCACACCACTCCTCTTTGCCAGCTCGCTCTGGGACAGACCGGATAACATCCGAAGCCGCTTCAAATTGGTTTCCACATAGTACTGATCCCATTTTTCATTTATGGTTTCTACAAATCTGGAAATATCCATTTCGTGATAAACTGGATACATGTTTAAAATCTCTTCGATTGAGACCGCATGATAGATTTTCATGAAGCTTCGCCCTGTGTACCATTGATAATAGGCCAGTGCCCAACCACACCAGTACTCCGGAGATTTATCCAGATACATTTCATCTTCCAGTTCTGGAATCAACAGACCTGATTTCCGAATTACTTCTTTTACCAGTTCACACCCGGTCTTTCCTGCCACATAAGTCGGATTTCCTGTCTGAAACTGCATTGACACATCCGATACCAGAAACATCTCATAAAACTGATTCGGAGAAAACTCATACGTATTTACCGCATAATCCATCATATCTCCAAGTATTTTTTGTGCATTATTCAAATAATCTTCAGAATAAGCGTGGATCATCATTTTTCATTTCCTCTCGCATAATATCCAATATAAACAGTTCGTTTAAATCTGCTTTCTGTCGTTTACTCATTCGATATTCTTTTCTGGCGGCACGCTCCCGCTCTATTTTCTTTATATAGTACGCCTGCATGTCAACCGGTTCACTTTTTACATATTGGATTTTTTCAAATGCCTGCGGACTTTTCAACACAATCTGCTCACCAAGTTTCCCAAGCTGCATAGCTTCCGAAAGCTTCTGTAACGAGATTACCCCTGCCACAAAATCCTGTGCAAACGAAAAATAAGAATCATCCGCCCGATATCCTATAATCACATCATATTCTGAAATATCCAGCAAAAAATGTTCTTTCAGATATCTTTTCCCCTCTTCTGCAATGCTTCCATTCTGCCAGTCGCTCCGTCCCTGTTCTTCCAGTTCCATGTCATACAATTTTCTTATCATGCTGTCCATAATGTTCCGAACCTGCTCTGGTTCCAATTCTCCCTTCTATGAGCATATCTAAATATTTACACCTTGTTACAGATTTGAAGATATAAAAAAAGAGACCAGAATTCAAATTTCCAGTCTCTTCCATTCTTCTATAATCACTCAAAAAACTACGAACATTTTGTTTTAACAAATGCAATAATGTCGTCATTTTTCTTCATGTGCTTTCTCGACTCCAGCCGCCTCTGTGGATACAAGAGAGTGCAGCCGATGCTTTGAATACGGATTGCAAAATCAAGCCATTTATCGTTCATTTTTGCGCCTCTCAATAGCCGTAATTCTTTACCTGGAACAGGTTACTTCTCCATCCTCTTTGCTATAGTCAAACTTCCCATCATTTTTCTCTTCCAAAGCTTTTATCATATGGTAGGTATATTCATTATACGGCGTAGGAATCCCAAGTTCCCGCCCCATGCGGACCAACGCGCCTGAGAACATATCAATCTCCGTATGGCGTCCCGCATCCAGATCCTGCAGTGTGGAATATCTGGCTGATGGGGGAACGGCACTTCCATGTCCAGAGGATGCAGCAGCCTTACTTATATCGATTCCTTTTGCAGAAGCAATGGCTTCCAGTTCTCTTCTAAGTCCGTCGCTGATTGCTTTCATATGAACGCTGTCCTGGTAACAGCCAACTCCTGCCCCTAGAATTGCCTGTGGCAGATTATTGCATACATTCAGCCGGAATTTGCTCCACATTTCTTCCCTGATATATTCTGTAGAGCGATAATGCAGTCCGGTATCTGCAAAAAGAGCCTCAATGGCCTGCACACGTTCACTGTCATAGGGTGCGCAAGGCTCTCCGAAAATAATGCCAATGGTGGTTTCCGGGTTAAAACAATATCCATTTTCCTCTTTATGGGAAGCAACTTTTATTACCGAATAGATCACATGGGAAGCTCCAATTTCATCGGAAATCAATTTCTCACTGTCCACGCCGTTCATAAGACTCATGACCGTGGTATTCTCTCCTGTAACCTGGCGGATGCTGTCCATTGCACCTGGCAGCGCTCCATATTTCAAAGATACGATCAGCAGGTCTATCCCTTTTGCTTCCTGGGGTGTCCATACTTCCGGATGATAAACCTCATCATTGATCGTGCAGCCTTTTTTCAATTTCTCCGCACGCTTACCCTCTGCAAGAACTCCCAGCCGGATATCCTTCCGCCTGGAAAGCCCCCATATCACATAAGACCCAACCGCACCTGCGCCAAGAACTGCAACTGTTTTTATCTTCATTGTCTTAACCTCCCATGTATATTTTCCCTTCTAGACAGATATTACTATTTTATCATTATCTGATAAAAACTCCATACAAAAATTCTTGCTTTTTTCTACTTGACTCCACAATCCAGGCGGTCTATTCTTTAAATAGACATAAGATTGAGAATCTTTTCGCAACATATTTTACCATTTATTTTTTGGGGGATTTTTTCATATGAAGGTTGTCATCGCAATTGATTCTTTAAAGGGAAGCTTAAGCTCAATAGAAGCCGGAATGGCCATCAGGGAAGGAGTTCTTCGGGCAAAGCCGGATGCAGAAGTCATCGTAAAACCTCTCGCAGACGGCGGAGAGGGCACTACGGACGCCTTGATCGAAGGCATGAACGGAGAGCGGATCGATCTGACCGTCACCGGACCCATGCACACTCCGGTCAAGGCTCATTATGGATATCTGAAAGACAGCAATACCGCTGTCATGGAAATGGCTTCCGCTGCCGGAATCACACTGGTTCCAGATGATGCAAAGGATCCTCTTCTTGCTACCAGCTACGGTGTGGGCGAAATGATAAACCATGCCCTCCAAAAGGGTTGCCGCAATTTTATCATTGGAATCGGCGGAAGCGCCACCAACGACGGCGGCATCGGTATGTTAAAAGCTCTTGGCGTACGTTTTTTGGATGAAAATGATGTGGATGCAGGCGAAGGCGGACAGGCACTGGCGAAGGTTTCCAGAATCGACATTTCCGGCCTGAATCCGCTTTTAAGAGAAGCTCATATTCAGGTGGCATGCGATGTGAATAACCCTCTTTGCGGGGAAATTGGTTCCACATATGTTTACGGTCCGCAAAAAGGTGTGACAGAAAATCAGAAAAAGCAATTAGATGAAGATATGGCACATTTTGCGCAAATCACTTCCCAAGCTCTGGGAACGGATTACTGCAATACCCCTGGTGCCGGTGCTGCCGGAGGGCTTGGCTTCGCCTTTCTCTCCTACCTGGGGGCGACGCTGACGCCTGGGATCGAACTGATTCTGAATGCTGTAGGACTGAAGCAGGAACTTTCTGATGCGGACGTGGTAGTCACCGGTGAAGGCCGCCTGGATTTTCAGACAGCCATGGGAAAAGCCCCTGTAGGCGTGGCAAAGCTGGCAAAAAAGCACCATGCAAAGGTTATCGCATTTGCCGGAAGTGTCACAAAGGAAGCTGCCGCCTGCAATAAAGAGGGAATTGATGCTTTTTTTCCAATTTTACGAAATGTCTGCACACTTGCGGAGGCTATGGATCCTGCCACTGCAAAAAACAATATGACTGCCACTGCCGAGCAGGTCTTCCGGCTGCTTTAAGCGATATAATGGTTTAATTCTGGCTGTAAACCGAATTAAACCATTATATCGCCTTTCTCCATTTATCCTATTAAAACTTTCTTCCCCTCAAACGCAAACCCATAATGCCTGATCCGCTCCTGTGTAATCCCCAGTGCCAGAAGCTCTGCATCGTATTTTTTCTCTATTATCTGATCGAGTGCAGATTCCACAGTATCTTCAAGTGTTTTTTCCGAATCTGGCTCACGCACCTTAAATTCCAAAATAATTGCATTATCCCGCTTGCTCTTGGGAAGCAGCATTACATCATATCTTCCAAAACCACTTTCTCTGTTAGAACGAACATCATAACGATCTCTGATTTCTATCAGAAGCCCCAGCACAAATCCATGGTAAAAACGTTCCGGTTGTGTTCTCTCAGAGACATATTTTCCAACATCAAAGCTGCTGAACGTTGCAAGTGCAACATCATTCATATACAGATTCATAGCCTTAACATTTCCCTCAAGTAAGGCTCTGATAAATTCATTATAATTTGATGCTACCGGAGCAAACCATCCTTTAAACATATTAGAAAACATGCTTACCGTTTCCAGATTTGTTATATCCAGATGATACCATGGCTCCAGCGTCATTCCCCGATATTCCACGTCCTCCACTTTCAAATACCCACTTGCCACAAGCAGACTCCATATTGCACTTTCATCCTGCTCTAACTGGCTGAATACAACCTGCTCATCAAAGCTGACAGTAATCAGTTCTCCATTTAAAAGCCTTTCCATCTGCTTTTTCATGTCAGCCGAAGCCGTCTGGATTAATTTGCTGATAAGTGCATTAGAACTTGTTGCCGCCCAATATGGCTTTAGTTTCTTTTCCTTCAGATAATTCGTAATTGACCAGGGATTGTAAATATCCCGCCTCTGACCAAAAATAAATCCATCATACCATTGTTTTACTATCTGTTTTTTCTCAGACATTCCAAACGCATCTAAGGCTGAAAAGACCTCTTCTTCTGTAAAACCGAAGCAATCTGCATACTGCTCTGATGTAGTCGTAATCACCGCAAGATTATTTAAGTCCGAAAATACGGATTCTTTTGACACACGGGTAATCCCAGTCATCACCGCTCTTTCCAGATAAGGATTTGTTTTAAAGGCTGCATTAAAAAGCCCCCTCATAAATCCGATAAATTCATCCCAATATCCATGTATATACGCTTCCTGCATGGGCGTATCATATTCATCCAGAAAAATCAAAACCTTTTTTCCATATAATAATTTTAAGTATTTGGAGAGATTTTTCAGCGCATCCTGTGCTGTCACATCATTCATTTCTTCCGTGACAGACAATATATTCTGCTTCTCGCTTTCAGAAAAGCACTCCTGCTGTTCCAAATAGCGATGCTGTCTATACACATCCACAATAATATTTTTAATCTTCTGAACCGCATCCTCATAATTATTCTGCTTCACATCTGCAAAGCTAATAAAAATCACCGGATAGGTTCCCTGCAGCTCGCGATATTTCTCCTCTTCCCAAATGGAAAGTCCCTCAAAAAGGTCTCCTCTTTCTGCATACTGTCTTGAAAAAAAACAGTTCAGCATACTCATATTCAGTGTTTTTCCAAATCTCCTCGGACGGGTAATAAGGGTAATATCATCTGCATTTTTCCACCACTGCCTGATGAAATCCGTTTTATCAATATAAAAATAGTGGTTTTCTCTTAAAGAAACATAATCCTGTTTTCCAATACTGATAACCTGTCCCATACCTCACCCTCGCTTTCAAATGCTACGTCTCAAATTAATTCTCGTGGAACCGCGAACTCCGCCTGCGGCTACGTTTGCGTAGCGTAATAATTTGATGCTACGCCTTAAATTATTACTTCATTATACACTATCATCTGAATGCTTTACAAGAACAAGACCACCGGTAGCCACAAAATATTGCCAACCGATGGTCTCCTCCATTTACTCTCTCCCGACCCGGGATGCCATCTTCTCCTTATACATCTCCTAATCCGCTTCCCCCTCTTCTACAAAAAGAATTTCGCAGGAATTATGAACCTGATTCAAAGTTTCCGGTTCATAATCTCCACTGTAACTGATACATACATCTTCTTTATCGAAAGCTGCTCTTAATTCATCAGCAATGTAATTATTTAAGTAAAAATCAGGAGCTTTCATAAATTCCTCCCTTTCTGACTCATATAAACTTTCTATTCATGAGCTTCACAGCAATGTATTCCTCGAATCATTACCTGCAGACAACATACATAAAATCGTTTTCTGTAATTTAGACCTACGGAAAAAAAGAGCCGACAGATACAGCCAGCCCTTTTATCACAAGCATTAACAGCCTTTTATTATGTATGTACCGGGCAAGCAGCAGGCTCTAACGCTTCATTTCAAATCCTGCCCTATATTGTGATGCATCTCGATTGTCTGCTGCATTTCCTGAGGGTCTGTCCATAACATATCCCCACTGACGGTATTTTTCATAGCACTGGCTGCATTTCCATATTCCAGCGCAGCCTGGCAGTTTCCATTCTCCTTTAATAATCCATACAGGAAACCGGAAATATAAGCGTCTCCGCTTCCGATTCTGTCTACAACCTCAATTTTCTCATAAGGCTTTTCTTCATAATAGCTGTCTGTTTTTTTCTCATAGATTACAGAATCCAAAAGTATGGGACTTGGGACTGTGCACGATTCTCTGGGTTGCTGCAACTACAGCAATATCATATTCATCAGAAAAACTTTTCAGGATTTCTTTTATATCCCCTGTTTTTCCAAATGTGAGATTAGCTGTGGATTCTGAGCAGAAAAGATATCTACAATGGGCAAAATCTTTGTAATGCAGTCTCTTGCCTCATCTCCGGTCCACAAATTCCCCCGTGAAACTTTACATCAAATGAGATCAATGCACCTTTTCTTTGAATTTTTTCATCATTTCAATAGCATTTTCCCTTACCGGACCGCCAAGTCCCAAGGTAATTCCGCTGGTATGGAAGCATCTTGTATTTTCATACATTTCTCTGGAAAATCTTCTAAAGATAATTTTATTCACAGAAGAATACTTGCGGTCGTAAACCACCTGCGGTTTACGAGGATCTGCGCCATATTCGTAATAGTAAATTCCCAGTCTGGAATCTGCACTGTCATCTCCAGCCAGGTAATCCGTGTCAACACCGTTTCTTCTGATCTCCCTTTTCGCATAATTTCCAATGGCATGAGATGGAATCTTGGAGATAATACCTGTAGTAAGCCCCAGGTTGGCTGCGCCAACAGCTACATTTAATTCTGCCCGCCCAGCTGTTTCTCCAATCTGGTGCCTTGGGTTAAACGCTCGTTTCCTTCTGGTGATAAACGAAGAAGCACTTCGCCTAATGCCAGCATGTCAAATTTTTTCCCATTTTATTATCCTCTTATATTCTTTACGATTTCTGCTGCTTCTCTGGTCAGCTTCTCAATTTCATCAAACCTGCCTTCTGTGATCAGTTTGCCTTTTACCATCCAGCTTCCTCCACAGGCAAAAATGCGGTCATATTCCAGATACTTTTTTACATTCTCTGGATTGATTCCGCCTGTTGGCATAAAGCTTAAGGAAGTATACGGTGCTGCCATTGCCTTGATAAATGCCAGTCCGCCAGCCTGCTCCGCCGGGAAAAAATTTGATTACGGAAAGTCCTCTGCGTACTGCCTGTGCAGCCTCAGATGGTGTAATGCAGCCTGGAAGCACCGGAATCTTTTTCTTAATACAGTAATCGACAATTTCCGGGTCAAAACCAGGGCTTACAATAAATTCAGCGCCAGCCTGAACAGCACGGTCTACCTGATCCACAGTGAGTACGGTTCCTGCACCAACCAGCATCTCTGGGTGTGCCTCTTTCATAAGACGGATAGCCTCTCCTGCTGCTGCAGTTCTGAAAGTTACCTCTGCGCAGGCAAGTCCGCCATTGCAAAGAGCATCTGCCAGCGGCACTGCATCTTTTTCATTTTCAATTACTACAACCGGTACAATTCCCATTTTTCTGATTTTTTTCTAATACTGTGTTCATGCTTTCTCCTTTTTCACCACTTAATTTACTACGAAAATCCTGTCTAACAATAGACATGAGCGTTTTGCAAATATATTGAATTCATCATACCATTTTTTTGTTTTCAACAGATACGCTCCATTTTTTTAGCAGATATTTCTTTTTATTATTAAATTCATCTGATGTGTTTATAATATATCTCACCATACTCTATTTGCAATATGTAATTACTACCAATTATTTCCTTCATTTTTAGGTTATTTTTCCATTTTAACAGTTTTTTTACAAGTTTCCTGTAACTATAGTCTTTTGCGTTACTGTTCACTGGTAACATTCCGCGAGGTGTTTTTTTGTGAACAAAGTTCACAGAAAACCCGAGAGTTGCGGCGCGAAATCATGCAAAGCATGATTTCTGTGCATCGCGAAGCGTGTTACTGTAAACGGAGTGAACAGTAACTCTTTTGCTTTTGCCATAAATATTTCCTGTAAAATTTTTTGACATTCTATTAAAAGCATGATAATATAATTAGTATAAAAAAGGTGCTACTGATAGACGGTTAGTCCGATTTTATGTATACACAAAGTAGTCGCTCAGTTTCTCGGACCGGGGCGGCTATTTTTGTGGCTTATTAGTATCTTTGCCAAATGTGTATCCGGCACAAAAGCAAGTAATGCCAAAACTCATTACTGCAATAAAGTCCAAAATACTCATTGGCTTAGCCCTCCTTTCCACTGGATTCCTTTACAGGTTTCTATGTAATCAGAGGGTCACAGTCCCTCTGGAGAAGGACTAACCGCCTACCGTTATGGTAGCACCCAAATATGATTATATCAGTTGTATTTTATGTTTACAACAAGTAATTATTTTTATTTATCTCAAATAAGCATGTCTCCATAAGCAAACATCATAAAATATAAAAAGCTACGCATAACATGCTTAGAGCGTGTTTGAAAAAGCATTCCCGTAAATTGCACAATATAATTTTTCTATTCCCCCAGCGTCAACATGGTATCAATACAAGCCTTCGCCTTCACTCTCACATTCTCATCCAGCTTGATCTCTTCTCCGCCCTGACCGCAGACGCAATTATAAACATCCATCAATGTAGTCAGTTTCATATTGTGACATACACAGTCCTTAGACAGCGGATAGAATTTCTTATCCGGACACTCGAACTGAAGATGCTGAACAATACTGTTCTCCGTACCGATAATAAATTCTTTGGCATCGCTTTCTTTGGCATATTTCATAATTCCGGTAGTACTTCCAATATAATCAGCCATTGCCGAAACCTCTGGCAGACACTCCGGATGAACCAGTAACTTCGCTTCCGGATGGGCATCTCTTGCTTTTTTCACATCTCTCACGGACATTCTAAGATGAGTAGGGCATCCACCATGAACAAACTTAAATGTCTTCTCTGGAACCTGCTTCTCCACCCATGCGCCAAGGTTGCAGTCCGGGATAAACAGGATCTTGTCATTGTCGATATTGTTCACAATCTTCAACGCAGAAGAAGAAGTTACACACACATCACAAATCGTTTTCAGTTCGGAAGTGGTATTAATATAAGCTACAACTGTATAGTCCGGATTGGACTCTTTCAGTGCGGAAAGCATCTCCACATCCAGCTGCTCTGCCATTGGACATCCTGCGCCGCTATTGGAAAGGTAAACCTTTTTCTCCGGAGAAAGAATTTTTACTGTTTCTGCCATAAATCTTACACCACACATCAGCACGTTCTTCTGCGGAGCCTTAGCCGCCTGCTGGCTCAGTCCATAAGAATCACCTGTGTAATCTGCTACCTCCAGAATCTCATGGCTCTGGTATGCATGCGCCAGAATGCAGATATCTTTTTCCTTCTTTAAACGCAGAATTTCATCCTGCAGCTGTCTTGTTGTCATCATAATCGTTTTTCACTCCTGTGTTTTCATTTATTCCGGAACTTTAATTTTCCATGTATGCCCGAATGTGTTCTTAAATATCTTCTTACCCTCATTGGCTGCTAATAGCTCCACTCTTTTCGGACATTTTCTTAGGATTATATTACCCGCCCGCTTCACTGTCAACAAAAAAGTTTACAGTTATCTTGTCAATTGTAAAGTTTAGTGATATACTACAGGGCATGTCGTTCGGAAAATTTGAATCCGCACGCACCATTGCAATCATTCACAGAGAAATTTCATAAGCCTGCGCTTCAGATTACTTTTGCAAAATTTCTCTGTACACCAAATTTATCCACGAAAAAAGGACCATCAATTATGAAAACAGATATCCTCATCGCAGGAAGCGGCTGCTCCGGTCTTTACTGTGCCCTCCAGCTTCCCCGCGACAAAAAAATCACCGTCATCACCAAGTCCGACCTTACCAGTAACGATTCCTTTCTCGCCCAGGGCGGCATGTGCATGCTGAAAGAACAGTCCGACTATGACAGCTTTTTCGAAGACACCATGAAAGCCGGACACTACGAAAATGACAAAAAATCCGTAGAGATCATGATTAAAACCTCCCCGGAGGTTGTCAGGGATCTTGTTTCTTACGGTGCCCAGTTCGAGCGAAATGAAGACGGCAGTCTTGCCTACACCAAAGAAGGCGCCCATTCCACCAACCGTATTATTTTCCACGAGGATGTAACCGGAAAAGAGATCACCAGCACCCTGCTCCGCGAAGTCCAGAAGCTTTCCAATGTAGAACTTCTGGAATACACCACCCTGGTTGATATTCTGGAAAAAGACAACCACTGCTACGGCGCTGTGATCCGCCGTCCAGATGGTTCCCTTGACACCGTTACTGCAACCTATACCGTTCTGGCCAGCGGAGGGGTAGGTGGACTTTACAGACATTCCACCAACTTCCGCCACCTTACCGGCGACGCACTTGCTATTGCAGGTAAGCATAATATTGAACTGCAGAACCCGGATTACGTGCAGATCCACCCTACCACCTTCTACACCAAACATCCGGAAGACCGCAGCTTTCTGATTTCCGAATCTGTCCGTGGCGAAGGTGCCAGACTTTACAACAAAAACATGAACCGTTTCGTAAACGAGCTGCTGCCCCGTGATCTTCTTTCCCAGAAAATTCACGAACAGATGGCAAAAGACGACACCGACTTTGTCTGGGAAGACCTGCGCACCATCCCGGCAGAAACTCTTCGCCACCATTTTCCAAACATTGTTGAACACTGCAGGGAAATGGGCTATGATGTTTTCAAGGAATGTATCCCGGTTGTTCCGGCACAGCATTATTTCATGGGCGGCGTAAAAGTGGATTATCATAGCCGTTCTTCCATGGAAAATCTCTATGTAGTAGGAGAAGCTGCCTGCAACGGTGTCCATGGCAAAAATCGCCTGGCAAGCAACTCCCTGCTGGAAAGCCTTGTTTTCGCAAGACGGGCAGCGCGGGATATGGCAGAGCATGATCTTAAGAATGCTTCACATCAGAATGTCAGCGAAATTGCTGATTACCTTGCTTCCCACGTAGACTTCAACCCATACCAGGACATCCAGGCCCTGGCCGAAACTTATCACCATCTTGCCACACAGGCCATCACCCTTGGCCAAAATCCAGAAGGCAGAAAGGAATTTTTATATGTATGATCAGGTAACTCTCGGATTAAATGTTGATCCGTTCATTTTAAGCGCATTAAAAGAAGATATCACAAGCGAAGACGTATCCACTAACAGCGTTATGCCCAATCCCACCCCAGGCGTTGTAGATCTTATCTGCAAAGAAGATGGAATCATCTGCGGACTCCAGGTTTTTGAGCGTGTTTTCACACTTCTGGATCCATCCACCAGAGCTGAATTCTATGTAAAAGACGGAGACCATGTAGAAAATAAACAGCTTGTGGGAAAAATTTACGGAGATATCCGTGTGCTCCTTTGCGGGGAAAGAACCGCCCTTAACTATCTCCAGAGAATGAGCGGAATCGCCACCTACACCAGCCAGGTTGCAGCTCTTCTTGAGGGAACCGGGATCAAGCTTCTGGACACCAGAAAAACCACCCCGAACAACCGTATTTTCGAGAAATATTCCGTTCGCGTAGGCGGCGGCAATAACCACCGCTATAATCTTTCCGATGGCGTTCTTCTCAAGGACAATCACATCGGTGCCGCAGGAGGCGTAAAACAGGCCATCTCCATGGCAAAAGCCTACGCTCCTTTTGTCCGCAAAATTGAAATAGAGGTAGAAAATCTGGATATGGTAAAAGAGGCAGTAGAAGCTGGTGCGGACATTATCATGCTGGATAATATGACCACTGAACAGCTGAAAGAATCCATCGACTACATTGCCGGACGTGCCGAAATTGAAGTTTCCGGAAATGTAACAAAAGAAAATATTGCCAGACTCACTGGTTTGGGTGTAAATTATGTATCAAGCGGAGCACTTACACATTCTGCTCCTATTATGGATTTATCTATGAAGAATCTTCATCCGGTGGAGTAAGCCCTATTCGGCTGAACTCCCCCACCGACAGTAATTATCAGAATGGAAGTCACCTGTTTCCCGCCATCAACACGTCCCAAAACATGTTTGACAAAGGCTCTACACGGTAACAGGTAACTTTCATCACAAACCAGCAGACAGGAGATAAAAAATGAAAGGTGAAGAAAGACGAAAACAACTTCTGAATATCCTATCTTCCAGCAATAATCCCGTTTCCGGCGGTACCTTAGCTAAGGAATTAAATGTAAGCCGCCAGATTATTGTCCAGGATATTTCTCTCCTGCGTGCCAACGGAGCTACCATTTTTTCCACCAACAAAGGCTATCTGCTCCAGGAGGACAGGAAATATTCCAGAGTTTTTAAGGTTTATCACACAGATGATCAGGTTGAAGAAGAATTAAGCACCATCGTAGATGCCGGCGGCCAGATTCGCGACGTATTCGTCTACCACAAGGTCTACGGCGTGCTGAAAGCTGACATGGGAATCAAATCCCGCCGCGACATCCGCGCCTACATGGAGGAAATCAGCACCGGCAAATCCAGCCTTCTGAAAAATGTAACCTCCGGCTATCACTACCACACCATCGACGCCGAAAGCGAAGAAATTCTGGATGCCATTCAGGAAGAACTTCAGCAGAAGGGGTTTCTTGCGAAATTACAGGACTACGAGCCCGTGGATTTCTGGGGCGGTCAGGAATAAAAAGCGAAAAAATCTAAGAACCAGGCTGAGCACAAGTCTCATCCTGGTTCTTGTTATTCCAAAAGAATTTCAATCAACTCTGTTGTATTTAGAATATTTGAAAATATAAGGAAAACGCAATCTGTTACCTTCGTCTGACTATTTTGCTTTCCTGGTAATAGCGTTCCTTGTTCTTATACATTCTTTCATCTGCTTCTTTGGCAATGTCATAGATGTTATCCCATTCTTTCTCAGAACTGAAAACATATCCCCATGAGATTGTCATAGAATCCACCAGTTTCCCATGCCATTGTGCAACACGCCGGTCAAAGCTTTCTATTATGCTTTGAAATTCCTTTGTATTTCCGGTGATGATCACAACAAACTCATCTCCTCCGATTCTGTAGACATTTCCATACTTTCCAAAACTTTCCCTCATACAATTGGCCGCTGCACATATAAGTTCATCGCCTGCAGCATGTCCAAGAGAATCATTTGTATGTTTTAGGTTATTAAGATCCATGGAAATATATATCCATTCCTCGCGGAGATCAAGGTTGTTTATCCTTTCTTCGTATGCATGTCGGTTAAAGCATCTTGTAAGTTCATCTGTGTTTGATATGTACAGCAGTTTTTCTTTTTCATATTTTTCTTTCATAACTCTTGAAAGCATGTAGAACATACAGCAGGAAGCCAATACAAGATACACGCCAACTATGAGAACCGCAAAAATATTTCCTTGCCGATAAAAGGAACTGTCTATAGTTACAGCTACAATATAGTCATCATACTGACTGAGTAAACATTTGCAGCGTTTTCCACCTATCCTTATGAGTCGGACATCTGTCTCGCCGCTTTTTTTATCAGATGATACAACAAGCCCTTCCAGTTTCACGCCTATCTGTCTGGAATCCGTAGCACCTTTTACAATTTTGGTCTGGGAGTCTGCCACGAAAATTTCGATTCCCTTATAAACAGGCATATCACTTACTACAGCGGAGATTTCATTTTGCTTTAGTTCTTTAAGCAGACGCTTTGGTTCGATGCCGATCTGGATCATTCTGGTACCGGCTTCGTTCCATGTAATGGCATACATCAGATTCTTTCCTTCAGCGGTATTCGGAGTAACATCCTGACACATGGTAAGCTTTTTATCTGTAAGCATAGGCTTAAAATATTTCATCTGTTCTCCGGAGTCAAAACTGAAGCCATAGTATTTAGGCAAAGTACCACTGTAGATATATCCGTTTTTATCAAACAGATGAATTTCGTCTACTAATATCAAATCTGCTATTTTCTGCAATTCTTCTACATCATATTCCACCTGTGGTTTTGCATCTATAATATAGGATACAGCCTTTGCTCTTACTATATAATCGTCCTTTAGCGATTTGATGAGTTCATTTTCACTATCATCATTTTTATTGAGCACGGTGATAACACGATCCAGCAGTACTTTTGACATCCTGTATGTATTACTGTCATTGACATACTTTAAAATTCCGGCTTCAAGCAATAATGCAATCGCAATGGTTGCAAACGCTAAAAAAACAAGCCTTTTTTTTCTTCATAAATATATTTTATCATAATTTCCATATGTAAACCATACATAATTTGCATGAATTTTCTCCGAAATTACCGTTCGGTTACTGTTCACTCCGTTCACAGTAACGCGCTTCGCGATGCACAGAAATCATGCATTCGCATGATTTCGCGCCGCAATTCTCGGGTTTTCTGTGAACTTTGTTCACAAAAAACGCCTCGCGGAACG
>ENA-OQDT01001225-OQDT01001225.1-human-gut-metagenome-genome-assembly--contig:-NODE-1225-length-15397-cov-2.751343_pt1 | contig 15397 bp, 19 predicted proteins | sample MGYA00242786_ERZ504617 | MGnify/ENA primary metagenome ERZ504617 (study PRJEB26092, sample SAMD00036337) | human gut metagenome | host: Homo sapiens | study: EMG produced TPA metagenomics assembly of...
GTAGCCAACAGAATCGATGTCAGCAGCAGCGATTGGAGTGCCGATAATATGAACGCCATTCCACAGATCCCCGCCGATAGTGGCCTGACTGCAGCACTGCCGGAATTGACGGCTTTACTTTTTATACATGAAATTAATCAACGGCAAAAGACAAGTCAATTTTTTTACATTACCGATGGCGGCCTTGTTAGAAACGCCGACCTGCCAGTAACTGCTTTTACTGTCAGAGACATAGTCGCGGAATTTACCGGAGAGCTTGCCGTTGTCACCGAGAGTCAGTGAACCACTGTTGGGATCGTTTTTATGCTCGGAATAATGCCCGTAGCCACCGTTGATGAAGCCGCTCCATTTATCGCTGAATTTTTGGATATGGTTTAAGGTAAACAGCATGCCGTGATTATATTTGGTCTGACCGTCAAAACTGAGGTCTGTTTTACCGTTCGGGCTTCTGCCAGATTGCCTTTGGTAACACCGCTGGCGCTGAGCCAGCGCTGGCCTCCATTTACCTTCCAGTCATAATAACCGCCGAAAATATTAGTCATACTTTTAGCGTCCTGATGATCTAAGTTGATATAAATACTTTTATCACGTACATCGGCATCTTTTATGGAAAGGCCTCCGTCTTCATTATGGGCGTTGACTCTGATGCCCCATTCATTGTTTTTACCAAAGCGGCGGCCTAGATCAAGGTCTTCGGTCCAGGTACTGCGTCCGGAAAAACGCTGTGTATAGCGGGTGACAGGGTCTGCAGCAGCGCGTTTGGTTGTACCGTTCAGCAGTCCTGCCGGCGCATCGGTGCCATTAGTACCGTTATTGGAAAAGGTAGCGCCGTTAAGCACGGTGTTAGGGCCGGAGACTATATCGACGCTGCTGAGGATATATGCCGGGATGCTGCGGGTCTGGTTGAACATATTGGGAATACCGTTGATGTAGTAATGAGAAGCATTCATATTGACGCCGCGCATACTGAAATCTGTATACATGGGAGAAGTACTGCCGATACGAATAGAAGGGGTATTAGCCAAAGTACCGTTTAAAGGCTGATTGGGGTCATAAAAGGTCATAATAGTTTTTCAGTATATTTTTTTGTGTAAAAGGAACATCGATTGCTTTGATATTGCCCAAAATGCCAACTCTGTCGTTGTTGGCTACAAATCCCCCCCGGCAGAGTATTTCTGTCGGCTTCGACGATGACTTCGTCCAAATCATGCGTCATGGTTTCTTCGGCGCCAGCGGGTACTACAAAGCCAACGCTGGCAACAGCGCATAAGACGGCCGTTGCCCAGATTTTTTTGCTTCCCATCCATCTTTTAAACACCTCGTCAAATAATTTTTATATCTTTAGTTTTTCTGACCGAGCTGACCGGGTTTCGCGTGTCAGAAAAATAAAAGCAAAATAAAAAACGCTTTTCTGCGCATAAAGACAGAAAAGCGTAAAAAGCTCTTGTAACGCTCCATTCCTGTCTTTCGCAGGATCGTAATGGGCTATAATCAGGCAGTTCTTCTGGCTCTGCTTCATCGCGTACCTCGTCTTCCCAGTTTCCCAGTGACGTTTTGAGGTTTGCTCGGCATTACAGCGGCGGGACCGCATCGGCATTGCACCGATTTCTCTGTTAGGCAATAATGCACCTGATTATCATAAAGTATTCAATTTTGAAATCAGATAGAATTATAACATTTAACTTTTTATATTACAAGTAATAATTTATGCTAAAATTAATTTGTTAAAAAACATAGCTGTTCTCAATAAGTTGATGATATATAATAGTCTGAAAAATCAATTTTATCTATGCAGTGTGAAGCGTTATATGTCAATGGTTCTGCTAAAAGTTCAAGGCGCAGAGGAAAATAAAAAAGCAGCCACATCATGATCGATGTAACTGCTTTAAAAATAAATCATAATAAAAAGTCTGCAAAATCCTGTGGAGTAGAAACGATTTGTCTGACACCGGCGGCACTCAGTTCGCCCGGGGAGCTGTAGCCGTAGCCTGCGCCGATGATGGCGATTTTATTTTGCTGTGCGCCGATAGCGTCGTGCTCGCGGTCGCCCAGCATAACGGCGGCGTTCTTATCAGCAGCGGTAAGGTGCAGCCGCTGCAGCACTTCGCTGATCACGTCGGCTTTGGTTGGCAGCTCGCCGTTGAACCCGGGGGCCCTGCTATTGTTGAGAAGTGAGCGGCGAGGCCAAAGTGTTCCAGGATTTTTTCTGCGTAAAGCGCGGCTTGCTTGGCTGGCTCGCAGGGAGTCTTGCCTGCCTGCCGCAGGTTTTGCAGTAATTCGGGAATACCGTCGTAGACGGAGTTTTCGTACATACCGACGCGTGCGAAGCGCTCGCGGTAATATTCAAGGGCCGTATTTGCTTCTGCGGCAGTCATGCCGCAGACTTTCTGGAAGGATTCTGTCAGCGGCGGGCCGATAAATGGCAGCAGCTCGCGGTCGGGGGCAGGTGCCTTTGCCGCATTTTTTCCAGGGGCATACTGCACGCAGCGGATGATGCCGGGTGCCGAGTCGGTAAGGGTGCCGTCAAGGTCGAAAAGGATATATTTATACATTGCCTGCTCCTTTGAGTGTATTATGATAGTTTGATTTTGTGTTCACATTATAACATAAATTAAATGCTGAAGAAAACTGCGGCTGATATTGCTTAACCGTTGCCGGCGGCAGTGTTATAATAAAAATATAAATTTTATTGACGAGGGGTTTTTAAGATGACAGAAAAATTGTATGAACAGGATTCGATGCTGAAAAGTTGCCTGGCAACGGTGCTGAGCTGTGCAGAAGATAAACGCGGGTATGCCGTGGTTCTGGACAGGACGGTATTTTTTCCGGAGGGCGGCGGTCAGCTGAGTGACCGCGGAACGCTGGGCGGCGTGAAGATGACTTATGCTGCGCAGCGCGGCAGCGAAGTAGTGCATTATTGTGAGCGGCCTTTGCCGGTTGGGGTGCAGGTCGAAGCGGTGCTGGACTGGCAGGCCCGGCTGGACCATATGCAGCAGCATGCCGGCGAGCATATTCTTTCGCATGCGGTCTGGAAGCTGTTCGGAGCTAATAATATTGGTTTTCATATGGGCGAACGTTTGGTGACTATTGACCTGGATAAAGAATTGACAGCGGCTGAGCTGGAGCAGGCCGAGGATTATGCCAACAGCCAGATCTGGGAGGATAAGCCGATCACGGTCAGTTATTTGCCGCATACGGAGCTGCCAGCGCTAGTGATGCGTAAGAAAAATGAAAAGCTGACAGGCACGCTGAGGATCGTGACGGTGGCAGACGGGGATATTTGTACCTGCTGCGGTACGCATCCGTTACGTACAGGTATGATAGGTCTGATCCGGATCAATCGTTTTGATAAACATAAGGATGGGATCAGAGTAGAGTTTTTATGCGGGCGCTGGGCACTGGAAGACGCACGCCGCAAAAATGAATACGTCTGGCAGGCCGGGCGCCTGCTTTCCATGAAGCCGGAGGGCGTACCGCAGGGACTGAGGAAGCTGCAGGAAGAAGTAACGGAACTGAATGAACGGTTAAAAGCACAGTCTGCCAAATTATATGAAATTTTTAGCGCCGCAGCTTTTAGCGCAGGCTGCTGTCGATGAGGGCGGCATTAAATATGTCGCGGCGGAACAGGAGGATTGCAGCGCCGCCGATGCTAAACTGCTGCTGAATAAACTGCTGGCAGACGGGCGTACTGTAGCTGCGGTCGTGTACAGGTCCGGTGAGCGGATCAATTTCGTTTTGGGAAGCGGGGAACAGACGCAGGCTGATTGCCGCAGTCTTTGCAGAAAGGCAGGCGAGCTGTTTGGCGGCAGGGGCGGCGGGTCGCAGCATTTTGCTCAGGGCGGCGGAGCATACAGCGATGACTGGAGGCAGAAGGTACTGCAGCTGCAGCAATTATTGAAGGAACAGTGATCTTTTATTTATAAAAAGAAGTTTTTATTGTGTAAAATACAAAAAAAGTAATATAATAGAACATATAGAATTGTGATGATTATGAATTTTACAGTTGCTTGCAATCTGTGATATAAGTAACCGCAAAAGGAGGCAGACAGGCTTGGAGAGGCAGAAAGATAAAATCCTGATAGTCGATGACGTTGAGCTTAACCGGGCGATCCTGTGTGAGCTTTTTGCCGGTGACTATGAAATACTGGAAGCAGATAACGGTAAAACGGCTGTAGATCTGATGGAGCAGTATCACGAGGAAATAGCGATCGTGCTGATGGATATCGTGATGCCGATCATGGACGGGTTGGAAGCTCTGGAAATTATGAACGGCAAAGGCCTGACTGAGAAAACGCCTATTTTTCTGATCACGGCCGAATCGTCCAACGATGCTATTTCCAAAGGCTTTCGTCTGGGTGTGGTTGATGTCGTTTTAAAACCGTTCAACCCAGATAATATTTGCCAGCGCGTTAATAATATCATCGAATTGTACCGTTATCGTTATAAACTGGAAAAGCTGGTCCAGGAACAGATGACGAAAATCGAAAAGCAGAATGAACAGCTGCGTAATTTCAACGTGGCTATGATCGATACCCTGAGTACGATCGTTGAATTCCGCGACTGCGAATCAGGACAGCATGTCCAGCGTATCCGTCAGCTGACCAAGATCATGCTGAAGGAGCTGGGACGGCAGAATGCCGAATATAAAATGAGCGATAAGACCATCGAGGATATTTCGATGGCGGCGGCACTGCATGACATAGGCAAGATCGCGATCCCGGACTATATCCTGAATAAACCCGGTCGGCTGACGGCAGAAGAATTTGCAATTATGAAGGAGCATACGCTGTACGGCTGTGAGATTCTGGAAAGTATCGACAGTCTGAAGCAGAATAAAGAGCAGTACCGCTATCATTACAATATTTGCCGCTGGCACCATGAGAAATGGGACGGCAGCGGTTATCCTGACGGACTGATCGGCAAAGAGATACCTATTTATGCGCAGATCGTGTCGCTGGCCGACTGTTATGACGCTTTGACCAGTGTCCGCTGTTATAAAGGTGCTTTTACCCATGAAGAATCGGTGCAAATGATTGAAAAAGGCGAATGCGGCGCATTCAGCCCCGATCTTCTGCAGTGCTTTCTGAAAATCGCTCCGGGACTGCCGGAAATTTTACAGTCAGACGACGGGCTGCCGGCGGTAGTGTATCACTATCAGCATCCCAATACCGAGAAATTCAGCGGTAAAAAATGCTATAGCTGTGATATGGATAAAAACAGCCGCGTTGCGCGTTTGCTGGAAATAGAACGCGAAAAACAGAAGGCGCTGTTTGCCATGAGCGGCGATATAATTTTTGACTATGATCTTGAAAAAGACCTGATCATTTTCTCGGATGAATATAAAAATATTTTTGGCGGTGAATGTGTTGTTACAAACGCAAAAGAGGCCATTTACAGCAGTATGCCTATTTTACAGGAGGATCTGCAGCTGCTGGCGGAGCTGACCAAGGCATTGACAGAAGAGAACAGCGGTTATGTTAAAGATGTCCGGCTGATCAATAAGTTCGGCGAAGAAAAATGGTACAGGATCCATATAAATTCTATCTGGGATAAAGAAAATTATGGCGTCATGCTCAGTATCGTGGGCAGGATGGTCAGTATCGATAAAATGAAACGTGAGATCGGACTTTGGAAAAGGCAGGCTGAGAGTGATGCTTTGACCAAGCTTGGCAACAGGGCTTATGGCGAGCGCCTGCTGCAGCAGATGCTCTGCGAACCGCAGAAGGAAAAGGCTGCGGTCATGTTCCTGGATGTTGATAATTTTAAGATGGTCAACGACAGGCATGGACATTTGTTCGGTGACGAGGTTCTCTGCCGGATCGCCAATGAGATCAGCAAGCAGTTCCGGATCGACGACATCGTCTGCCGCATCGGCGGCGATGAGTTTCTGATCATTATGCGTAACATTAAGGATAGCCGTCTGCCGCTGATGAAAGCGGATGAGCTGAGAGCAGGCATCGAAAAACTGGGACTTGAAGCTGATGTCCGGGTGCCGCTGTCGATATCCGTAGGCGTATCGTTTTATCCCGTAGATGGTACAGATGATGCAGTGCTTTTATATAAAGCAGATAAGGCTTTGTATGAGGCGAAAAAGCGCGGCAAAAATAATTGTGTCATTTACAGTAAAGAGCTGGAAAATGAACCGTTCATGTCGCAGATAACCGCTGCGGAAAGCGAATAAAAAATGACCCGTACGATAAAATCCGTACGGGTCATTTTGTTTATAAGCTTGTCTTAAAGTGCTTTGATCATGCTGCAGAGTCTGTCGACCTGAGTTGGGTCTGTGGCCCAGCTGGTGCAGATACGGGCGGCGATCCTGCCGTCGTCCATGTATTCCCAGGGTGCAAGGGCAAACTGTTTACTCAGTTCGTCGTACATTGCCTGTGGGAAAATGATGAACTGCTGGTTTGTTGTGGAATCGGTCACAAAGCCCAGGCCGCGTTCCTGGACAGCTGCTTTGATCTGCAGAGCCAGTTCAACGCCATGACGGCAGATCTTATAATAAAGTCCGTCTGTAAAAAGAGTTTCAAATTGCAGGCCCAGCAGGCGTCCTTTGGGCAGTACAAGCGCCGCCCTGCTTCATGATCGTGCGGAAATCGTCTTTTAGAGCCGGATTGATGATAACTGCCGCTTCGCCGAAAAGCGCGCCGCATTTGGTGCCGCCGATGCAGAAGACATCGCAGTTGTTTGTGATATCCGCCAGTGTCAGGTCATTGTCAGGAGCTGTCAGGCCGTAGCCCAGACGGGCCCCGTCGATAAAAAGATAAAGTCCGTAATGCCGGCAGACGGCATACAGCGCTTCCAGCTCTTCTTTGTGGTACAGGGAACCGATCTCTGTCGGCTGTGAGATATAGACCATTTTGGGCTGGACCAGATGTTCGCGGCTGGGGTCGCCTAAATACAGCTCGTGCTGCTGTCTGATCATGGCAGCTGTGATTTTGCCGTCAGATGTCGGCAGGTCGATTACCTTATGGCCGGTTCGTTCGATCGCGCCGGCTTCGTGCGTGTTGATATGGCTCTGTACAGTACCGTAAACGCCGTGAAAGGGGCGCAGTGCTGCGCAGATGATCGTCAGGTTGGTTTGCGTGCCGCCTGTCATAAAAATGTACATCGATATCGCTGCGGCCGCATTCTTTTTTGATCAGCAGGGCTGCTGTTTCACAGTATGGGTCGATCCCGTAACCGCCGGTCTGTTCAAAATTAGTTGCTGCCAGTGCTTCCAGTATTTCAGGAGTGCAGCCTTCTGTGTAGTCGCTGGTAAAATAATACATAACGCGCCACTTCCTTTATTGTTTTTCCGTTTGGCCAGCCAGCCTTTAAGGTGTGTTTCGTAAAAAATCGGCAGCAGGGAGAAAATAATGATGCCCAGCGTAACATGGGAAAAATTGTTTTTGACCCAGGGCATATTGCCGAACAGATAACCGCCGCCGACGAATAAAAAGACCCAGGTCACAGCACCGGTCACATTATAGATAGCAAAAGTACGGTAATGCATACTGCCGATGCCGGCTACGAAAGGCGCCAGCGTACGGACGATAGGGGCAAAGCGGGCCAGGAAGATCGCTTTATGGCCATGTTTGGCATAAAAGGCTTCAGCCTTCTGGATATGCTGTGGTTTGATGAGTTTCGGATAATTCCGCAGGATCCGGTGCCCGAAATTCTTCGCCGATCATGTAATTGCAGGCGTCACCTAAAATTGCGGAAACCAGAAAGATGATCACGAGCGTCGTCAGGTCAAAGGCCGCCTGCTGTAGCTGCCAGGGCGCCGCATGCAAAAAGCAGTGAATCGCCGGGCAGAAAGGGAGTCACAACAAGTCCGGTCTCGCAGAAAACGATCGTAAAGAGGATCGCGTAGATCCAGTGACCGTATTGCTCCATGACGAGAGGCAGGTAGCGGTCAAAGTGCAGGATGTAATCGGAAAAAATTAGAATAAAGTGCTTCCATTGTCAGAGGTTACTTCCTTTCGCCAAAAAACTAAGTTTATTTTATCATAAAATACCTGAATTTGATATGAGAAAATTAGATGGATATGGTATAATGACAATATCGTAAAGCGACGGGAATTTAAGCTGCAGGTGCGGCAATGATCTCGCCTGATGCTGACCTGCAGTCACAAACAGCCTGCTCTTACATTTTACAGCAGGCAGGAAGCAGGGCACGTCTGTGATAATGGTTATAGTTCTTTATGGAAGAGGAGTGAAGTTATGACAACTGATTTATGCTGGTGCGGCAGCGGCAAAGCTTATGCCGACTGTCACAGCGAAATAGACTCTAAAATCGAATTGTACCGCAAGGCCGGTCACGAAGTGCCTGACCGGGAGATGATCAAAACGCCGGAACAGATCGCAGGTATTCGAGAGGCCTGTAAGATCAATACGGCAGTTTTGGACGAAGTAGAAAAAATATCAAAACAGGCATGACAACGGAAGAGATCAATACTATCGTACACGAATATACCGTTAGTCATGGTGCGATCCCGGCACCGCTCAATTTCTGCGGATTTCCTAAAAGTGTCTGTACCTCAATCAACGATCAGGTTTGCCACGGAATACCGTCGGCACAGGACGTTTTGAAAAGCGGCGATATCGTTAATGTCGATGTTTCAACTATTTATAACGGCTACTATGCCGATGCTTCCAGAATGTTTATGATCGGCAAAGTCGATAAAAAGAAACAGGATCTGGTAGCGATCACTAAAGAGTGCCTGCGCCGCGGGCTTGAGGCAGCACAGCCGTGGAGCTTTGTCGGCGATATCGGCGCAGCCGTGTCCGGTTTTGCTCATAAGCATGGTTATTCTGTCGTCACTGAATTCGGCGGTCATGGTGTGGGTATCGATTTCCATGAGGAACCTTTCATCTGCCATGTGGGCAAACGCAAGACAGGAATGCTGCTTGTACCGGGCATGATCTTTACGATCGAGCCGATGATCAATACCGGGAAGCGCGAGGTTTATGTTGATGCCGGCAATGACTGGACTGTTTATACTCAGGACGGCGGCATGAGTGCTCAGTGGGAATATACGGTGCTGATTACGGAAACCGGCAACGAAGTGCTGACTTATTGAGGTAGTGCTGTTTAAAAATAAAAACGCTCAGGGCTTAGGCTCTGAGCGTTTTCTTTTTAGTTAAGTGTTTTAAGGACGCGGGTGATCGCAGCAAATAACTCTTCAGGAACGATGGGTTTACTGACATGGTCGTTCATGCCGCTGGCGTAAGCGCGTCTGATATCTTCTGTAAAAGCATCTGCCGAAAGCGAGATGATCGGGATCGTCTGTGCCTGCGGGTGCGTACTGCTGCGGATCGCCTGCGTCGTCTGATAACCGTCCAGGACCGGCATCTGAATATCCATCAGGATCAGAGCATAGGTGCCGGGGGCGCTGTTTGTAAACAGTTCCAGTGCTTCTTTGCCGTTGACGGCGCAGTCGCTGCTGATGCCGCGGCTTTTTAAAAGCTCCAGACACAGCTCCTGATTGAGAGGATTATCTTCAGCCAGCAGCAGATGCAGATCATACAGGTTTTGTTCAGCCGTTGTGCTGTCTTTTTCAGCAAGTTCTTCGGCGTAAGGCAGTGTCAGCTGTACGGTGAACGTACTGCCTTTCCCTTTGGCACTGTTGACGCTGATGCTGCCGCCCATCAATTCAACTAAATATTTGACGATAGAAAGTCCAAGGCCGCTGCCGCCGTATTTTCTGGCGGTGCTGCCGTCTTCCTGCTCAAAGGGCTGGAAGACCTGAGCGAGCATTTGTTCCGACATACCGCAGCCGGTATCTGTAACGACCATTGTCAGGACAGTCTGATCAGCGCTGTCGGCCTGCTGCTGAGTGATGTCAAGCGTGATCTGTCCTCCGGTGGCAGTGAATTTGACGGCATTTGACAGCAGATTGCTTAAAATCTGCTGCAGACGCAGGCTGTCGCCGAGCAGGATATCGTGTTTGAAGGCTTCGCTGTCAGTATGAAACTGATATTTTTTTTCCGCGGCATTGGATGCTGTAAAGGCTCTGGATGTTCACGCAGTACTTGAGAAAGTTTAAAGGGAGAATTGTCCAGCTTGAGTTTTTGGTTTTCGTATCGCGGACATATCAAGAACATCGTTGACGATACCTAAAAGCAGCTCGGACGAATAGCTGATTTTCTGCAGATATTCAGTGCTGCGGCTTGTTTTTCCGGCTGCAGGGCCAGTCTGGTAAAGCCCAGGATAGCGTTGAGCGGCGTGCGGATTTCGTGGCTCATTCGCGACAGAAAGCTGCTTTTAGCTTCACTGGCGGCCAGCGCCTGTTTGGCAGCAGTTTCCAGCTCCAGATTTTTAGCTTCCAGCAGTTCCAGATATTTTTGCCGCTGCAAAGTGAAATAAAGCCAGGCGGTAAAAAGAATGATCAGCACGGCCAGCAAAGCAGCGATCAGATAGTTGTATTTATAGGCCAGATCAGACAGTAAAGGCTGGTAAGGCGATTGTACGGTCTCGTACATCACTATGTTATCCAGTGTTTTAGGATTCAGCGTGTCGATACATTTGTTGAAAATAGTCAGCAGCTGGTTGCCGTCGGCATTATTAGCTGCTGCCAGACAGAGATTATCGGGGAAATTAAATAAAGATAAAATCTTTAAATCGGTAAAGCGGGGATTTTGCAGATGATAGCTGATGATATGGCTGTTCTGCAGAGCAATGTCGGCCTCTCCGTCCGCTACTGCCAGCAGGCAGTCTCTGGTATTGGCTTTATTGATAATGGAAAAATGGGGATAGGTATTTAAAATGAGATTTTTATAGGCAACATAATTAAAGGGCAAAGCTACCTTCTGCGGTTTGGTGATGTCGATAAAATTATTTTTATTGGCGACAGCCATAACGCGCCCCTGAAAGAAGGGCTTGGAAAGCCGGATCGAAATGTTGTTTCGGTAAGGCTCGTAATCCGTGATCCCAGCGATCAGGTCAAAACCTTCTTTCTGCAGGCTCTGGTCCAGGCGGGCACCGACCGGCAGCAGCTTTAAAATGACCTGGGCACCGGATAAGCGTCCCAGCTCTTTGGCTATTCCGGGCAGGATACCTGCCGGCAGATTAGTTTCGGAACTGAATGCTGAAAGCGGTTCGTCGTTAGGGAGAAAACCGATGGTGATCGGCCCGCGGTGCGCCAGGAAGTCTCGTTCTTTTTTGGTAAGCAGCGGCTGCGTCAGCAGAGAACTTTGTTCGTAATAGGTGGCATAAGTCGTATTTTCAAATTCAGGCGTATTGGCGTGAATGTTCATTAAAGCATCGTTTAGGCGCTGCAGGACGGCTTTATTGCCTTTAGTCGTAATAAAATAGATCGGGTCGGCCTGAAAGCGGGCCACTAACCGCAGATCTTTATATAAGGGCATGCTGCCGGTAACTACGGCATCGATCTGTTTATTTTGCAGCGCTTCGACCATAGCTTTGCTGGAATCAAAAAGTACAGGCTGATAGGTAAATGTATTTTTACGGGCAACATCGCTTAAAATTTCTGTCTGGAAGTTACCCTTGAGAACGCCGATCCGCAGACCGTTGAAGCTTTGGTAATCGTTATAGTAAACTTCGTTATCGTCATTGCGCACGTACATGACCATGTATTCGACGCCGCTGGGCAGCGAGGCAAATTCGTAGCTGGCGGCACGCTCAGGCGTGTACTGGGCCATGCCTAAAAGATCAAGCTCGCCTTTGGCTAAAAGCTCCAGACATTCCTGCCAGGTGGCATAAACATATTCATAACGCCAGCCTGTATAGTGCGAGATTTCGTTGAGATATGCAACGCCGTATCCGTCGACGGTTCCGGCTGCGGTTTTTTCGATAAAACCGGGGCTGTCGGTGTAGCCGACCCTGATGGGATGAGGGCGCATGCCAGTGGCAGCGGCGCTGAAAGGGTAAAGCAGCAAGAACAGGCAGCAGCAGAAAACGAGCAGATTTTTGTTCTTTTGGAAAATTGAGCGCAGGTGATCCATTAAGAAACCAGCTTTCCCAGGTTATGGTTTGTTGATACCTGTTGTTTTAAAGAGTAAAACATTATATATATTTATTATATAATATTAAATTTTAATAAAAACAAATACCAACAAAGTCAAATGATAAAAGCGGTATAAATAAGGTGTTGTATAAAAGGATAAAACCCAAATCAAAGGAGGTTTTTAAGAGCGCCAGAAAAGAAGGAGAGAGAAAAACAAGAAAAAGAGAGAGCAAGAAAAGAATCGTCACACCTTAGTCAGCGACGGCACTTGAAAGCGGAACTGAGGCCGGGATCTTTGGCACGGTTCCGATTTTTTTGCAGCGGCTGCGACTACAGGGCTGAAAGGTCGTGAAAAAATGATCGTTGTCAATCCGCAAACTGTTACAAACCGTGAGCTAGCTGCTTTGGCCATGCAGGCTAAGGGCAGGATCAGCAGGATTTATCTGCACTGGACGGCAGGTCACTACGAAGATGTTTATGATGATTATCACCTGAACATCGGTCCCGGCGGTGAGATGTATCTGACTTGCAAAACATTTACAGAAGTGAAGGAGCATACCTGGCACCGTAATACGGGCAGTATCGGCATCGCGCTGTGCTGCGCTTCCGAGGCGCAGGCCTGCAGCGGCCGGGATACTGATTTTGGCGGCGAGCCGCCGACAGTAGTGCAGATAGAAACACTGGCCAAAGCCGTTGCGGTATTGACGGCCTGTCTGGAGTTGGAGATCAATGTCCTGACAGTGACGACTCATTGCGAAGCGGCCTTGTTTGACGGTTACGGACCGCACAGCGGCGATCCGCAGCTGCGCTGGGATCTGTGGTATCTGCCTGACCTGCCGCTGGACAGCGTTCTGAAACCGGGAGGGTATGTTATCCGTGGTAAAGCCCTGTGGTATCTCAGCGAAATTTTAAGACAAAGGAGGTGAAAGAAATGGCGATCACTAAAACTGTTACCAAACAGACCCTGACACTGAATGTTGAAGACGGCGTCAACAGTCAGGGGGCTGCAAAAACTAAAGGTCATAATTATGCCGGCGTACGTCCGGAAGCAGAACCTGCGGCTATCATGCAGGCTGCTGCTGCTTTTGGCACTCTTATCAGTCATGAACTGATGGGCGTTGTTGTGACTGAAAAAGCCGAGCTTGCTCAATAAAAGCTGGCACAGGTACAGAACGTATATTTATTAGAAAGGAGCTGGAATTAATGGAAAAAGTTTTACAATTGGTATTTAAAAAAGCCGATGGCAGTAAAAAAGTTTTCAGCGTGACAGATCCCCGCGATAATGTTACTGCTGACGAAGCAAAAACAGCTATGGAGACAGTCATTGCTGCCGATATTTTTGCAACGGACGGTATCGGTCTGACTGAAGCTGTTGAAGCCCGTGTGCGCACTACGGAAGTCAATGTTTTAGCATAAGATGGATATGGAAACGCTGCTGCCACAGGTCGCTAATTATGGTTTCCCAATGGTCCTGTCGTGGTATCTGCTGGTGCGCATGGAAGGCAGACTGGACAGACTGACGGACAGTATCAACAGCCTGGCCCGCAGTATTGCGGCCGGAAAAACAGCATAAAAAAAGACGCAGCTCAGGCTGCGTCTTTTTATTTTATATCATTGTTTACCAAGCGTCGATACCGCGCCCGTCAGCCAGCGGATCGGGTCCGTAGCTGTTAGGACCGATCGTGCCGCGAAAGAACATCAGGTAGACAGCAAAGAAAAAGCTGATCAGCGGAATGAAGGCCAGCAATACCATGAGCGAGCCGTGGTCAAGGTCATGCAGACGTCTGACGTAAAGCGACAGGCAGCTGAGCGCGGCGATAAATGTCAAAGCAAAGGCCAGTATCTGGAACATCGTTCCGTCTGGCGCAAACAGACTGCCGATCAGATAGCCCAGACACCAGATGATGGCATTACGCAGTAAAAAGCGCAGGATATAGGGCTTACGGTTCAGGCGGCCGTCAAAACTGAAAAACATTTCCTGGAAATCCATAAAGATTCCTCCTTTTATATAACGTCAGATAAATACAAATATCACTGTTGCTGTCTTAATGATAACACAGACAGCAGCTTAAGTCGGATTATTTTAATTACTTTTCTGACGCCAAAAGTTATGGAATTTATCGGCCAGCTGTTTTTGACTCAGCTGTTCCGGCCACAGCTCCTGATTGGGAGCATTGCGCATAGCGGCGGCCAGATGGTCGTAGACTTCAGGGCTGAGCTTTTCCAGTTCGCGTATATGCTCTTTGATATCCTGGCGTTTGGTATGACCGTCGTAAGGGCAGGGATTACGCAGAGGCTGCAGGTCAAGCTGCCTGACCATGTCGATGATTTCTGCTTCGCGGTAATACAGCAGCGGCCTCAGTACGGTCAGACCTGTTCTGGACAGTGGTGTGACCGGTAAAAAGGTACGCAGCTGACCGGAGGTGAGCACGTTCATCAAAAAGGTCTCTACGGCATCATCGTGGTGGTGGGCCAGGGCCACTTTGTTAAAACCAAGCTCCAGTGCCGTACGGTTGGTAGCGGCACGGCGGAAATAAGCACAGGTGAAGCAGGGCGTATTGCCTTTATTCTGCCAGGCAGAGTTGACATCGACCTTTTCGCTGTAATGTTTCAGACCATAGTATCCGCAGAAAGCTTCCAGCTCTGCTTTGGGAAAAGCAGGTGAGAACATTGCGTCAACAGTATAACAGGCCAATTCAAACGGCACAGGGGCATACTTTTGGATCTCGGCCAGTGCGGCAGTCAGAAACATACTGTCCTTCCCGCCGGAAAGTCCGATCAGGATCCTGTCACCTGCCTGCAGCATATCAAATTCGATTACAGCCCGCCAGAGCTTGCTTAAAAGCTCAGCAGGAACGAAGGGTGTACGGCTCATGGAGATTCTCCTTCAGTGCTGGTATATGATGTTGTTATTATACCACAAGGGTATGTATGAGTGCTAAATTCGTAAAAACTTCATTAAGCATTCAAACGATACCACAATGGTATGTGCCCTCACCAGGTTCGATAAGGGTGTTTAGTAGTGCAAATAAAAAAAGCCTGCATCAAAAAGAGCAGCTTTTATGGTTTAGATTAAGCTACGCGAACGTTAGCAGCGCGCATTCTGCGGCTGTTTTTCGGATCAGCTTCTGTATCAAATGTTACAGGTTGACCTTCTTCAAGAGTTTTGAAGCCGTCGCTTACGATAGCGGAAAAATGTACAAATACATCTTCGCTGCCGTCAGCAGGAGTAATGAAACCAAAGCCTTTATCAGAGTTAAACCATTTTACAGTACCGTTCATCATAACGAGTACCTCCTAAATTTTATTATATTCACAGACCACACGCAAAAAACTCACATATTTTTGTAACTCATTCAATAGCAAATGACTTACAAAAATATGTGAGCACAATTTGTATATTCGGAATACTTCTATATATTATCATGGCAGAAACAGGAAGTCAA
>ENA-OQDT01001226-OQDT01001226.1-human-gut-metagenome-genome-assembly--contig:-NODE-1226-length-15384-cov-2.629350_pt1 | contig 15384 bp, 14 predicted proteins | sample MGYA00242786_ERZ504617 | MGnify/ENA primary metagenome ERZ504617 (study PRJEB26092, sample SAMD00036337) | human gut metagenome | host: Homo sapiens | study: EMG produced TPA metagenomics assembly of...
TAATTATCCTGACGTGGAATGACATAGATGTCTTGAGCCCCACAACTATCAGCATTTTTGATCATTTCCTTAGCAAATTCTGTTACCATAAGGACCTCCTCATAGACCTATTCGTAAAAAGTTTAAGAAAATGAAAAAAAGCTCGAAAATTTCGAGCTTCTGGATTATTTAACGTTTAATTTTACAGTGGGCATGATTTGGAAGGTCATTTCGCTTTTCATATCCCGGACGGTATTTTTCCTCAGGAATTTCCTGCCAATCATCCAAAAGAGCAATCGATTGATAGACCTGCAGGTATTCGTCACACTCCTCACACCAGTGCTTATCCTCTTGATCCCAAAAAGCAGTCATGACACTACTACGGCTGATATAACTTGGCAAGGTTTCTTCCATCGCAAACCAAAGTTTTTTATAGTACTTGAGGGCATCGTAAAAATTTTCAAATTCCTTAGTACTGATGATATCCTCTTGCCAGCCTTCTAGGAACCACCACGGTTCCAAATCCCCTTTCATTTCAACTACTTGGTACATTTTTCTTTCTCACTTCATCTTTGGTGTTCTTATTATACAAAATTTTCTGGAAAAGATAAAAAAAATGGTCTTATATTTTATATTTATCAAAAATAGAAGAAATTCTAGTCATATAAATACGAAAAGAACCCACAATTCATTGTGAGTTCTTTTGCTTTCATTTTAGTCTTCAGATGATTCCACAATTGCTTCATCAACAGCAATGTTTTCAATAACTTCAACTTCGTTAACTGAAAGTGGTTCAATGTTACGGTAACGGGCCATACCTGTACCAGCAGGGATAGTCTTACCAATGATAACATTTTCTTTAAGACCAAGGAGATGGTCTTTCTTACCACGGATAGCTGCATCTGTAAGGACACGTGTTGTTTCTTGGAAGGAAGCCGCTGACAAGAATGAATTTGTTTCAAGTGAGGCTTTCGTAATACCAAGAAGAACTGGACGAGATGTTGCAGGAACACCACCAGAGATAACAATATCCTTGTTAGCATCTGTGAAGTCAGAAATGTCCATAAGTGTACCTGGAAGGAGATCTGTATCACCTGGATCCATAACACGTACTTTACGAAGCATTTGACGAACCATTACTTCGACGTGTTTGTCACCGATTTCTACCCCTTGGCTACGGTAAACTTTTTGTACTTCTGCAAGAAGATAAGTTTCAACTGACAAGGTATCACGTACTTCAAGGAGACGTTTAGGTTGGATTGAACCTTCTGTCAAGGCCGCACCACGGTGTACTTCGTCACCCACTTCAACTTTCATACGAGCTGTAAATGGAACAACGTATTCACCCATTCCAGTCTTACCTTGAACGAAGACTTTCTTAGTACGTGTTGCAGCATCTTCTTCAATTTCAATAACAGTACCCTTAACTTCAGTGATAACCGCTTCCCCTTTAGGGTTACGTGCTTCAAAGATTTCCTGGATACGTGGAAGACCCTGTGTGATATCGGTGTTTGAGGCTACCCCACCGGTGTGGAAGGTACGCATAGTAAGCTGTGTACCAGGTTCCCCGATAGATTGAGCGGCGATAGTACCAACTGCTTCACCAACTTCAACCGCATCACCTGTTGCCAAGTTGATACCGTAACAGTGACGGCAAACACCGTGACGTGTGTTACATGTAAAGACTGAACGGATAGTTACTTCTTCAACACCAGCATTGACAATAGCAGCAGCCATGTCTTCAGTAATCAAAGTATCTGGACCTACGATTACTTCACCTGTTGTAGGATTCTTAACTGATTTCTTAGTGTAACGACCTTGAAGACGTTCTTCAAGTGTTTCCGTAACTTCTTTACCGTCAGTAATCGCACGGATAAGAAGACCACGGTCTGTTCCACAGTCGTCTTCACGGATAATAACATCTTGGGCAACGTCAACCAAACGACGAGTAAGGTAACCTGAGTCGGCTGTCTTAAGGGCCGTATCGGTCATACCTTTACGCGCACCGTGAGTTGAGAAGAACATTTCCAAAACGCTCAAACCTTCACGGAAGTTTGAAAGGATAGGCAATTCCATGATACGTCCGTTAGGAGCGGCCATCAAACCACGCATACCGGCAAGTTGAGAGAAGTTAGAGATGTTACCACGAGCTCCTGAGTCCATCATCATAACGATTGGGTTCTTAGGATCTTGTGTTTCAATCAGACGTTTTTCAAGGGCTTCTTTCGCTTCACGCCATGTTGTGTAACAGCAACATAACGGTCATCATCTGTCATCAAACCACGACGGAAGGCCTTGTTAATTTCTTCAACACGGTGGTGAGCAGCATCGATAATTTCTTGTTTGTTATCGATAACTGGGATATCGGCGATACCCACTGTCAAACCAGCAAGTGTTGAGTGGTAGTAACCAAGGTCTTTCAAACGGTCAAGGAAGGCTGATGTTTCAGTCGTACGAAGACGTTTGAAGGTTTCAGCGATGATGTTACCAAGATTTTTCTTCTTGAATGGTGCATTAATTTCCAAACTATCAATAACTGTTTGGATATCTTGACCTGGTTCAAGGAAGTACTTATCTGGTGTACTATCTGTCAAGTTCTCATTTGTTGTTTCTTGAAGATATGGAATTTCTGCTGGGATGATCGAGTTAAAGAGGATCTTACCAACAGTTGTAACCAAAATCTTGTGAAGTTGGTTTTCTTTCCAAGGTTTATCAGGCATGCTGTCTACTGCAATACCTACACGGCTATGCAAGTGAACATAACCATTACGATAAGCCATAACTGCCTCATCAATATCCTTGAAGACCATACCTTCACCCTCACGGCCTTCTTCTTCCATAGTCAAGTAGTAGTTACCAAGAACCATATCCTGAGATGGCGTTACGACCGGTTTACCGTCTTTAGGGTTAAGGATGTGTTCAGCCGCAAGAAGGAGCAAACGTGCTTCAGCTTGAGCTTCTTCAGACAATGGAACGTGGATGGCCATTTGGTCACCGTCAAAGTCGGCATTGTAGGCCTCACATACCAATGGGTGAAGACGAAGAGCCTTACCATCAATCAAGACTGGTTCAAAGGCCTGGATACCCAAACGGTGGAGGGTAGGTGCGCGGTTAAGAAGTACTGGGTGTTCCTTGATAACATCTTCAAGAATATCCCAAATACGTTCATCACCACGTTCAACCATACGTTTAGCGGCTTTCACGTTACCTGCGTATTCACGCGCAACGATTTCACGCATCACAAATGGTTTGAAAAGTTCGATGGCCATCAAACGTGGCACACCACATTGGTACATTTTAAGTGTTGGACCAACGGCGATAACGGAACGTCCAGAGAAGTCAACACGTTTACCAAGCAAGTTTTGACGGAAACGACCTTGTTTACCTTTAAGCATGTGGCTCAAAGATTTAAGTGGACGACTACCTGGTCCAGTAATTGGACGACCACGACGTCCATTATCGATAAGGGCATCTACCGCTTCTTGCAACATACGTTTTTCGTTTTGCACGATGATACCTGGGGCATTCAATTCAAGCAAACGAGCCAAACGGTTGTTACGGTTGATAACACGACGATAAAGATCGTTCAAGTCAGATGCCGCAAAACGTCCACCATCCAATTGAACCATTGGACGAAGGTCTGGTGGCAATACTGGCAAAATGTTAAGAACCATCCATTCTGGTTTGTTACCAGACTTATAGAAGGCATCAAGAACGTCCAAACGACGAACAGCTTTAACACGTTTTTGACCAGTCGCGGTCTTCAACTCTTCTTTGAGTTCAGCAATTTCAGTTTCCAAATCTACTTGTTTCAAGAGATCTTGAATAGCTTCTGCACCCATTTTAGCGACAAATGAACCATGTCCATACTCTTGCAATTTTTCACGATATTCACGTTCTGTCAAGAGAGATTTTGGTTCAAGTGGTGTTTCCTTTGGATCAATAACCACGTAAGCTGCGAAGTAGATAACTTCTTCAAGCGCACGAGGACTCATGTCCAAAGTCAATCCCATACGAGAAGGGATTCCCTTGAAGTACCAGATGTGTGATACTGGTGCTTTCAACTCGATGTGACCCATACGTTCACGACGAACCTTAGCACGTGTTACTTCAACACCACAGCGGTCACAAACGATACCTTTATAACGGATACGTTTGTATTTCCCACACGCACATTCCCAGTCTTTAGTAGGACCAAAGATTACTTCGTCGAAGAGACCTTCGCGTTCTGGTTTGAGCGTACGGTAGTTGATTGTTTCAGGTTTCTTAACTTCACCATAAGACCATGAACGGACCTTAGTTGGTGAAGCTAGTGTGATTTGCATACTTTTAAATCGATTTACGTCAACCACTAGTATTACCTTTCTTTTGTTCTATTGACAATAGCAGCGCTATTCTCACCTTTATCAGCTACCTTAGCAGAGAGAGTGGACTCCCTCCCTAAAGCTTATTTATTCTGTTTTATCTGAAGCTTCTTCTTTAGCTTTTTCTAATTCAGCAGCTTCTTTGGCTTGTTGTACACGTGCTTTTTCAAGATCATCGACGTGCATGACATCGTCGTCTTCACCTTCATCAAGATCACGCAATTCAACTTCGTAGTCATCCTCATCAAGGACACGCATATCAAGACCAAGTGATTGCAATTCTTTAACGAGTACTCGGAATGATTCTGGTACACCTGGTTTTGGAATTGGTTTACCTTTAGTGATAGCTTCATAGGCTTTCAAACGTCCGTTAACGTCATCTGACTTGTAAGTCAAGATTTCTTGAAGAATGTTTGAAGCACCATAAGCTTCAAGAGCCCAAACCTCCATCTCACCGAAACGTTGTCCACCAAATTGTGCTTTACCACCAAGAGGTTGTTGGGTAACGAGTGAGTAAGGACCTACCGAACGAGCGTGAAGTTTATCATCAACCATGTGGTGAAGTTTGATCATATACATGACACCAACTGACACACGGTTATCAAATGGCTCTCCTGTACGTCCATCGTAAAGGATTGTCTTAGCATCACTATCCATACCAGCTTCACGAACAGTATCCCAGAGATCTTCTGAGCTTGCCCCATCAAAGACTGGTGTTGCGATGTAGATACCCAAGTTACGAGCAGCCATACCAAGGTGAAGTTCCATAACCTGACCAATGTTCATACGTGATGGCACCCCAAGAGGGTTCAACATGATGTCAACTGGTGTACCGTCTGGAAGGTAAGGCATGTCTTCAACAGGAACAATACGAGAAACAACCCCTTTGTTACCGTGACGACCAGCCATCTTATCTCCGACCTTGATTTTACGTTTTTGAGCGATGTAAACACGAACAAGCATGTTAACACCTGATTGCAATTCATCACCGTTTGCACGTGTAAAGATTTTAACATCACGAACGACACCATCACCACCATGAGGTACACGGAGTGATGTATCACGTACTTCACGAGATTTATCACCAAAGATAGCATGGAGAAGACGTTCTTCAGCAGAAAGGTCTTTTTCACCCTTAGGTGTTACCTTACCAACAAGAATATCACCTTCTTTAACCTCAGCACCGATACGGATAATACCCATTTCGTCAAGGTTTTTAAGGGCTTCTTCACTAACGTTTGGCAATTCACGTGTGATTTCTTCAGGTCCAAGCTTTGTATCACGTGTTTCTGATTCGAATTCTTCCAAGTGAACAGATGTATAAACATCGTCTTTCACTAGGCGTTCACTCATGATAACAGCATCCTCGTAGTTGTAACCTTCCCATGTCATGTATGCGACAATAGGGTTTTGACCGAGGGCCATTTCTCCACCTTCCATAGATGGACCATCAGCGATAAAATCTCCTTTTTCGACAATATCACCAACCTTAACCAAAGTACGTTGGTTATAGGCAGTACCTGAGTTTGAACGACGGAATTTTTGAATAGTATAGACGTCAAGAGAACCATCTTCACGACGAACTTCAACCTTATCGGCATCAGAATAGACAACTTTACCATCATGTTTAGCGATAACTGCAGCACCTGAATCGTGAGCAGCTTGATATTCCATACCAGTACCAACAAATGGTGCTTTTGGATCAATCAATGGCACAGCTTGACGTTGCATGTTGGCACCCATGAGGGCACGGTTAGAGTCATCGTTTTCCAAGAAAGGAATACATGCTGTCGCAACGGCAACTACCTGTTTAGGAGAAACATCCACGAAATCTACAAGGTGTGATGGGTACTCTTGGTTAACACCTTGGTGACGACCCATGACAATTTCTTCTGCAAATGTTCCATCTTCGTTCAATTTAGAGTTAGCCTGAGCAACTGTGTACTCATCTTCTTCATCGGCAGTCAACCAAACTACTTCGTTGGTTACTTTACCAGTTGCACGGTCAACCTTACGATATGGTGTTTGAATGAAACCATACTTGTTAAGGTGTCCGTATGAAGACAAGTTATTGATCAAACCGATGTTAGGTCCTTCAGGTGTTTCAATTGGACACATACGACCATAGTGCGTGTAGTGCACGTCACGAACTTCATATCCGGCACGGTCACGTGTCAAACCACCAGGTCCCAAGGCTGACAAACGACGTTTGTGTGATAACTCTGACCAATGGGTTGTGTTGGTCCATGAACTGTGACAACTGTGAAGAACCAAAGAATTCTTTAACAGCTGCAGTTACAGGGCGAATATTAATGATTTGTTGTGGTGTCAAGACTTCATTATCTTGAACTGACATACGCTCACGTACGTTACGTTCCATACGAGCCAAACCAATACGGAATTGGTTAGCAAGCAACTCACCAACGGCACGGATACGACGGTTACCAAGGTGGTCGATATCGTCTACTTTACCGATACCTTCAGCAAGGTTGAGGAAGTAGCTCATTTCAGCCAAGATATCCGCTGTTGTCAAAGCACGAACTTTGTCATCTGGGTTGGCATTACCAACAATTGTAACCACACGATCTGGATCATTTGGTGCAACAACCTTGAATTTTTGAAGAACAACAGGTTCTGTAACCACCGCATAATCGTTTGGTGTGTATACAAATTTGTTCAAATCACCATCCAAGTATTCTGCGATTGAATCAATCACATCACGTGTCATTTCAGTACCAGCTTCAACAAGGATTTCACCTGTTTCAGGATCTACCAAGTTTTCAGCAATTGTTTGTCCCAAAAGACGTGTCTTGATGTTAAGTTTTTTGTTGACTTTGTAACGGCCAACAGCAGCTAAGTCATAACGACGTGGATCAAAGAAACGAGCTACAAGCAAGCTACGTGAGCTATCGGCAGTTTTTGGTTCACCTGGACGAAGACGTTCATAAATTTCTTTAAGCGCTTCATCAGTACGTGAATCTGCTGGGTTTTTGTGGATATCTTTTTCAATGGTGTTACGAACCAACTCGCTATCACCAAAGATATCAACAATTTCGTCATCACCTGAGAATCCAAGCGCACGCACAAGCGTTGTGAATGGAATCTTACGTGTACGGTCGATACGAGTGTAGGCGATGTCTTTTGAATCTGTTTCGAGCTCAAGCCATGCCCCACGGTTAGGGATAACTGTTGATCCATAACCCACTTTGCCGTTTTTATCAACCTTATCGTTAAAGTAAACACCAGGTGAGCGCACCAACTGAGAAACAATAATACGTTCACCACCATTGATGATGAAAGTACCCATCTCAGTCATAATAGGGAAATCTCCGAAGAAGACTTCCTGAGTTTTGATTTCACCAGTTTCTTTGTTAATAAGACGGAAAGTCACAAAGATAGGTGCTGAGTATGATGCATCGTGGATACGAGCTTCTTCAAGTGTATACTTAGGCTCTTTCAATTCGTAACCAACGAATTCCAATTCCATAGTGTCTGTGAAGTTTGAGATAGGAAGTACATCCTCAAAAACCTCTTTAAGACCAGTATCCAAGAATTCTTTGAATGAATCCGTTTGGATTTCAATCAAGTTTGGTAAATCAAGAACTTCTTTGATTCTTGAAAAACTACGACGGGTACGATGTTTCCCGTATTGAACGTCATGTCCTGCCAAGTCTTCTACTCCTTTTCTACATTCGAGACCTGCTTTGCAAGTCGTGCACTTTAAATATTTGTCTTCTGCCTTTTTCAGTTGCTTGTCCCATTGACAAGTGATTAAACACTAAGATCCACTTAACTGATTAATGATAAGCGAAAACTTAATCTGTGAATTTTTAGAACCTTTAAATATGCGTTACAACACTTGGAAATCCTAAAAATTAAGCACAAAAATAGCAGCTAAATCTGACCGAAAAAACGTTGATTTAACTGCTGTATCTCTTGATTGGACAATATTTCAACCAAGTAAGACGACAAATAGTTGTCTATATTATACCTAATTTTTTTACTTTTTTAGCAAGTTTTCTTGGCAATTCCTAATGCCCTCCAAGAATTGCTAGACCAGGCCTTTTGATAGTCACTGTCGGTTCCACCAATAGCAAACTTGTAAGTCGTATCTCCAGGTCCATTTTTAGCCCAGTAAGTATCAACCATTTCACCACTTACAGAAACATTACGACCATTTGACAGACACTGTTGCTGGTTTAAGACCTGTTGATTTGAGCACACTTGCCTTAATGGCACTTGAATCGATATTAAACTTATCTCCCGTTTTGAAAATAGCTGGATTAGCATTATAGATAGCGGAAGTCAAACGAGCCATATATTGGGAATTATATATGTAACCCGTTTTAGAATTGGTTGGTGTATTATTATCATATCCGGCCCAACCACCAAGAGTAATACCAGGCGTTTGACACAATCAGCCAAGCATCCGCAAAGTTATCTGTCGTTCCTGTTTTACCCATCCAGTCCGCTGAGGCTGCTGCACCATTGACATTTTTCAATTCAGAATGAAATTGAGTTGTTGCTCCTTTAACTACCACTTCTTTGAGTAAGTTATCCATGATACTAGCCGTAGCTCTTGAAAAAACTTGAACTCCTTCAGATTTATGCTGATAGATAACTTCGCCAGTCCGGTCAGTAATACTATCAATCATATGGCCCTTCTCATAGACGCCACCATTGGAAAGCATTTGATAGGCATTTACTTGCTGGGCAACCGTAGTTTCAATTCCCCCGCCAAGAGGTAAACTTTCGATATTGTAGTTAGCAATCTTATAACCCATCTTGGTCATGTAACCCTCAACATCAACATCATGACGTTGAAGCATTTGATAAGTCCAAAAGGCTGGAATGTTCCATGAGGTATTGAGTGCCTCTTGTAGGTTCATCATAGCTGTACCCTTATCACCATCATGGAGAATAGGCGTTCCACCCGTAAAATTAGTTGGGTAGTTAGAAAGGATACTTGAGCTACCCATCAAACCTTGATCAATAGCAATTCCATAAGCGATAATAGGCTTAATAGAGGAACCTGGGGAGCGTGCCGTATCAAAGGCATGGTTATTTTGGTTATTTTCGTAACTACGACCACCAACAAATCCTAGAATTGCTCCGGTCGCATTATCCATGAGCACATTTCCGACTTCAACTCCACTATTACCTCCTTGGTCAAGGAGGCCACCATATTGACTCGCAGCATCTTGCATCGCATTATAAACTGCATTATCAATAGTTGTCTTAACGCTGTAGCCACCGGTTTGGAGCTCTTGAAGGGCTCTCTCACGATAGCTTTCCTTTGTCTTATCATTTTTCAAATCTTGACTCGATACCTTGTCACGTTTAATGAGGTAATCATACATGACATCCTGAGCCTCAGACATGACAGAATAGTACAAATAGTCATGACTTACAGCATCAGACTTCTCACCAGCCTTGAAATCTTTAGTGATGTCATAACTCTTATAGCTTTCGTACTGCGACTTATCAAGATAGCCGCCACGATAAAGATTGTAGAGTACATCTTGTTGACGTGCCAAGCCATAAGCAAGATCCTCTGCGTTTTTTAATTGACCGTCAGCTGTATAAGGTGAGTAGACAATTGGGCTCTGTGGTAAACCTGCCAGATAGGCAGCCTGAGGAACTGTCAAATCCGCTGCAGATACGCCAAAGATACCTTGAGCAGCCTCCTCAATACCAGCAATATTTTTCCCCTTGTTATTACGTCCAAAAAGGAGAAAACATTTCCAGATAATCGGTTAAAATTTCATTTTTAGAAACACGACGCTCCAATTTGTAAGGCATAAATAATCTCTGCCGCCTTACGTTTAAAGGTTGGTGCATCTCCTGTTACCTGTTGCTTAATTAACTGCTGCGTTAGCGTCGAACCACCACTTGAAGAGCCAACTCCCAAAACTGATGACACCAAAGCCCTAAATACTGCCTTTGGCACAACACCCTTATGCTTCTTAAAATTTTCATCCTCAGTCGCAATGATGGCATTTTTGATATTGTTAGAAATCGCATCACTCTCAATAGGTGTTCTCAGCAAGTCAGTGTCAATATCCGCAATCTTCTTGGAATCGGAATAGCTCATCGAAGATACCAAACTAACCTCGTTAATCTGATTCAACAAGGTTTTATCCTTAATCGACGGAACAGACTCAATTTGACTCCCCAAGTAACCCAAACCAATTCCTGCACCGAACAAGGTAAGGACGATAATAACCACATAAAAGAAATCAGACAAGAGCTTTAAGGTTTTTAAGAAAACATCACCCATGTCTAAGAGTGTCATCCGGTCCTCAGGCGACTTTCTCCCTTGCTTACGATTCCACTTAGAATCAGTCGTAGCTTTCCTTTCATTAAAAGATTTATCTCCTCTTTTAGACCTAGGACCAGCAGACTTTGTGCGAATAGCCTGCCCTAGTCGTCTAAAATAATTTATTATTTTTTCAAAATTCATAGAAATACCTCAAAGCCTATTATAACAAACTTTGACAAAGCTTGCATAGGACTACTTTCTTTTGGTATAATGGTGCAGAATATACTTTACTGGAGAATATCATGACAATTTTTGAAGAACTAAAAGCACGTGGCTTGATTTTTCAAACCACAGATGAAGAAGCCCTTGTAAAAGCCTTTGAAGAGGGACCAGTCTCATACTACACTGGTTATGACCCAACAGCAGACAGTCTCCACCTTGGACACCTTGTAGCTATCCTTACAAGTCGCCGACTTCAATTGGCTGGACACAAACCTTACGCCCTCGTTGGTGGTGCAACAGGTTTGATTGGTGACCCATCATTTAAAGATGCTGAACGTAGCCTCCAAACCAAAGAAACCGTTGAAGGTTGGGTTGAAAAAAATCCAAGGTCAGCTCTCTCGTTTCCTTGATTTTGAAAATGGCGACAACAAAGCCGTTATGGTCAACAACTACGATTGGTTTGGTTCAGTCAGCTTCATCGATTTCTTGCGTGACGTGGGTAAATACTTCACAGTTAACTACATGATGAGTAAGGAATCTGTTAAGAAACGTATTGAAACAGGTATCTCTTACACTGAGTTTGCCTACCAAATCATGCAAGGTTACGATTTCTATGAACTCAACGATAAGTACGGCGTAACCCTCCAAATTGGTGGTTCTGACCAATGGGGTAATATGACAGCAGGTACTGAGCTCTTGCGTCGTAAAGCAGATAAATCTGGACACGTCATTACAGTTCCACTTATCACAGATTCAACTGGTAAAAAGTTCGGTAAATCTGAAGGTAACGCTGTCTGGCTTGATGCTACTAAAACAACACCTTACGAAATGTACCAATTCTGGCTCAATGTTATGGATGACGATGCTGTTCGCTTCTTGAAGATTTTCACTTTCTTGTCACTTGAAGAAATCGAAGAAATCGGTAAAGAATTTGACCAAGCTCGTCACCAACGTTTGGCACAAAAGATTTTGGCTCGTGAAGTTGTTACTTTGGTTCACGGTAAAGAAGCCTACGAACAAGCTGTTCACATCACTGAACAACTCTTCGCTGGTAATCTTAAAGCTCTCTCAGCACGCGACCTTAAAGTTGCCCTTAACGGTGTCCCAACTTATGAGATCTCAGGAGATGAAAATCTGAACATCGTTGAACTTCTCGTCAACGCTAAGATTTCACCTTCTAAACGCCAAGCACGTGAAGATGTCCAAAACGGTGCTATCTACATCAATGGTGAACGTGTACAAGACTTGGATTACACCCTCTCAGATGCAGATAAAATTGATAATGAAATTACTGTTATCCGTCGTGGTAAGAAGAAAAACTTTGTCTTGACGTACTAATTTATGGCTATTCTCACTCCTTAATGGAGTGAGATTTTTTTGTTGCACTATATTTTACAATTTATCTAACAAAAAACATCGATTGATGGCTTCTTCAGTGGGATCCCTATCCGGTCCTCTCTAGATATTAGCTTTTCGTTACCCACTACAGTTGACAGAGAGCCTAATAAGTCTTATTGTGCGGTCAAGAAAACCTCTCCAATACTTGAAGAGGTTCGTTACTATGCTCAAGAATTGCTTCGTCTTTCTGAACGCAGACAGGCTGTCTTAAACGACATGGTAGCTCTAGCTCAGCCTTTACCAGAGTATGACATCTTACGGTCAATTCCTGGTATCGCAGAAACCACAGCGACATCTATCATTGGCGAATTGCGAGATATTCGTCGCTTTAAGTCTGCTAATCAAATCAACGCTTTTATCGGTATTGATCTCAAACACTATGAATCGGGAGATTTCCTAGGTCAAGAGCATATCACGAAGCGTGGGAATCCTTATGCAAGAAAAATTCTGTACAAATGTATTCACAATATCGCTGCAGCTAGCCATACCAATCCTTGCCATATCGCAGATTTCTAAAAGACAATCGCAGACAACTTCAACCAAGCCACACACGATTGCCTCTATACATCGCCTTATTAGGACAATATATTATCTTAAAATGCATAATAAACTTTACGACTATACTTTAGCCCAAAGTCATTAAAGTCGTCTATGCCTTATAATTCTAACACCTTGTTCCAAAAAATGCCAGATAAGGTGTCGTTTTTTTATGCTCAAATGTCAGAAAAAACGGCTTGAACTATTCCTCAAACATTCCCTTCATGCACTTTCAGAAATAATGTTGAGTCAGAAACCGTATTATACTTGACAAATGGTAGAAAAGAGCCCCAAAAAAGAAGACCCTTGGGATCTTCTTTCTATTGTTTCTATTTAAGTACTACTTAAATTATTTTACTGTGCGGATACGCATAGTGTTTGTACCACCTGTACCTACTGGAACACCAGCAACGATAACAATGTTGTCACCAGATTCTACAAGACCTGATTCCAATGCAACTTTTTCAGCAACATCAAACATATCATCAGTTGAGCTTGGTTTTTCAGTAACTACTGGAATAACACCCCAGTTAAGCATCAATGATTTTTGAGTAATTTCATCGAATGTTACAGCCAAGATATCAGCTTCTGGACGGTATTTAGAAATCAAACGAGCAGTGTTACCTGATTCAGTAAGAGCAACAATAAGTTTGATATCCATTGAGTTAGTAGCATCTTTAACTGCAGACGCAACTACTTCAGTCTTAGTTGAACGGTCAAATGTTGATGAATCAAGACGACCATACTCTTTAAGAAGAGTTTGAGCGTTTTTATCAATTGTAGCCATTGTACGAACTGATTCAACTGGGTATTTACCATTTGCAGACTCACCAGAAAGCATTGTAGCATCTGTACCATCGATAACTGCGTTAAATACGTCAGATACTTCAGAACGAGTTGCACGTGGTTTTTCTGTCATTGTTTCAAGCATGTTAGTAGCTGTAACAACAACTTTACCAGCAGCGTTTACTTTAGTGATGATCATTTTTGGTAAACTGGAACCATTTCGAATGGTACTTCGATACCCATGTCACCACGAGCGATCATGATACCGTCAGCAGCTTCGATGATTTCATCGATGTTATCGATACCTTGTTGGTTTTCGATTTTAGCCAACAATTGAACGTGACCGTTACCAGTTTCTTCACAGATAGCACGAACTTCTTGTACGTCTTTTGCAGTACGTACGAATGAGATAGCGATAAAGTTAAGACCTTGTTCAAGACCAAAACGGATATCAGCGTTATCACGTTCAGCAAGTGCTGGGAAAGGAATTTTAGTGTAAGGGATGTTTACACCTTTTTGTTTAGCGATGATACCATCATTTTCAACTTCAACGATGAATTCACGTTTTTCAGCATCTTTGTCTACAACACGAAGACCAAGTTTACCATCATCGATAAGAACTTGTTTACCTACTTCTACATCGTCAAAAACGTCAAGTGCACCTGCAACGTTCAAAGCGATAACGTCGCGAGTTGATTTGATACCTTGTTTAGTAGCAACACGAATTTGTTCACCAGTTTTGTATGCATACTCTTTAGCATCACCTTCGAACAATTCAGTACGCATTTCAGGTCCTTTTGTATCAAGAAGGAAACCTACTTTTTGACCAGCAAGGTCTTCTGCCATACGAACGACATCCATACGTTCACCTTGTTCAGCGTGGTCACCATGTGAGAAGTTGAAACGGAAAAACGTTGGCACCTTCCTTGATCAATTGAGCAATGTTTTTAGCAGATGCTTCACGGTCAAGTTTTTCACCCCCCAGTTAACCATCTTCACCAAAATTTTTTTGCCGCCACGGATTTCAACCGCAGGACCAAGTTGTGCAACGATTTTTACGCGTTTATTCATGATAAATAAAAACTCCCTTATATTTTTTGTCGCCTTAGCGACGGATTAACAATAATTTAAGTAACTGAGATTAGCTCAAGTTAGACAATGAACGGTTAAGGTCTGCAAAGTCAAGACGAGCTTTGTGTGGATTGTTAACGATAATTTTACCGTCTTCAGTAAGACTGAACAAAGCACCTTCTTCTGCTGTACCAAGGATTGGACTTTCAACAAGCTGTTCATTATGGATACCCACAGCAACACCACCAATTCCTTCTTTAAGAAGATCAACGGCATGTGCACCCATCCATGAAGCAAGAACACGGTCACGTGCAGTTGGTGAACCACCACGAATTACGTGTCCAAGATTTGTAGCACGAAGGTCTGATGTATCTCCAGCTTCTTTCATTTTAGCTGCAAACTCTTCAGCACCCATAACGCCCTCAGCAAGCACAATAATGTGGTGAGACTTTTTCGCCAGATTCATAACCTTCTTTAACTTTACGAACCACTTCGTTGATGTCATATTCTTCTTCTGGCACAATAATTTGGTCAGCACCTGAAGCAATACCAGCCCAAAGAGCGATATCACCAGCGTTACGTCCCATTACCTCAACGACAAAAGTACGTCCATGACTGAAAGCTGTATCTTGGATTTTATCCAAAGCTTCTGTTGCAGTTGCAACGGCTGTATCAAATCCAATTGTATAGTCTGTACCAACGATATCGTTATCGATAGTTCCCGGGAGACCAACTGCTGGGAAACCATGTTCAGTCAAACGCATA
>ENA-OQDT01001228-OQDT01001228.1-human-gut-metagenome-genome-assembly--contig:-NODE-1228-length-15366-cov-3.612442_pt1 | contig 15366 bp, 12 predicted proteins | sample MGYA00242786_ERZ504617 | MGnify/ENA primary metagenome ERZ504617 (study PRJEB26092, sample SAMD00036337) | human gut metagenome | host: Homo sapiens | study: EMG produced TPA metagenomics assembly of...
CCCTTCCGGCGAAAGTTCAATCGCCGTAACCGTCTCCCCAAAAGCCGCCGCCCAGGAATCAAAATGTCCGAGGCCCATTTTCTGGATTGTATCATATTGTAAATACCGCATGATGGTGTAGAGTTCAACCATACTATTGGACACTGGGGTCCCCGTTGCAAAGGTAACTCCTTTTCCTCCGGTCAGTTCATCTAAATACTGGCATTTCATAAACATATCGGAGCTTTTCTGTGCGTCCGTCTGGGCGATTCCGGCAATGTTCCTCATTTTTGTGTAGAGGAACAAATTTTTATAATTATGGCTCTCATCCACAAAGAGCCTGTCTACGCCAAGCTGTTCAAAGGTCACCACATCGTCTTTCCTCGTCTGGTCATTTAATTTATCCAGTCTTGTCTGCAGGGATTTTCTTGTCTTTTCCATCTGCTTGACTGTATAACGGGTTCCCTCCTGCCCTTCTGCATCCTCAATCGCCATAGTAATATCACGAATCTGTTTCTCAATCGCTGCCGCCTGACGTTCTACAGAAAGAGGAATACGTTCAAACTGGCTGTGCCCGATGATAATGGCATCATAATCCCCGGTAGCAATCCGGGAACAGAATTTCTTTCGGTTGGCAGGTTCAAAATCCTTCTTTGTGGCAACAAGGACGTTTGCCCCCGGATAGAGCCGCAAAAAATCACTGCCCCACTGTTCTGTCAGATGGTTCGGTACCACATATAAATTTTTCTGGGATAATCCAAGCCTTCTGCTTTCCATACCTGCCGCAATCATCTGGAAAGTTTTTCCTGCACCGACACAATGGGCAAGCAGTGTATTATTTCCATATAAGATGTGGGCAACCGCATTTTTCTGATGCGGCATCAGCGTGATTTCCGGTGTCATACCCGTAAACTGAATATGGCTTCCATCGTATTCACGTGGACGGCTGCTATTGAATAATTCATTATACTTTTTGCATAATGCCTCTCTTCGGTCTATGTCACGGAAAATCCACTCTTTAAAGGCTTCCTTTATCATCTCCTGTTTCTGTTGTGCCAGCATGGTTTCCTTTTTATTCAAAACCCTGTGTTCCCCGTCCGCATCCTCAATGGTATCGTAGATTTTCGTATCACGCAGGTTTAAGGCATCCTCTAAGAGACGGTACGCATTTGCTCTCTGGGTTCCATAAGTAGACTGCACAAGGGCATTACCCCTGTTGTCCATATTTTTCCCGGTAATGTTCCACTGCCCATTAACGGCTGCATACCGGACATCAATCTTGCTTCCCAGATAATAGCCCGGTGTATGAAAGGTTTCCCCCATAAACTGTGTTATATACTCTGTATCAACCCAGGTTGCCCCCAGGCGGACTTCAATCTCCGAAGCATCCAGGTCTTTCGGCTGTACTTTTTTAAGATACTGCACATTGCCTTCATACTCCGGATGGTTTTCGGCAAATCTCTCTGCAATCCCCAGCTTTTCACGTACATTTCCGGACAAATATTCATCCGAGGTTTCCCACTTGTCTGTCAGTGGATTCCGGAAAATTGCGCCTGCCAGTTCTTCCGTGATTTGTTCCTCTGTTTTTCCCGATAATTCTGCCATAAACGGCAAATCCACTTTTGCACGTTCCCCGATGGATACGGCAAGGGCTTCACTGGCGGTATCCACACTGGTCACTGGTTCTGCCCTGCGGATGGTACGCTTGCTGAAAATATCTGCTTTACGCTTCAGCTTTCCTTCCTCATCCAGATATTCCAGAGATGCCAGCAGACAATAGCTGCTGTCCTGCGAAAATGCCCTGCGGTTTGCCGTACTGCTGATCAACCCATACCGGGAAGAAAAACGGTCATACTGCTGATTCAATTTTTTCTGCAGAAGAGCTATCTCTTCATCACTGCCATCCTCCATCTGACACTGGATAAGTTCCTGTGTCACATTTCTCAGCTCAATCATCCCAAGTACACGTTCCGCTGTCAAAGCTGGCAGTTCCACCGGATTCATCTTTGAGTTTTCCCGGTAATATACTTTCCCGTCTACATTTGTAAAACTGAAATTCCTTACCGCCGGGTCTGCCGGAATGGAACGGTCTGTTTCTGTCAGTTCAAAATCGTCCAGTGTATTCTCCGTAATCTCTCCCTGTATATGGCTTATCGCCTCTTTTAACTGTACCGCAAGTTCCATCCCTTCAATGGGTTTTACTGTCACTTCCTGTTTTCCGTACTGTGTACTTTCTACAGAAAGTTCCCCTAACACCATTTCCGGATGACGGACAAAGTAGGCATTCATCCTATATCCTTCCGGTGTTGTATCAAGCTGTACCCATTCCGGCTGTTCCAAAGATGCACAATCTCTTTTCTGGAGAAACAAAATATCTGACACCACATCTGTCCCTGCATTCTTTCGGAAAGCATTATCCGGCAGACGGATGGCTCCAAGTAAGTCAGCACGATTGGCAATATACTGACGGACAGCCGGGTTCTGCTTATCCAGTGTGCCGCTGGAAGTGACCACTGCCACAACACCGCCCGGACGAACAAGGTCAAGGGATTTTGCAATGAAATAATCGTGTATCATAAAATTGTGGCGGTCGTACTTTCGGTCAGCTACTTTATAGCTTCCAAATGGCACATTGCCAATCACACAGTCAAAGAAGCTGTCTGGGTACTGCGCCGTTTCAAATCCCTGCACAGAAATATTATTTTTCTGGTAAAGCTGTTTTGCTATCCTCCCTGAAATGCTGTCCAGTTCCACCCCATACATTTTCAAATCTTCCATGCTCTTTGGTACAAGTCCCATGAAATTTCCAACACCACAGGATGGTTCCAGTACGTTTCCTGATTCCAGCCCCATATTGGAAAGTGCTTCATACATGGCATGGATCACAACCGGAGATGTATAAAAAGCATTTAAGGTAGAAGCCCTCGCCGCCCGGTATTCTTCTGGAGACAGTTCTGAATATAATTCCGTAAATTCCCCTGCCCACTGATTGTTTCCTTCCTCAAACGCCTGTGAAAGTCCGCCCCATCCTACATAACGGGATAAAATTTCCTGTTCCTGCGGAGTTGCCAGACGGTTTTCAAGTTCCAGTTCATGCAGTAACTTCACCGCTTCCATATTGGCACGAAATTTCTGCTTCGGTCCGCCTTCCCCCAAGTGTTCATCCGTAATACGGGAAATTAATCAGTTCCGGTCTGATGGTTTCCTGTGCTGTGTCCGCATGTTCCACTGCTTCCGCCTTTTGCTGTTTTGTCGGCTCCTGAAATGGGATTTCCTCTGCTTTTTCTGTCCCTTCTACTGTCTCCGGTACAACTTTCTCCTGCTCTGCTTCTTTCTCTAATGGCTCTTTTTTTTCTTCTTTATCCTGTATATCAGATTCCATCCAATCAAACAAAGACAACTGCTTTCCATTTTCCACCGCTGTTTCCTGCACACGTTCCGGGAAGATGGTATACGTCCCCTCCACATATCCATGTAAGTCCACAAGGAACTGTACCTTTGCTTCATAGCCTTCAAAATCCAGTGGTAAGGATGCAAGGGCGGCATCCATCTTTTCCACTAATTCTGCTGCTGTTTCCGTATCTTCCAGTGCTGCAGCCAGTTCAATTCTTGCGTCATCATGGAAAAAATCATCTGTAAACGGACGTTCTGTTTCTTTTGGCAGACGGGCATAAAAACTAAGGATACGGTTTACCATCTGTTCCCGTTCGTATCCCGGCATTCTGGAATAATCTGCAGCTTTTAGAAATTTATCATTTTCAATCAGATACGTTACCCTCTTCGCTACCTGCGGCCATTTCAATAGTACCTGCGTATCCGGGTTTCCAAAACTTCCCCTCGCCAGCTTTAATCCTTTTCCGTTATAGTCCGCATGAGAATCATCCGCACCGTCAAGTGCATGACTGCATCCGCCTGTCCCGTACCGTTCCTTTAAAAAATCTGCCATTTCCTTTTCCGTTTTATTCTGGAGATAAAAAGCATAGGTACTCAACCTTCCATCTGAATAGGAACCGCCACGGGCAAGAAACGAATCTATCTCATCCTGTGTAATAAACAGCGGATGTTCCTCCCATGCAAATCCGTCTCTTGCGCCAAATGGCACTGCCTCTTTTGCAAATTTTTTAAACTGTGCCGATACCTTATCCGGACGGTAGAAATGAAAACGCATGATGTCTTTGTCCTCCGCATAGGCCAATGCTGCGCCCTCCAGGCGCTCGTTTATTTCCGACAGATATTCCGGCTGTGCCAGCAGTTCACTGAGGTTTTTTACCGTATCCGGGAATCCATGATGAAAAATCTCTGTGTCACCAAACACAATCTCTGCTACGCCTTCCGCCATATCGTGTTTCATGTATGCCAATACTGTCGCATGTTCTTCCAAAGCATTCAAACGTGCCGCATCCAGCACCACCTGGGGAGCGTATTCCCCCTGACGCAAAAGCTGGTGGATACGCCCGCTTACCTCTTCCCATGAAAGAAATACCTTATCCAAAATCCTGTCCGTTACCGTATGCCCCACTGCAACCTGCATTCCCAGCTCATCAAACCAGACGGAATACTCTGTACCGTCAATGACAAGTCCCTTTCCGCCTGTTCCATATTCCCGGCGTACAAATTCTGTATATTCCTCCGGTGTCTGCTCAATCATAAAATTATAGATGATACGAAGCTGGCTTCCTTCCCGGTTGCCGCCCACACGCAGCACTTCATCCACCACATCCGGGGATATGGAAATCTCCCCGGCATATAATGCAGCCATACGTTCCTCAATCTCCCGTATCTGTTCCTTTGCAGTCGGAAGTGCAGGCAAAGAAAAAGCAGAGGCTTCTATCTCCTCTGCTTCACTCAAATCCTGTTCTGTTGTTTCTTCACTTAACTGTATACCAATTCCGTCAAGATGCTCTCCTCCGCCATCGCTGTCAGGCTGTTCATATGGGCTGTCCATGCCATCGGATCGCTCTCCTTCTCCGGAGCCGGATAACGTTCCAGCAGCCCTTTCATCAGTACTTCCATTCTCTCCTGCGCTGCCTTCTCGGTCTGTGCCAGATGATTCTCCAGTTTCCCGGTCAGCATCATACTCTGATACCAGTTCTTCCGATGTTCCTTCAGAAATGTCTTCCGAAGCATCCCGTATTTCCCGATTGCCACTGTCTCCTCTTTGATTATCAGGTTCGGAAACAGATAATCTCCCTTTCTGTGATAGGTCAGTTCCATGTTCTATCTCTCCTTTGCTCTTACTTTTGCGAATTAACGTGTTAAATTCATTATAGCCGATGTAGTTTTGATCTGCAACCGTTTTTTTCCTGTTCTTCCATTTGGATTTTTCGTATGGTTTTCCCAATATCCATAAGTATAGGCTCCACAAGCTGACTGACTGCATTTCCAAGAAATGACAAAACCGAAAGTCGGTTAAAATCCGTAATCCCGAAAAAATGTTCCTCCTCCAGATATTCCATTGGGTCAATACCACATCGGCGTGATAAAATATAAAAAGCACTGTTTGAATACAGTTCCCGGAACATGACACGGATACTGTCCTCGTCCAGTCCATACAGGAAACTGTCCTCAATCTCATACTGCAGCCCCTCCATCGCTTCCTCCAGATTCTCCTCTGCCATATAAGAAGCTACTGCCATCAGTGCATTGGAAAGGCTTTCCGTATCTCCCCCTTCAAGCCCATAGGCATCTGCCAGATGGTCTAGCACCGCCTCCTCCTGTTCTTTCTGGAGCTGCCACAAATTCGGTGTCCTTCCGCCTTTTACCATGTGTGTGTCTGAAACATCAAATACATAACGAAGCTGCCGTCTCGGTCCTGTGTCATCTATCAGGGCGATTCCTTTCGCCCCACGATTTACCCATCGACCCATCCTCTGATTCCATGCTTCCAGTGACACACAGGCGGTTGCATCCGGACGCTGGGCATGGATCAGAAGTGTATCCGAGAACGGATAGCGGTACAGCTTTGCCGCCGTATCCAGATACTTCATCCAATCCTTCGGTGAACTGCTCACATCCTTTGCCGTGTATTCCGCCAGTCCCCTTATCTCCTGCAATCTTGCCATGATAATCCACCTCTTTCTTTTCTATTCCATTTCCATGCTTACACTTTTCCTTTGTATTTTCTGCCTCTTTTTTTAGGAAACTCCATCTGGAAAGCCACCCTTCCCTCACTGGTATCCAACAATAAATCCGCAGAAAATAATTTTCCTGTTTTACGGGAATAAAAATCATCTGCATGGGTACGCCCACCTGTCAAAAGCTCCACTGCCATCTTTTTGTCAAGCTGTTTTCTCATACCGGAAAGATAATGGTTTTCTTTCCACAAGGCAAAGGAACACTCCCGGCTGGAACAGTAAAAATTCTGTTTTCCCTCATATACCGGGCTGCCGCAAAGCGGGCAGATGCCAATCTGTTCCCTCGGATGGAATCGCTGCAGTTCTTCCTCCGGTATTTCTTTACATCCCTCCATGACAGTTTTTACAAGTTCTGTAACCCCTTCCAGAAACTCTTTGCCATCAAGCTGCCCTCTTTCTATCAAAAGCAGGCGGTTCTCCCATTCTGCTGTCATGGCGGCAGATTTCAGATACGTTGGAATCACTGCCGTCAATGCTTTTCCATCCACTGTTGGAAGTATCTGTTTTCCTTTGCGGAGGGCATAACCGGAAGACACCAGCTTTTCGATAACAGCAGCTCTTGTGGCAGGTGTGCCAAGCCCTTTTTTCTCTGTTTCTGCATCAAACTCTTTGTTTCCTGCAGTCTCCATTGCCATTAACAGAGTATCTTCCGTAAATGCTTTCGGAGGTGATGTAAAATGTCTGTCTGCCTCCGCCTGTATACGGGAAAACTCCATCCCCTCCTGTAGATTCTCTTCCAATAATTCCTCTTTATTTGTATCCGTTTCTTCCTCTCCTGATTTTTTCAGGGATGCCCTAAACCCGGTGGCAATTTTCCAAAATCCAGGTTCTGTCATACGCTTTCCTTTTGCCATAAATTCATGTCCCGCACACTGTACCGTAATCTGTGTTTCTTCATATGTACATTCTTTGGAAACTGCCTGAGCAAGACGCTGTCCGATCATACAATATAGGTTCCTCTGTTTTTCCGTAAGCTGTGAGAATCCTTTTTTTGACCGATTCCTTTGTAGGAAGCAGTGCATGGTGGTCAGAAACCTTGTCATTATTGATAATTCTGCCTACATCGTATCCCATATTCCCCTCTAAAAAGGGCAGTATCTCCGGCAGCACCTCCAAGAGTTCCATCGTTGACTGTTCCATATCTTCCGTAATATACTGGCTGTCTGTACGGGGATAAGTTACCAGCTTGTCCTCATAAAGTTCCTGAAGCTCCTGTAATGTTTCCTGTGCTGTGTACCCAAAGAATCGGTTTGCCTCCCTCTGTAATGTCGTAAGGTCATAGAGTTTCGGCGGCATCGTTTTCTTCTGCTTCTTTTCTACCTTTACAATTACCGCCTTTTCTCCCTGACAGCTCTCTGCCAGTCTCCTTGCTTCTGTCTCTTCCTTAAAATTTTCAGATACCGCAGTAAATCCATCTCCTGTAAGCGTAACTTTGTAAAAAGGTTCTTTTACAAAAGTATCTATTTTTTCCTGCCGTTCCACCAGCATGGCAAGCGTTGGCGTCTGGACTCTTCCGATCACCAGACGTTTATAATATTTCGTTGTAAAGGCTCTGGTTGCATTCATGCCGATAAGCCAGTCCGCCTTTGCCCTGCACACAGCAGCTTCACAGAGATTCCCATACTCCCTGCCGTCCTTTAAATGAGCAAATCCGTCACGAACTGCACCATCCTCCATCGAACTGATCCACAGTCTTTTTACGGGAAGCCTGCTTCCGGACAAGTCATAAACACGCTTAAAAATCAGTTCCCCTTCCCTTCCGGCATCACAGGCATTCACCACATACTCTAAATCCGGACGGTTCAGCAGTTTTTTCAATACCTCAAATTGTTTTTTCTTATCCCTTGCCACCGCAAGCTGCCAATGTTCCGGTAAAATAGGAAGCTGTGAAAACTCCCATTTCTCATAGCGGCTGTCATATACCTCCGGGGACACGTATTCCGCCAGATGTCCGAGACACCAGCTAACGATACAGTCTGCACCTGACAGATAACCATCCTGTCTTTTTCCTGCTCCCAATACTTTCGCCAATGTCTGAGATACACTGGGTTTCTCTCCAATCACTAAATACATTCCATTCTCCTTTCCAAAAAAATGGACAGCCGTTTTCTTTTCGGCTGCCCTTTTCCTATCCATCCTTAACTTTGTTTTTTATTCTTCTGTGTCATCCTCGTCCATGTGGTTTTCAGAATCTTCGTTGATGTAATCTCCTTCATAAAATTCCAAATCCTCATCTCCGGCATCCTCTTCCTCTTTTTTAGGCTTTACAACCTTAAAATAATAAACACCACCGCATCCTGCTACGGCAAGCAGCGCAATGGCAAGCAACGCCCCGGTATTAGTCTCTTTACTTTCTTTTTCCGGCTCCTTTTCCGTTTCCTCAACTGCAGGTTTTGTCTCCGGCTGTGGTGTAATGACTGTTGGCTGTTCTGTTTCCTGTTTCTTTGTTTCCGTAACAAACTCTGCCAGATCATCCTCATCAATCATGGAAAGCATATATACGTTTTCTTTGTTACTGGAACGGTCCAACACAAGAAAAAACGTATTGCCGTTCTTTGTCTGTACCGTAAGGAACTCTTTTGTGCTGTCCCCTGATTTATCATCTGCCAGACTTCCGTTCCCCGGAACAGAAAAAGGTGTTTCCTCTGTCTTCGGCGGTTCTTCCTCCTGTACTGGCGTCTCTGTTGGCGCAGGTGCTTCCACCGCCTGCTGAGCCGCTTCATCCGTAAAGGCAAAGGCAGTCGTGGCAGGCAAGACCATCCCTGCCGCCACTGTAAACGCTGCCAGCCACTTTTTAATTTTCATTCTCACGATGTTCATCCTCCTTTTCTTCTGCCCTATGTCCCGGCAGTTTTCTTTCTTCTGCAATATCCTTCCAATCCTCTTCTTTTTTTGTATCCGGCACAGTAGTTTCTTCCGTCAGATACGGAAAAACAGCCGTTCCATTCTGGATTTTGTCCAATACTACCAGAAGTTCCCGGCTGTTTAATTTCATGGAACGGATACTTTTAATAATCTCCGCATCCTCCAACTGCTTTTTTCGGATATTCAGTTCCCTTAAATGTTCCTGCCACTCGGTAATTCTTTCCTCTGTTTTCTGGATTTCATCCAGAACCTTTTTTAATTTCATATTCACTTTCTTAACCTCCTACTGGATTCTTCCAAACGCCATGAAATGTTCCTGCCAATATGCAGAACTGATATTCGCATACTGGATGGGATTGCCGCAGTGGATCATCATGTTGTCTCCTACATAGATTCCCACATGACTGGCTCCCGGCGTATTGTAAGTACCCTGAAAGAAAATCAGATCTCCCGGTTTTGCTTCGGACGGCGATACATATGCACAGCAGGAACGAAGCCCGTCTGCCGTCTGCCTTCCTACATTCCAGCCGTTTCCGCAGTTATTGATTACCCAACTGACAAATCCGGAACAGTCAAAACTGGTACTGGGCGAAGCGCCGCCCCACACATACGGGTATCCCAGATATTTTTCTGCTTCATGGATCATGTTTGCAAATTTTTCATCTGACAATGCCTCTGCCGGAATTTCATAGCCAAAACCACCGGAACCTCCGCCACTGGGCAGCGTATTTACATCAAACAGATAATCACGGTTCCCATATGTCAGATTGTAATAATCATACCGCTGTTCTTCCTCGTCATTCATTCTGTTTCTGAGCACAGTATCCAGATTATGGTTTGTCAGCACTGTTTCCAGCCTGTTTACCTCTCTGGTACTGGTCACTTCCACTTCCTGACTTCCATTGTCATCTGCTATGTATGCTTCCCATGTCTGATGTCCGTGTGCAGAAGCGGCTGCATGGTCTCCATAATAAACATCGAACTGCACCCCGTACTGGTCAAAAGCGCCTGTATCTTCTACAACATACTCCACACCATTCATCACAATCTTCGTGCCCAGAGGTACAAAAGGATTGGAAGCGTCTACCGCAATCGTGTGGTTTGCCTGCGGCATGGCTCCGCTGGCTGTCGATCCGCCGGACCAGACGCCGCAGCAGATCGGACAGTTGCAATATCCACTGGTTACTACCTGTCCCAGTGATTCCCCAACCCGTACCGTCTGTGTTTCTGTCACTGTTTCACGCACACTCTCCGTATGTATGCTGTACTGTTCCCGGAAGATTTCTTCAATCTCCGAAGCCACCTGTGCATATGTAAAATCCCCGTATTTAACTGTCAGGTAGGAGATAAGGTGGTATGGATTATGGCTGATTTCGTCTACCTGATAGCGGTATTCCTCATATTCTGGATGTGTGGCTTCCATGCTGTTAATCTGATTATTCAATGCCGCTTCAAGCTGTGCATAAGCATTTTCTGCCGCATAAATATCTTCATCCTCGCTGGCATAGGTGGTAGAAATAATTGTGGTACTGCCGCCCTGAATGCTGGCGCTGCAGCTGCTGAGTGAGGCTGCCATCACTGCGAACAACAATACGCAGACACCTATACCTGCGAAAATTGCCCGGTTCCTGCAAAGAATCTCCTGCAGTACCTTCTTTGCTTTGACCGCAATGGTTTCTGTAACCCGGATGGTATCCTCCGTTGCTTTTTTCCCTTCCTTCGCCGCAGCATAAGCCTGTTTGTAACGCCTTTTCTGCCAGAAGCGTAAAATAGCATTCTTCTTTGACTGTTCCACCTCGGCAGCGTGTTTCCCCACTTCTTTTCCGCTTTTTTTCATCGCCTCAAACTGCAGGCGGCCCGCTTCCGCTGTTTTTTCTGCCTGCCGTTCCGTGTGCAGGGATTCCTGCAGTCTGCGGCTTGACCGGGAAACGGCATATCGGACAGTCTTTTCTCCCAACAGTTCCGCTTTATGTGCCCCTTACCACTGCCGCATTTTCCTGTTCTGCTTCGTGACTCTTCCCATGAACATAAGCAGATGCAGCAACAGTACCTGCTGAAACAGCCTTCTTTGCCATCCCAATTCCGGCTCCCTGTATCATCCCGCTGCTTTCATCCCCAAAAGAAAGTCTTCCTGCCTGTTTCTTCTGTTCTTTATGGAGCTGTTCCCGCTTTATCTTTCCCTTGATTTCCTCACGGAACCCTTCCATCGACTGCTCCGCTGTTTCCTGGTTCTTACGAAAACGGGAAGATTCTTTTTCTTTCTGAGCCGTCTGTTTTTCTTCTGCCGTTTTTTCTGCCCTTTCTCTTCGGACATAGGACTGCACCTGCTGTTTTTTTCGGCTATGGCTTGTCCATGCAGCAGCTTCTGCATATTCCCTCGCCCCGGACGGATGCCCCCTGATACTTTCCACACGGGAAGAATAATCAGACAAACGTTCCCCTGTATTGCTGTCTGCTTCCTCTATTTCTTCCTGCCATCTGGCACTCTCCGATTCCGGTATCCGCATTTTTCTGGAAGCCGCCCGTTTTTTTCCACTTTCCTCCATGTCCTGCCCGACTGTTTCCGTCAGCTTCTGTTCTGCCTGCTTTTTCCGAATACAGCTTCTTTTTCGCAGACTTCGTATCTTCCGCCCTTTCTCCCCGCTTTGAAAATCTTCCATATCCTCTGCCTGTGTTGCGCAGAAAAAATTCATCTGTTTCCCGGTTACTTACCCGGTATGGATTTCTGCTGTGCAGATTTCCTCCTTCAGTCCATTCCCGGCTCATTTTCTTACGGTTTTGTCTCTTGCCCTGTACTCATGCTCCTGCATGATTTCTCATCTCCTTACATATATGGCTGTGCATACTCTTCCCCAATTTTTCCAGTGTCGCATCTGCCATTTTCGGAATGGAGGCAGCAAATTTCCATGCCTCCGGCGGCAGGGGATTTCCATGAAGCATCAGAAGATGCAGCATAGAACTCTGCATGTCCACCAGTGCCGCAAGATAAATCAAATCCTCCGGCATATGGGAAAAGACCTCTTCTCCATTGCTGTCTTTTCCATTCTTCAAAAGCATTTGCAATTCTTTTGGTATATCTTCTCTTTTTACTTTTACGGTGTGAACCATTATTTTGTTATCTCCTTTTCTGCTATTTTCTTTGCCACTACAACCAGCCTTCCGTTTTCCTGCGAATATTCACAAGTGGAAAGTGTCAGCAGCTTCTCTCCATAATCTGCCGTAATCCCGGTATCATAAAATGACCGTTCCTTTACAGCTTCTATAAATGTTTCATATGACTTTCTGTTTTCCGCTTTCGTGAACGTATAATAGGCAAAATCACTTCCCGTATAAACCGGAGTGGAAAAGACTGCAAACACCTGATATTTTTCTTCCCCTGCAGCGTATTGAAAAAATAAAAGGATGCTCTTTAAAGAACTTCCTCTCACGATACCCTTCCAATGCGGCAAACATCTTTCCGCTGTTCATGTGGTGTCCATAGATGATCAGATTGTCGCAATCTTTCAGGGAACAGTTTTCTGAAAGAAACAAGCTTCCATTTGCAGAGTATTCTCTGAAAAAATCCCGTTTCAGATAATAATTCACTTCTTCCGGATGGTACATAACGGGGTAGTCAATAAGCGTATCCGGTATCGTCAGCCAGCCGATACAATCCTTGTTTTTTTCATGAAGGGCAAGAAGCCCCTCATGGATGAGGTTCTGCTCTTCTTCATCCTGTCGGGGCTTCTCTTTTGTTTCTTCTTTTTGGTTTTCATAAATTTCTTTTAACTGTTCCTGTAAAATATCCGCTTTTTCTTCCTGTTTTGCATAGTCTGCGAGGAAGTGTCCGCTGATTCCCAATAATGCCAGTGACAGAAAACAAAGCAGATAGGCTGCCCATTTTCTCATACGCATCCTTCTCCGATTTTTTTGTCTCCTGACACCTTTTTTATCCGTTCTTCCGCCAGCCTGCAGTATTCCTCGTTCAATTCAATCCCGATATACTGTCGGTTTAACCCTTTTGCCACAGCCCCGGTTGTCCCGCTTCCCATAAACGGATCAAGGACAATCCCCTGTTTTGGGCATCCCGCAAGGATACAGGTTTCCGCCAAACGTGGCGGAAATGCTGCAAAATGTGCCCCTTTATATGGAACGGTATTGATATTCCACACATCCCGCTTATTCCTTAAAGGGTTGATTTCTGTTTTTCCATACCTGCAGGGATTGTTGATCTGCTGTCTGGACATCTGCCCCGGTATGCCGTCCGCATATTTTGTGTTTTCCTTTCTCCCATAGCGGTAACGGATGGCGGTACTTAAAGCAATCGGCTCGGCAACGGCAAGATTGTCGTAAAAATATTTCCCGGACTTTGTAAGCAGGAAGATATGTTCATAACATCGGCTCGGTCGGTCTTTTGCACTCTCCGGCATGGGATTATCCTTCTGCCAGATAATATCACTGCGAAGAAACCAGCCCTCTTTTCTCAGGGTAAGTGCCAGCAGCCACGGAAGTCCCATCAATTCTTTTGGCTTGCAGCCGGACAACCCATGATAGGATTTCCGGCTGTAGCAGTCTGCTATATTAAGCCAGAACGTACCATCTGACCGCAGGACTCTTTTTAATTCACAAAACACAGAAACCAAATGTCCGATATATTCCTCCGGTGCGCCTTCCCTGCCAATCTGGTTTTCCTTTCCATAATCCCGTAAAGCATAATACGGCGGAGAAGTCACACAACAATGGATACTTTCATCCGGCAGACTTTTAGCACCTCCAGACAGTCCCCATTGATAATCGTATCCGTTTTTAACATTCTGCTTTTCCCGCCTTTTCTCCTGTTCCTTCCAAATCCGAAGGTTTGGTTGTCATCAAAGCATACAGACGCAGGGATTTATCAAACTTATCCTTAAACGGGATAATGGTACTGCCATAAAAAATCAATCCCTCTCCCTCGCCGCTGTTGGTCACATAGGAAAGCTGGTGGGGCGAAATGTTCAACTGCTTCGCCAAAATCTGCCTGTCCCCTGCCGCCTGGTTGAGCATATAGATGAAGTCCGAGTTTTCAAATATGTTTTCGATTTCCCGGCTGGCAAGCAAATCCTTGATATTCTGCGTGATTCCTGTCGGGATACCGCCCCATTTACGGAAACGCTTCCAAATCTCCACGGAATAAGCCGCCGTCTGTTCCTCCTTCAGAAGCAGATGGAACTCATCAATATAGTATCTGGTAGATTTATGCAGCGCCCGGTTGACCGTCACACGGTTCCACACCTGATCCTGCACGATCAGCATCCCAAGCTTTTTAAGCTGTTTTCCCAAATCCTTAATATCAAAACAGACAATCCGGTTATTCAGTTCCACGTTGGTACGGTGGTTGAACACCTTTAAGGAACCGTTGACATAGATTTCCAATGCTGTCGCAATCCTCTGTGCCTGAACCTCTTTCTGTTCCCGCAGGCATTGGTACAAATCTCCCAATACAGGCATATTCTCCGGCACAGGGTTTTCAAAATATTTCTGGTATACAATCGGCAAGCATCGGTCAATGACAGACTTTTCTTCTGCTTCAATACCATTTCTGGAACCCATAATCAGCTCACACAAGGACAGAATGAAATCACTCTTAAAGCCCAGCGGGTTATCATCATCAGAATAATCCAGGTTGATGTCCATTGGATTGATGTAATCGTGACTGGTAGGCGAGATATGGATAACCTGCCCTCCAAGTGCGTTGACAAGGGGATAGTATTCTCCTTCCGGATCTCCGATAATAATGTCATCCTGCGTGACAAAAAAAGCATTGGTAATTTCCCTTTTGGCAGAAAAAGATTTTCCGGAACCGGGCGTACCAAGAATCAGTCCGTTAGGATTTTTCAGTTTCTTCCTGTCCACCATGATCATGTTGTTGGAAAGGGCGTTCAAACCGTAATACAAAGATTCTCCCGCCATGAACAATTCCTGTGTGGTAAATGGCACAAAAATAGCAGTGGATGTAGTTGTCAGCGCTCTCTTAATCGGAATCAGATTCAATCCCAACGGAACACTGCTCATCAATCCCTGCTCCTGCATATAGTCCAATCTTCTTAATGAACAATTATATTTCTGTGCAATCCCTCCTGTCTGGAACACCGCATTATCAAGTTCCTGCTTTGTCTTTGCCGTATTTAAAAACAATACCGTCACAAGGAACATCCTTTCATTTCTGGACTGCAAATCTTCCAAAAGACGCTTCGCTTCCCCGCCATACGTGTTCAAATCTGACGGAATGATGTCCATATCGTACCCTGAACGTACTGCTTTTTTCTGTTCTTCTATCTTCATGCGGTTAATATCCGTCACTTTACTTTTTACCTAGCTTAATCGCTTTCATCTGATCCATGAGACTGGATTATGAAGATTTACAATCAGA
>ENA-OQDT01001229-OQDT01001229.1-human-gut-metagenome-genome-assembly--contig:-NODE-1229-length-15361-cov-2.442497_pt1 | contig 15361 bp, 16 predicted proteins | sample MGYA00242786_ERZ504617 | MGnify/ENA primary metagenome ERZ504617 (study PRJEB26092, sample SAMD00036337) | human gut metagenome | host: Homo sapiens | study: EMG produced TPA metagenomics assembly of...
TTTTCAGGCACTCTCAAAATACTGTTGGAGAGAACTTTTACACCTTTCTTCTGCTGTTGACCAAAAAGCGCAAAGAGGTGTAAGTGATGATTACAGAAAAATATTGCAATGAGATTTTGCAACAATACCCCGAATACATAACCAAAGACCAGATGTACCGTATCTGTCATATCAGCAAAAAGACCTGCTTGTTTTTATTGGAAAGCGGTCTTGTGCCGAACATAGATAGCGGCAAAAAAAGCACGCCGCTTCAAAATCAAGACGGTTGATGTTATTCAGTATTTGAAAGACAGAGATGATTACCCAGAGCTATTCAAAGCCCAGACGGCTTTTACAAAGGAAATGGCGGAGATAAAAAAGCTCCGTCCTTTGATGAGGTGTTCACACACGAGGATTTAATTCGTATGCGTCAGTATTATGAACGACTGCTAAAAAACAACCCAGATGTTATGTCGGCTGAGCAGGTAGCTCAGTTTACGGGCTACAATAAAAACTCGGTTAGTCGCTGGTGCGGTAAAAAAGAGCTGAAATGCTTTTGATATCAAACAGCGTTATCAAATTCCTAAAGAGTATCTATTGGATTTCCTTGTAAGCAGATATTTCATAGGAATTGCCGTGAAGTCTGTCAAGCACCAGAGGTTTAATGAGCAAATACGAAAATTGCGTACAGGCAGCGATGGCACAATGGCGTAATTTCTTAAACATATCTATAATGAAAAATGAAACGGAGGTATTCGTTATGAAAGATAAAACCTACCACGCATATCTGGATAGCCACGAGCGACAGTTGGTAATACATAGCCTTGTAGAGCTGAAAAACAGACTGATACAGGAAGGCAGATACACGGACTGCGTTGACGAGCTGATTTTCAAGGTTGTCAATGCTCCTGTTAAGAAAATGAAAATTGAACATATCTAAGGCATATCACACATAGCCGCTTATTCTTATTCACCTAAGAGTAAGCGGCTTTTTTGCGTTTTTACATAGCCGCCTTGACAAAGCGGCTAAATTTATGCGAAAGGAGGACGCACAAATGTCAAATTGCAAAGTGATTGCTCTGACCAATCAGAAAGGCGGTGTCGGTAAAACGACCACGGCGGTCAATCTGGGCGTAGGTCTGGTACAGCAAGGAAAGAAAGTTCTGCTCATTGATGCAGATGCACAGGCAAATCTCACAATGGCACTCGGCTACAACAGACCTGACGATATACCCATAACGCTCTCCACCGTAATGCAGAACATCATAGACGATAAATCTTTTGATGTTTCGCAAGGTATCATACACCATAGCGAGGGCGTTGACCTGCTTCCGTCCAACATTGAGTTATCAGGCTTTGAAGTAAGGCTTATCAATGCTATGAGCCGTGAGCGTGTTCTGAAAACCTATGTAAACGAGGTTAAGAAGAATTACGATTATGTGCTTATCGACTGTATGCCCTCTCTCGGTATGATAACGATAAATGCTCTGGCGGCGGCAGACAGCGTGATTATCCCAACACAGCCGCACTACCTTTCAGCGAAAGGTTTGGAGCTGTTGCTTCGCTCTGTGTCAATGGTAAAACGACAAATCAATCCCAAACTGCGGATAGACGGTATTTTAATGACTATGGTAATGCCCCGTACCAACATTTCTAAGGAAATCACGGCAACGGTAAAAAGTGCCTACGGTCAAAAAATCAAGGTGTTTGATACTGAGATACCGCATTCTATCCGTGCGGTGGAAGCTACCGCAGAGGGCAAGAGCATTTTTGCTTACGACAAAAGCGGCAAGGTTGCCGCAGCCTATGAGCAGTTCGGAAAGGAGGTGGCAGAGATTGGCGAGAAGCAGAGAAACCAAAATCGAACTGACCGCTTACGATGACCTTTTTCAGACAGATGAAAGCCGTGCAGAAGCAAAGCTGAGTAAAATCAGAGATATTCCCTTATCGCAGATTGACGAGTTTCCAGACCACCCGTTCAAGGTTTTAATGGACGAGGATATGCAGCAGCTTGTCGAGAGCATTAAGCGAAACGGCGTAATGACCCCTGCTACCGTTCGGCTTAAAGAGGACGGACGGTATGAGCTTGTAAGCGGACACAGAAGAAAAAAGGCTTGCGAGCTTGCGGGGCTTGAAACGCTGAAATGTGAGGTTAAAAGAGCTGACCCGTGATGAAGCCATTATTGTAATGGTAGAAAGCAATTTACAGAGGTCAACAATTTTACCGAGTGAGAAAGCCTTTGCCTATAAAATGCGGCTTGAAGCAATGGACAGACAGGGACAAAGGAACGATTTAACTTCGACACCAATGGTGTCGAAGTCGAGGTCTAATGAAGAACTTGCCGATAAAGTGGGCGAAAGTCGTGAGCAAATCCGCCGTTTTATCCGCTTGACTGAGCTTGTTCCCGAAATCTTGCAAATGGTAGATGAAAGGCAGATTGCTTTTCGTCCTGCTGTTGAAATCTCTTATCTGACCGAAGAACAGCAATACACCTTGCTTGAAGCTATGAGCTACAACGACGCTACCCCGTCGCTTGCACAGGCTATCAAAATGAAGAAGTTTATGCAGGAGGGTAAGCTGACAGGCGAGGTTATCCAAAGCATTATGGAGGAAGAAAAACCCAATCAAAGGGAAAAGCCTGCTTTCCGTGATGAACGGATAACCAAGCTCATCCCGAAGTCCATCCCCAGAGGACAGGAAACGGATTTTGTTGTAAAGGCGTTGGAGTTTTACAACCGACACTTGCAGCGAAACAAAGCTCAGGAACGATAGCCGCACACCGAGGGCGAGGTCTGCCCGTTTTCGTGGATAGCCGCTTTTTCGGCTTCCCCCTCTCCACACCTCACCCCCTTTTCTACTACCAAGACTATCCGAAAAAAGAATATATGCAAAACTCTTTGTTTGAAAGATTTTCTACCTTTGAGAGCTTCTGAGGTTTTTTCGTATAATGAAGCCGCAAAGGAGGTCTATGCTATGCGAAAAAAGATGATTGCAATGCTATTTGTGCTGATATTGACATTAAGCGGCTGTGCCGATGTTTCAACAGCCCCCAAAGAAAGTGATAATTATGAGCTTGTAACGGAAACAGAAGCCGCCGCCGAAACAGAAAGCACAGAAAGCAGTTCTTTCTCGGAAAGTAAAGAAAGTGAAAGTGCCAAAACGGATACTGAGCTTGAACGCAATGCCGAAGTTACAGAGTATGAGCCTGTTGAAAGCGAAACTTCAAACCAGAACGAGCCTGTATCGCAAGGAAAAAATCAAGTATCTGAAACAAAACCTGCGGTAACAGAAAGCAGCTCTGCTCCTGTCGAAAAGCCAGAGAAAACAGAGCCGCCTGCGGAGATACCACCGCAGACAGTCCCGAAGATACAAAGCTAAAACCGCCTATGATTATGAATTTGACATTGAAACGGTCAAGGAAGATTGTATCGGCATTGGTCTGGATATGGGGCTTGCCTTAGACAGCTCACTCACTCCGAGTAATTCTACTTGGTGGAAACCTGTAACGGCATCACAGAACAATCAGGGCGAAGCATTAAAGCAGAGCCTTGAACGCTATATCACATTCCATACTGTCGAAAATCTCGGCGCATACGGAATTGATGAAATCACAGCTTTTAATATTTATTGCGAAGCAAGAGGAAACGGCAGCTACTCGATTTATTTCCTCTTTGCGTGAGCAGCTATCAGGCTTTTCCCTCTGTTCAAAGACAGAGGGATTTTTTATGCCCAAAATCAAGAAAGGACGGTTTAACAGCCTATGAAAACTAAGTTTACAAAGAAAGGCAGGCGTATCCTGTCGGCGGCTCTCTGCTTGCTGATGATGATAACAGCTCTGCCGATGTCTGCCTTTGCGTGGACGAGCGAGGAAGGTAAAAGCTGCACATCTTCCTTTGGCGATTACTATGTCGGCTCTGACGGCGAGTATTACCGAAGCAAAGCGACCTATTCCTTTATCGTTTATGACAGTAAAGGCAACATTACCGTGCAAAGCATTAACGCAGGTAACGCCAAGCGAAAATATCTGATGACAGATAATAGCGGAACACATCAGGTTTACTGCGTGGAGTCTGGCGTTGATTTCAACACGGGCAATTCCTATGTGTCCAAAAGCGGAAAGAACAGCTCGTATTTCAAAACCTGCCGACTGACGCTCAGTTCGGTATTATGATGGCTTTGATGTATGGCTGGCACGAGGGTAAATCCTCTCCCGTTGCAGGCACAAATGTAGATGATTATGCTTTTGCGACCCAGACAATTATCTGGGAATATCAGCAGCAGCTCCGCACAAGCCCCTCAAACCGCCAGAGTGCAAACGGGATTGACGGGGACACTTACTACTATTCCCTGAAAGGCAGACCCGCCGAGAAATGCTACAACTGGATTTTGTCGCAGATGTCAAAACACTATACCATTCCGAGCTTTGCAGCAAGAAGCCAGAGCAATGCGGACACCTACACTCTCAAATACAATCCCGATACAAAGAAATACAGCCTGACGCTTGAGGATACCAACAACACATTGTCCGATATTAAGTTTTCCGCAAGCGGTATTTCCGTAACAAGAAGCGGCAACAAATATACTTTTACGAGTGATAAGATGATTACTTCTCCCGTAACAGTATCGGCACAGAAAAATGTCAATCTCGATTGCGGAGAAATGCTTATCTGGGGCTGTGTTGGTAAACAGACAATGGTTTCTGGAGCTTCCGACCCCGTATATTTCTATCTTAAAATCGACACAGAAACCTACGGCACAGGGCAGATTAAAAAGACCTCTGAGGACGGTGTTGTGTCTGGCATTAGCTTCAATATTTCTGGAAACGGTGTAAATAAAACCGTTACCACAGGCGCAGACGGTACGGTAGATGTTCAGCTAATGCCGGGGGTTTACACCGTCACAGAGCAGTCCATTGACCGATACGAGCCGCAGAGCGTTCAAAGGGTAACGATTGTAAGCGGTCATACTGCTACCGTAACCTTTAACAACACCTTGAAGCGTGGCAGTCTGGAGATTATCAAAAACTCTGAGGACAATCTTGTGGAGGGTGTGAAGTTCCACCTTTATGGCACATCTCTTAGCGGCTTGCCCGTTGATGAGTATGCTGTTACCGATGAAAACGGTGTGGCAAGATTTGAAAATGTCCTAATCAGCGGCGAAACACCTTACACCGTAGAGGAAGTAGATACGGCTATTCGCTATGTTGTTCCCGAAAGCCAGACAGCTCCTATTGAATGGGAAAAGGTTACAAGCCGCAGCTTTACGAACATTCTCAAAAAGTTCAATGTGACCGTGACGAAATCCGATGCGGAAACAGGCACGGCACAGGGCGACGCTTCTCTTGCAGGTGCAGTTTACGGCATTTATAAAGGCGAAGAACTGATTGACACCTACACTACGGACGAGAACGGGCAGTTTACAACAGACTATTATATCTGTGATGATGATTGGACTATCCGAGAAATCAGCCCGTCCGAGGGCTATCTGCTCGATACTACAATTCATCATATCGGCGCAGAGCCAGAGCTTTATACCGTAGAGCGCAACAGTACCGCAAACGATGTGACTGAGCAGATTATCAAGGGCAATATCGCCATTATCAAGCACACCGATGACGGAGAAACCCAGATTGAAACACCCGAAACGGGAGCAACCTTTGAGGTTTATTTGAAAGCCGCAGGCAGTTATGACGCAGCAAAGGAAACCGAGCGAGATATACTCACCTGTGATGAAAACGGCTTTGCTCAGACAAAGGATTTGCCTTACGGTGTTTATGTCGTGGAGCAGACCTCTGGGTGGGAAGGTCGAGAGCTGATGAAGCCTTTTGAGGTATTTATCAGCAAGGACGGTCAGACCTACCGCTATCTTATCAATAACGCTAATTTTGAAAGCTATATCAAAATCGTAAAGAAAGATGCGGAAACAGGTGCTACCATTCCGTATGCAGGCGCAGGCTTCCAGATTTACGACCCCAACGGTGAGCTTGTAACAATGACTTTCACTTATCCCGAAGTGACGACCATTGACACCTTTTATACCACAGCAGACGGTTATCTCATTACGCCGCAGACTTTGGAATACGGCACAGGATACTCAATCGTGGAAGTGCAGGCTCCGTATGGCTATGTTCTGAACTCCGAGCCTGTCTATTTTGATGTAACGCAGGACGGCTCTGCCGAAGAAAGCGGCATTTACGGTCATTGAGGTGGTTCGCTCCAATATGGCGCAGAAAGGCACAATTACCCGTTTTCCAAATCTGGCGAGGTGTTCACTTCCGTTTCTGAGAATAACGGAATGTATCAGCCCGTATTTGCGGTACAGGGGCTTGAAGGTGCGGTTTATGAGATTACCGCCGCCGAGGATATTTATACTCTGGACGGAACGCTGAGAGCTTCTAAGGGCGAGGTTGTTGACACTATTACCACAGGCACGGACGGAATTGCAAAATCCAAAGAGCTGTATCTGGGCAAATATGAGGTCAAGGAAATCACAGCTCCTTACGGAATGGTGCTGAATGACGAAATTCACGCTGTCGAGCTTGTGTATGCAGGTCAGAATATTGCTGTTACCGAAACCGAAACGAGCTTCTACAATGAAAGGCAGCGTGTGGAAATTGACCTTGTAAAGAGCCTTGAAACAGACGAAGCCTACGGTGTTGGCAATAACGGCGAAATCTTTGATGTAACCTTTGGATTGTATGCAGAAACAGACCTTACCGCCGCAGACGGTACGGTTATCCCCGCCGATGGTCTGATTGAGATTATTTCTCTGGACGAAAACGGCAAAGGCACGGTCAATAGCGACCTTCCGTTCGGCAGCTACTATGTAAAAGAGCTGTCAACCAATTCCGCCTATGTGCTGAATGAGCAGAAATACCCTGTCCACTTTGAGTACGCAGGTCAGGACACTGCGATTGTTCATCTTTCCGCCAATGACGGCGAAGCTATTGAGAATGAAATCATTTACGGCTCGGTAAGCGGTCTGAAATCCGATGAGGACGGAAACGCTCTGGGCGGTGCGGTTATCGGTATCTTTAAGACAGGTACAGAGGAGTTTACAAAAGGAAAATGCTATCCAGACTACCACATCAGCCGATGATGGTAGTTTTTCTTTTGCCAAAGTGCCGTATGGAACTTGGATAATCCGTGAAATCGAAAGCCCGAAGGGATATGTACTCTCCGAGGAAGAAATCGCCGTAACTGTCGGCAAAGTTGATGAGGTCGTGGAAATCGAGCTTGTGAACTACTTTATCAAGGGGAATATTGAACTGACTAAGGTTGACGCAGATTATCCCGACAATAAGCTCACAGGTGCGGTCTTTGAGGTGTATGCCGATACAAACGGCAACGGCGAATTTGATAAAGACGATAAGCTGTGCGGCGAAATGACTGAGCTTGAGGGCGGCGTTTATCAAATGACCGAGCTGCGCTACGGCAAGTATTTCGTCCGTGAAAAAACAGCTCCAGACGGCTTTGTGCTTGATGATGGCGTGTACGGCGTTTCCATCGAGGAAAACCGGCAAGACCTATACCGTAGAAAACAAAGCAGGCGTTGGCTTTATCAATGACGCACAGAAAGGCTCTCTCAAAATCGTAAAGACTTCCTCTGACGGCAAAGTTGAGGGCTTCTCTTTCCGTGTGACAAGTGCTGACGGCTACGACCAGACCTTTAAGACAGACAAGAATGGAGAAATCTTTATTGAGGGCTTGCGTATCGGTGAATACACCGTGTCCGAAGTCAGCGACTCGGCTTCCGCAGGATATATCCTTCCTGCCGACAAACAGGCAACCGTCAAAACAGACTCTACTACGATTGTTGAAATGCACAACGAGTTCAGGGATACGCCAAAAACAGGCGATGACTTTAATCTGGGCTTGTGGGTAAGCCTTGCGGCTGCTTCCGTTATCGGCGCAGGCGTTCTCGGCTTTGTCGGCTTCAAGAAAAAGAAAAAGGAGGACTGATTTATGGACGCTAAAACCATTATCGCCATTGTGCTTGTAGTGTTTATCGTCGGTGCGGCAATATGGCTTAATATCCGAAACAGAAAGAAGAAATAACCCGATATGACAGGAAAAGGGCGGCTTATGTTGATAAGCCGCCCTCTTTCCATATATGGAGGCAATCTATGAAAAATCTGAAAACCATTGAAGCTAAGGTAAAGGCTATTCTGCAAAAGAACGAGGACGCAAGAAACGATGATATGACCCTCTATCTGATTGTGTGCAACACCTATTTGAAAGGTGCAGGAGCAATGCCCTTTGCGGAAGTAATGGAACAGTATAAATATCTCGGTCTGCCGAGCTTTGAGAGCGTGGGAAGAACACGCCGTAAGCTGCAAGCAAAATATCCAGAGCTTGCGGGGAACGCCCGTGTAAGGCGGCTCCGTGCCGAAGGCGAAAAGGCATACCGCAAATACGCTAAGGAATGAGGTGTGAAATGGAAGAAAAACGCATAAACGGCGGTTATGAAATCATCGAAAGCTGTACTATCGGGAACAACGAGCTTGTCATCGGTCATAACGCCAAAGCCCCCAACCCGTATGTGTGTTGGTACTGCAAGGACGGCTCGGATTATTTTTGGGGATATTACTGCAATCAGTTATCGGAAGCGAGGGAAAAGCTGAATGAACGCTACCAAAGAGAGTGCTGTATGCCCTACAACCAGCCCGATAAAAAACAGAAAAGCCGTGATGACCGTGAGCGATAAACGAAAATATGACTGCACGACCTGTCCTTATCCCCGATATAAGGACGGGTCTGTTAATTTTCTGCGATGTCTGTATCCGCAGGATTTTAGACGAGCAGAAAGAGGAAAAGAAACGAAAGGAGCAATCGAATGAGTGAAGAAAAACGAATGCTCGGCAATTATGAGGTCGTGAACAGCATTTATATTGGCGACAAAGAGGTTGTTTTCGGTGTAGATAAAAGCGATAAATACCCTTTCCTTGTAAGCTACTGCGACTACCATAATCCGTTTGGTGTGCCGTGGGCAACAGAAAGCGTTGGCTGTGACGATTATATGGAAGCTATGGGGATTTTCATTCAGCGAGTACAGTCCCAGATAGAAAAAACCAAATCCGAATTATCCAAATTCGCTTTTGACAATACCGTGTTCACGAAAGACCATTGTATTCCCGACAAACGCAGCAGCAGTATTGTCGGCAAGGTTGTCGTTATCAATGCAGAGCCGAAACGGTATGAATATCAGCACCCTGCTTTTCAGCTCGTTTTGGCGGACGGCGGCAATGGAGCAACAGGCGGCAGAGGTAACGCTGTCTTTGGTACTTGCCTTGCCACAGGCGAAAAATCCAGATGGGAACGGTACGATGTGTTAGGAGAAATCAAGCCCGAATGTATGCCTGATTGGGCAAAGGAAGCTCTTGCAAAAATCAAGGAGCAGCAGAAAGAGAAAAAACAGAAAAATCGGGAGGAACGCTGATATGGAGATACGAGCCTTAACCCCTGCCGAACAGAAATACACCTACGCTCAGAGTATGCAGCTTGAGGGACAGACAAGTAATATCGGACACTTGCGTGGAGATTTTGCATCTTCTGGATATGGCTTTTACACTACTTGGTTTGATACAAGACCGCAATGGAAAACGGACGAGTTTAAGAAAGAGCTTGACGAGGTTATCAATTCGCTTCGTGAGGACAAGGGACTTTTGCACAACCGCTATGATATGAGTGCGTTTGCAAAGCATTATCCCGAAAGCGCATTTGCAGGAAGCTATTGCACCGAGTACGGTTTCCGTGTGGATACGGAAAAACACGCCTTTCTGTTTCGGTGCAATCCGACTAAGGGCGATTACAATTTTTACTGCTATTGCTTTGTGAAAGAATGGCTTGATAAGCATATCCAAAAAGCTGAACAGGGTATCCGATTTATCGACCCAAATTACAAAGAGCTGTTTCGTATCCCAGACGGCGGCAAAATCATCATCACATCATCGTGGGGAGAAAAAACCGAACGCCCCTGCCGTTTTATTGACGAGTATCATACCGAGATTGGAAATAACATTTTCCATATCTGCGAGTTTGCCGAGCGTATGGAACAAAACGGAGCGACCTATGAGCCAAAGCCCACAGAGCCGCAGACGGTAACAAAAGCCCCAAAGCATAAAGATTTAGAACGATAGGAGGTTTTGAAAATGGCACTCAACCAAAAGGCAATCAAGGTGCTTGGTAAGGTCTTTGAAGCAGGCTTTACTGATGAAAAGTCGATTGCCGCTATGACAATGGACGATATTCTTGCGATACAGGGTATCACCATAGCCGACATCGGTATTATCAATGAGCTGCAAAAGAGTATCAAGGCAAACAAGGTCATTTCCTTTTTCGGGGGTAATGCTGAATGAGTACAGAGCTTATCAACCGTATTACAGTAAAGAAAGACGGTGTATATCTGTCCTCACACAGTTCAAATGATACCGCCCCCTTTCACTCTTGGCGGTGTAAAAGCCTTTCGGAAATCTATGCCGCCGAGGGACAGGCAGGACTTGACCGAGAAATCGTTTGTATGCTGTATGAATACGCACAGCTCCGTGGCAGTCATAAAAGCCTTGACCGTTATCGCTATGCGATTGAAAGTCCTGCTGCTCACGCCATCTATAAAAAATATATCGACCAAATTGACGACAAATACGAACAGATGGACAAAGCAGATAAGGACAGCGTATGGTACAAGCCGACAGAAAAGGCAAAGGAATATCGAGCCTTTGAGCGTGAAATGCGTAACAAAATGTATGCTGAGATTGCCGAGCGATGCGGCGAGTATGACCGCAAACACAAAAACCGAGATTTAGAACGATAAGGAGGTGTGTAAAGAATGGCTGCGAAGTATCAGCTAATCACAGAGCTGTATCGGCGTACAGGCGTTGCGGTTGCAAAAAATCCGCAGGCGTGGCAGAGCTTTTTGTCTGCCGCTTGCCGCAACTATAAATGCCGATTTGATGAACAGCTCTTGATTTACGCTCAACGCCCTGACGCTGTTGCGGTAGCACAGCTTGAAACTTGGAACAAGCAGTTTAAGCGTTGGGTAAATAAAGACAGCAAAGGCATTGCGGTGTTCGACCCGAAAGGTCGTAGGAACACGCTGAAATACTATTTTGATATATCCGATACGCACGAGGGTTATTACGGCAGCCGCCCTGTTCCGATATGGCAGATGAGTGAGCGATACGAGCAGGCAGTTATTGAACGGCTTTCCGACAGATTTGGCGATGTGGAAAGCACCGACCTTGCTTCGGTGCTGATGGAAACGGCAAAAAACGCAGTTGAGGATAATTTGCAGGATTATATGCCGCAGCTCAAATCCTGTACGCAGGATAGTTTGTTAGAGGGTCTTGACGAATATAATATCGAGGTCATTTACCGACAGCTTGCGGTCAACAGCGTAGCATATATGCTGATGAGCCGTTGCGGTGTTGATACCGAAGCGGTATTTGAGCGTGAGGATTTTGCGGAAATCATTAACTTTAATACTCCTGCCACTATCAACGCTCTCGGTATTGCTACAAGCGATATTTCTGAAATGGCACTCAGAGAAATCTCTCAGACTATCCGAGATGTGCAAATTGCGGAGAAAAGTCAAAATCGCACCTTTGCGCCGCAATCTCAAACACGCTATGATGTAGGCAGAGAACAAGCCGAAAGGAGTAATCATAATGAGCGAAATCACATACACCAAACAAGGGGATTATCTTATTCCCGACCTAACATTACCGACAGAGCCAGAAATTCAGCTTGGCAGATACGCTTTGATGCACAGGGATTATCTGGAGCAGCACAAACGAGTGACCTACCTCAACCTGCTGACATCGGGCGAGCTGAACAAACATCTTTACGAGGTGGAACAGACGGCTCTCACGAGGTTGGAGCTTCTGACAAAACAGCTTTGCAAGGAGCAGGGCGTGACGGAGGAACTGAAAGAAAAAGCACCGATGCAATGGGTCGGGCTGATGAACAATATCCGCAGTCAAGCGGAGGAAACGATACTGAACGAGCTGATTTACAGCTAAATGTCGCTGATGAACAGCAGGTCACAGTTAATCTCCCCACCGTAGAAGAACAGATTGAAATGTTAGCTGAAGCAGAGGACGAAAAATCCTCTGCTTTTGTTATTTCTCAGGAAGATATTGACTCTGTTCTCCAAAGAGGAAGCGGATTTCAGAATGGTAAATACCGTATCTACCGTCAGTTTCAAAAGAATGAGGACGGCAAAAGCAATATTGATTTTCTCAAAAAAGAGTACGGCACAGGCGGCGGCACGCATTATTTCCCAGACGGTACGCAGGGACACACTTGGCACGATGGGAAAGGCATTGCGATTGAAAAGTACGGCTCGTCTGCAAACCCCGACCTTGTTCTTTCTTGGGCAAAGGTCGAAAAACGGCTGCGTGAGCTGATAAAGAATGACCGCTACCTGAATGAAAAGGAAAAAGACCATTACGCCGATTATCTCGAAAGTGAGGAAGCTCCGCAGTACGAAATCGACACGCAAAGGAAAATGGCAAGGCAGCGTTTCATTGACGCAAACCGTGACCTTCCGCCTGCCGATAAGAGAGATACCCTTGCTTTGCGGCTGTCCGATTTTATCCGTGATTTAGACCATTATGAGAAAGACCTGCTTGAAAATGTGGAGCGTACCGACCTTGCAGATGTGACCGCCGAACAAATGGAACAGCATTTAGGCGACCCCTCTACTGTTCAGCAGCTCATTGATTTTCTTGCTTTGGTACAGGGAAAGACCGCCGATGTTTACAGCCGCAGCAATGCGTGGCGGTTTTCACAGGAGCTTATGGAGCTGTATCCTCTCCGCTATATCTATCACGAGGACGATGTTGTATATATCGGGGCAGACAAATATGAGATTGCGGCGTTTGATGAAAACGCTGTTTCTCTGCGTAATCCCGACTTTCCATTGTTCGGCAAGGAACTCAGCCGAGCTGATTTTGAGGAAAAGTTAAAGGAAAACCCTGCTAATGACCATTTGAAAGTAGTCGTTACCGAAAAGCAGAGTGTTCAGACACCGTCCGAAGAAAAGCCAGACGGCATAAAGTTCTCTATCGGATTTTCGGAACACCCCGCCTTTTTATGACAGGCAGTTTAATGACCGATATACCGATTTGAGCTTTGCTCTGGGTAACTATCTTCTCGGCGTTCTGGACGAAAAGCAGCATAGAGAGCGTGAAAGCAAGGATAATGTCGGTTGGTATCATAAGACCGATTTTGAGATTACCGCTACTATCGGCGGCGAAGATTTCCATTATGAAGGACGGTTTGATATTGGCGACGGCGAGGGCGACCTTATCTCCCATATCAAAAACTTTTACGAATACTCTCTGTCCCCGAATTGCCCGTTTATTCCCGAATGGAAGAAACAGGGCGAGGATTATTACCGTGAACAAATAGAAAGCCTGCAATGGGGACGAGATGTGTTTGTACCATATCTGGAGCAGCATAAAACACTCACCCCAGAGGACGAAAAGCTCTATGCGGAGATTATGGCAACGGAAAGCGATTGGTTTAGAGTTCCAGAAGATAAGGAAGCCACTCTTGCGGAGCGACTGGTAGATTTTGCGGAAGATGTTTCTCCTTATGAGTATATGGACGCCCTTGAAGTAGGAGAAACAAAAGAAGATGCCATTCAGAAAATCAACAATGATTTAAGTAACCCTGAGCTTGTGCAAAGCTATGTGGAACAGCTTACAGAGTGGTTAGAAGAATTAGAAGATGATGAGCAAAAGCAGGTCTGCCGTCAGCTCATAGACGAGATGACACCGTTCTTGTCAATAGAGGAAGTTCCGCATTATACCGTAGAACTGACTTCAGATGCCTTTGCCGACCCGTTTATCATACGGGATAACACCGTACCATACGGAGAGGACGGGCAGTATTACGATGTGGACGGCATTTACCAGACCTTTGAAACCGAGGAAGAAGCACAGGAATATGCCGATACCTTGAATAGTGCCGAAAACATCGTCAAGCTGTTTGCTCAGAAAGATGAGGAACGAAGCCAGCAGGAACAGCCCGATATACAGGATAACTCTGACCTCATCGGTAAGGAAATCCTTATTGATAACCGCCGCTATGTCATTGAAAGTATCAGCGAAATAAGCGGCGATGTGTCAATGCGGGATATGACCTTTGCAAATGCCGTGGGCTTTCCCATAAACCGTGTTGAGAAAATCGGCTATATCCGCAGTCTGCTCAGTAAGGCACAGGAAGAAAAACCAACCCGAAAAGGGCTGTATCTCCTGTCCCTGCTCCCTCAGAGCCACGGCACAATTACCGCATTACTGAGGATACTTTGGGTGTCGGCGGCGCAAAAGAAAAGTTCCGTAATAATATGGCGGCTATCAATCTCTTGCACGAGTTGGAGCTTGAAAACCGACTTGCCACACCCGAAGAACAGGAAATCCTTTCAAAGTATGTCGGTTGGGGCGGTCTGTCTATGGCGTTTGATGAAAACAATGCGGCGTGGGCTGATGAGTTCAAAGAGCTGTATGCAAGTCTTTCCCCAGAAGAATACCGTGCGGCAATGGAGTCCACCCTGACAGCGTTTTATACGCCGCCTGTTGTAATCAAAGGTATGTATGAAGCTCTTGAGCGTTTGGGATTTTCCGAGGGCAGTATTTTAGAGCCGTCCTGCGGAACGGGCAATTTCTTCGGACTGCTCCCCGATACGATGGCAGGCTCAAAGCTCCACGGTGTAGAAATCGACCCTCTTACGGGAAAAATCGCAAAGCAGCTCTATCAGAAAGCCAATATTGCCGTGCAGGGTTTTGAAGAAACAAAGCTCCCAGACGACCACTTTGATGTGGTTATCGGCAATGTGCCGTTTGGCGATTTTAAGGTCAACGACAGCCGTTACAACGCCCAGAAGTTCCTTATTCACGATTACTTTTTCGCAAAGGCTCTTGATAAAGTTCGTGCGGGCGGTGTTGTTGCGTTCATTACCTCTAAGGGAACAATGGATAAGGCAAGCCCCGAAATACGCAAGTATATTGCTCAGAGAGCCGAGCTGCTCGGAGCTATCCGACTGCCTGATAACACTTTCCGAGCAAACGCAGGCACAGAGGTTACGAGCGACATTCTCTTTTTGCAGAAGCGTGACCGAGTGATTGACACAGAGCCAGATTGGGTACACCTTGATACCGATGAGAACGGTATTACGATGAACAGCTATTTTGTACAGCACCCAGAGATGATTTTAGGCGAGATGAAAATGGAAAGCACACGCTTTGGTTTTGACTCCGCCTGCAAAGCCTATCAAGATATACCTTTGTCGGAGCTGCTTCATAACGCTGTTCAGAACATTCAGGGAGAAATCCCAGAGTACGAAAACGAGCTTGATGAAATCTCTGACGGGCAGGAC
>ENA-OQDT01001230-OQDT01001230.1-human-gut-metagenome-genome-assembly--contig:-NODE-1230-length-15360-cov-4.285827_pt1 | contig 15360 bp, 14 predicted proteins | sample MGYA00242786_ERZ504617 | MGnify/ENA primary metagenome ERZ504617 (study PRJEB26092, sample SAMD00036337) | human gut metagenome | host: Homo sapiens | study: EMG produced TPA metagenomics assembly of...
CATTTTTACTCATACTGCACCTCCAATAATTTCACTTGCAATGCTTACAAGTTCGTTTAGTCTTGCAAGCTCTTTTCTGCAATTTCTTTTCCCTGTGCCGTAATGTGGTATTCCTTTTTTTCTTCCCTCACTATCGCCATAAGGTTCAATCCACTTCTTGTCCTGCAAAGAGTTTAATGCTCCATATAAAGTGCCTGCGCCTAGGGAAAGCCGTCCGTTTGATTTTTTCTTCAATAAACTGCATAACAGCGTATCCGTGTTTTGGCGTATAAAGAGAAAGCAAAATATAAAAGGTGACTTCTGTAAGTGCACCACCTTTTGCATTATCGCGCATGGTTTGCCTCCCTATTACGGTTACTGTAATAAATATATCACTAACCGTAATATTCATCAAGCAGATTCAGGAAAATTATTTAATGGGTGTGTGAAAGAAGAACATTCTGCTCTCTATTTGGTTTGTTGTTCGGCGTGTCGTGGCGGTGGGTCGTGCTTGGATTCGCTTTGACATTCGTTTTGTTCATTGAACCTCCTGTCGTCTTGCTAGCTCCTCGGTGAAGTTATGTAAAGCACAACACGCCATTCTTTCGCACCAGCGGTGCGAAATCTGAGCAGGGTTTGGGGTGGAACCGCGTTTGCGAAGCGCAGCGCAGCAATAAAAGCCCCAGTGGGGCTTTTAAGCGGCAGCGCGGTCTGCGACAGCAGATGAAGGGGCCCTCGCCCCGACAAGTTCGGTGGAATTTGCGATAAAGGGTATCCTCAAAAATTCAGATAGAGCGCCGCCAACACAATGCTGCTGACCAGACACATCACTACCGCGTTGCCGACGCTCCGCTTTGCCTTGGGAACCTCGTTCTGCCCAAGGCTGATGCTGACGAAGGCGCAGCAGCCGTCACCGATCATCACGGCGATGGCCAGAGCCACCACCGTCAGGGGGAACACAACGGTGTTGGCGGCGTTGCCGTAGGAGCCCAGATAGCTGGCGTTTGCAATAAAGATCTGGTCCACGATGTTGTACAGCGCACCCACCAGCAGCGAAATAATGCACGGGATCGCATACTTTTGCATCAGCTTGCCGATGCGCTCCGTGTCAAGGAATTGATTGGAACATTCCATGGGATTCACCTTACCTTTCCATTTTGGGGGCAAAAAAAACAACGAGCAGCCCTCATGCAACCGGTTTTTACGCATGAGTGCTACTCGTTGTACGAAATTATTATAGCCCGCCTGCCGGGAATTTGCAAAGGCAGTTTTGCACAAGAATTGTACTGGGCATTCTGCGCAGATTGCGCGAGGCAAACTTTGTGGAAGATGCCCTTTGAAGCCCACCAACCTACCGTGGTACAATAAAGTAAAGAGTAAAATTACGCTGGAAAGTCTGTTTTTGCAGCCTTTCCATACAAGGGAAAGAGGCAAGGTGATTTTTACCAATAAATGCAAGGGCTCTTTTTGTGAAGAATGAGACGGGGACAATCCTGTTCATTGGAATGAAGAGACTTCTTCTTGCGGCGATATCCTATCGACACCACCGACATCCGGGCGAAACCACGCCGGAGCAGGCCCACGAGATTGGTCGGTAGCTTGCAGATGAAGTCCTGCAAGGCAAATATGATGCCAAGCAGGATCGTAATGCGGAGGCCGCTGTTCTTTCAGAACCGCACGAAGGAAAAATTATGAAAATGCAGTAAAGGTTATCCCATGGTCACCTGCACCTCTACCACGGCGCCTTCCGGTGCCAGCGGCAGCAGGCTGCCCTCAATGGGCTTGCCATCCACAGCGACGCTCTTCACACCGTACTGGACTGCAGCGGTATTATCCACTGCAATGTGATAGGTTGCGCCCCGGTAGCGGCGGGTAACGGTGAAGCCGCCCAGCGTGTGTGGGATACAGGGGTCTACCTTCAGGCCGTCCAGCGTGGGCTGGATGCCAAGGATATACTGGCTCACATTGAAGAAGGTCCATGCGGCAGTGCCGGTCAGCCAGCTGTTCTTTGCTTCGCCAAAGGTGGGGGCATCCTTACCGGCCACCATCTGGCTGTAAACATAGGGTTCGGTGCGGTGGATCTCGGAAATGTCCTCGATGTAGGCGGGGCAGGTCTTGCGGTACACCGCAAAGGCGCGGTCACCGTGGCCGAGCGTTGCCTCGGCGCAGCTGATCCACGGGTTGTTGTGGCAGAAGATACCGGCGTTCTCCTTGTATCCCGGAGGATAGCTGGAGATCTCGCCCAGATTCAGCTGATAGCTGGTGTAGGCGGGCTGCAGCAGCACCACGCCGTATTTGGTGTCCAGCCGCTCCTCCACGCTGGCAAGCGCCTGCGCGGCCTGTCCGCTCTCCTTGCCGATGCCCGCCATGACGCACATACCCTGCGGCTCAATAAAGATCTGACCCTCGGTGCACTCCTTGCTGCCGACGGGCTTGCCGAAAGCATCGTAGGCACGGCGGAACCATGCGCCGTCCCAACCGGCGGTCAGGGTGGCCTGCTCCACGGCATCAATGTGCTTGCGGGCGGCAGCGGCCTCCTCGGTCAGATTCAGATGGTCGCACAGCTGGGCGTATTCGTGGCCGTACTTGACGAACATACCGGCAATGAAAACGCTTTCGGCCACAGGACCCTCGCTGGGGCCGGTGATCTGGAAGCTCTCACCCGGGTGCTCGGAGAAGCAGTTCAGGTTCAGGCAGTCATTCCAGTCGGCGCGGCCGATGAGCGGCAGACCGTGGGGACCCAGATGGGTGCAGGTAAAGTTGAAGCTGCGGCGCAGGTGCTCCATCAGAGTCTGCGCCTTGGTGGCGTCGTTATCAAAGGGTACCTGTTCTTCCAGAATAGACCAGTCGCCGGTCTCCCGCAGGTAGGCGGCGGTACCGGCAATGAGCCACAGCGGGTCATCGTTGAAGCCGGTGCCGATATCCCGGTTGCCCTTTTTGGTCAGGGGCTGGTACTGGTGGTAGGCGCTGCCATCCTCAAACTGGGTGGCGGCAATATCCAGAATGCGCTCCCGGGCGCGGGAGGGGATGATGTGCACAAAGCCCAGCAGATCCTGACAGCTGTCCCGGAAGCCCATGCCGCGTCCGGTGCCGCTTTCGTAGTAGCTGGCAGAGCGGCTCATGTTAAAGGTGACCATGCACTGGTACTGGTGCCAGATATTGACCATGCGGTTCAGCTTTTCCTCGCCGGATTCCAGATGGTAGGTGGACAGCAGCTGCTCCCAGTGGGTGCGCAGGGCGGCGCGGGCGGCATCGACCTGTGCATCGGTGGCGTAGCGCTCCATCATGGCGTGGGCGCGGGTCTTGTTGATGACGCCCGGGGCAATGAACTTCTCCTGCTGCGGGTTCTCGATGTAGCCCAGACCAAACAGGATGCTGTGGCTCTCGCCGGGGGCGAGGGTCAGGTGGATGTGCAACGCACCCACCGGTGCCCAGCCGTGGGCAATGCTGCCGGAGCAGTGCCCAGCGCGGACGGCCTGCGGGTCTGCCGGGCCGCCGTACACGCCGCAGAAGGCATCCCGGGTGGTGTCAAAGCTGTCCACCGGGCAGTTTGCCCAGAACACGGCGTAGTGGTTGCGGCGCTCGCGGTACTCGGTCTTGTGGTAGATGACGCTGCCCTCTACCTCCACCTCGCCGGTGGAGTAGTTGCGCTGGAAGTTGGAGCTGTCATCCACAGCGTCCCACAGGCAGAACTCCACATAGCTGAAAAGGTCCAGCTCCTTAACGGTGGTTCCGCCGTTGCACACGGTCACGCGGTCCAGCTCACAGGCATCCCCCTTGGGGACGAACAGCTCCTGCCGGGCGGTCACACCGTCCTTTTTGCCCTCCAGAATGGTGTAGCCCAGACCGTGGCGGCAGCTGTAACTGTCCAGCGGGGTCTTGGTGGGCTGCCAGCCCGGGTTCCAAACGGTGTCGCCGTCCTTGATATAGATCCGGTGGCCGTCCATGTCCAGCGGGGAGTTGTTGTAGCGGTAGCGGGTCAGACGGCGCATCCGGGCGTCCCGGTAAAAGCTGTAACCGCCCGCCGTGTTGGAAACCAGACTGAAGAAGTCCTCGCTGCCAAGGTAGTTGATCCAGGGCAGGGGTGTCTGCGGGGTGGTGATGACATATTCTTTATTCTGGTCATCAAAATATCCGAACTTCATAATGCTTCCTCCTTAAAACTGCGCCTTGTCAGGTGGGCAGTGCGTCGATTGCGAAAACGATTAAGGCGCTGCGAAAGAAGCAATCTCATCACGCTAAGCATACCCTATCCCACCCAAAAATGCAAGAGCTTTTTGCAAAAAACTCAACGGAAATTTTAAAATAATCTGCGCAGCCCCGGCGGTTTTCGGGGACTTTCGGCACGGCGTACACCGGCGAAAGGGCGAACGAAAGACCCGAAACCCCATTTTAAAAGTAATATATACATACGGCCTCCGGCACCGAAAACCATAACGAAACTGCAACGAAAATTTTTTCGTTTTAATCGAAATGTAACGAAAGTGAATCGAGATGCACAATTCTTACAGGTCATATTGGAACAAAATGCCAAAAGTGATGCAGCTAAGCTAAAACTTTTACGTTTTCACTTGATTTTTGGTGCAGAATGCGATATATTGAGGCTGCGAAAACGATTAAGGAACTTGCGAGAAACATCCCGCTGCTCCTATCCTCGGAAGGAGGCTAAAAGATGCCGTCCCTGAAGGATCTGGCGAAAGAATGCGGCGTATCCGTTGCAACCGTCAGTAAGGCGCTGAACGACCAGCCGGACATCGCACCGGCCACGCGGGAACGCATCCGTGCAGCGGCCCGCCGCGTAGGGTATCTGCCCAACGCAGCAGCCCGGGCGCTGAAAACCAATCGTACTTACAACCTTGGCGTTCTGTTCGTAGATGAAAAGCAGAGCGGCCTGACCCACGAGTACTTCTCCGCAGTGCTGGACAGCTTCAAGGTAGAAGCGGAAAAGCGCGGCTACGATATCACCTTCATCAACCACAACATCAGCGGCAAGTCCATGAGCTATCTGGAACATTGCCACTACCGGGGTGTGGACGGCGTGGTGATCGCCTGCGTGAACTTTTACGATCCGCAGGTGGTGGAACTGGTCAACGGCGATGTGCCGGTGGTGACCATCGACCATGTGTTCAACAACCGGATGGCGATCCTTTCAGACAACGTGGTGGGCACAAAGGCTCTGGTACAGCAGGCATGGGCCTGCGGACACCGGCGCATCGCCTTCATCCACGGCGAAAAGACCGCCGTTACCGAGAACCGCTTGGCAGGCTTCTATCAAGCCTGCGAGGAGCTGGGGCTGAAGGTGCCGGAGGAGTACGTCCGCTGCGGTGTGTACCACGATGTGGATCGCTGCGCAGAGGAGACCCGGGCGCTGCTGGCACTGCTGCAGCGGCCCACCTGCATCATCTTCCCGGATGACTTTTCCGCACTGGGCGGCTACAACGCCCTGACCGAAGCGGGGTTGAGCATCCCGGAGGACATCTCGGTGATGGGATACGATGGCATCTATCTCTCCCGGGTAGTCAAACCCTCGCTGGTGACCTACCAGCAGAACACAAAATCCCTTGGCAGGCTGGCAGCGGATAAGCTGATCGAGCTGATCGAGCATCCGCGTGTGACTCTGCCGGAGCAGATCCGGGTGTCCGGCAAACTGCTGGACGGCGGCTCCGTCCGCATCCTTTAACAAAGACCCATGACTCCCAGCGCGGAGTTTTTGAGAATGAATTTTTTAATTGGAAAACCATGAAGGAGGTTTACCCTTATGAAAAAGATCTCTCGTCGTAATTTCCTGCTCGCTTCCGGTGTCGTGACTGTTGGTGCTGCTCTGGCAGCCTGCGGCGGCGGTTCTTCCAGCAGCACTGCTGCTTCCTCTGCCGCTCCTGCATCCTCTGCAGCTGCTTCTGCTCCGGCTGCTGCCGAGGGCAAGGTGCTGAACATCTGGTGCTGGAATGATGAGTTCCAGAGCCGCTTCAACGACTACTATCCCGAGGTCAAGGAGATCGCAGCCGACAAGTCCACCACCACCCTGAAGGACGGCACCACCGTGAAGTGGACCATCAACGCCAACGAAAACAACAACTACCAGAACAAGCTGGACGAGGCTCTGCTGAATCAGGATTCCGCTGCCGATGACGACAAGATCGACATTTTCCTGATCGAGGCTGACTACGCTCTGAAGTATGTGGATTCCGACTACGTTCTGGATGTCAAGAAGGATATCGGCCTGACCGATTCCGATCTGGCCGGCCAGTACCAGTACACCAAGGACATCGTTACTGTGGACGGCAGCCAGCGCGGCACCACTTGGCAGGCTACCCCGGGTCTGTTCGCATACCGCCGCAGCATTGCCAAGGATGTGCTGGGCACCGATGATCCCGCCGAAGTGCAGACCTACCTGTCCGACTGGGATAAGTTCAACGATGTAGCTGCCAAGGCTGCTGCCAAGGGCTACAAGATGCTGTCCGGCTTTGACGATGCATACCGCACCTTCTCCAACAACGTCTCCGCACCCTGGGTCACCGGCACCACCGTTACCGTGGACGAGAACCTGATGAAGTGGGTGGACCAGACCAAGGAGTACACCGACAAGGGCTACAACAACAAGTCCAGCCTGTGGGACAGCCAGTGGGCTTCCGATCAGGGCCCCACCGGTAAGGTGTTCGGCTTCTTCTACTCCACCTGGGGCATCAACTTCACCCTGCTGGGCAACTCTCTGGCAACTCCTACCGCTGAGGGCGGCAAGGAAGAGGTTGGCAACGGCATCTACGGCGACTACGCTGTGTGCGAAGGCCCTCAGCCCTACTACTGGGGCGGCACTTGGATCTGCGGTGCAGCCGGCAGCGACAACCTTGAGACCATCAAGGACGTTATGCTGAAGCTGACCTGCGATGAAGCCATCATGAAGCAGATCACCATGGATACGCAGGACTACACCAACAACGAGAAGGCCATGAACGAGATCGCCAAGAGCGATTACAAGTCCGACTTCCTCGGCGGCCAGAACCACATCGCTCTGTTTGCAGAAGCTGCAACCAAGATCGATATGTCCAACGCCGGCCCGTACGATCAGGGCCTGAACGAGAGCTTCCAGAACGCTTTCAAGGATTACTTCACCGGCAACGTGGAGGAGGATGCCGCCAAGGCAAACTTCGAGACCGCCATCAAGGAGAAGTACCCCGAGCTGACCGATGTGGTCTGGCCCGCATAAGCGGTTTTACTCCGAACTGAAAATTGAAGCAAAGGGGCGGGCGGCGTATCTCGCCCGCCCCTTTGGTTTTGCTGTGACCCGGCAGGAGGGAGATCTCATGGGAGAAAAAACAAAGAAGAAAGGGTCGATCAGCTACGCGAAATGGGGCTATATCTTCATTGCACCGTTCTTTATCATCTTCGCGGTATTCCAGCTGATCCCTCTGGCATCCACCATCTATTACAGCTTTTTTGAGTATTACCGCAGCGGTCTGAAGATCATCGGACCCAGCTTTGTGGGTCTGAAAAACTACATCACCCTGTTCGCGACCGATCTGCCCAAGTATTTCAGCAACACGCTGATCCTCTGGATCATCGGTTTTATCCCGCAGATCATCGTCTCGCTGCTGCTGGCGGCATGGTTCACCGACCTGCGGCTGAAGCTGAAAGGACAGACCTTCTTCAAGACGGTCATCTACATGCCCAACCTCATTATGGCTTCGGCATTTGCCATGCTGTTCTTTGCCCTGTTCTCGGATAACGGCCCGGTGAACGCAGTGCTGCTGAGCATGGGCTGGATCAAGACCCCCATCAGCTTTTTGAATACTGTGTGGGGCAACCGTGGTCTGGTGGGCCTGATGAACTTCCTGATGTGGTTCGGCAACACCACCATCATGCTGATGGCAGCCATTATGGGCGTGGATCCCACCCTGTACGAGGCTGCAGAGCTGGACGGCTGCACCCCGAACCAGATGTTCTGGAAGATCACCCTGCCCCTGATCCGCCCCATTCTGGTCTATGTGATGATCACCTCCATGATCGGCGGCCTGCAGATGTTCGATGTGCCGCAGATCCTGACCAATGGCAAGGGCGGCCCCGACCGTACCTCCACCACCATGATCATGTACCTGAACAACCACCTGTTCAGCAAGAACTACGGCATGGCCGGTGCAGTATCTGTGGTGCTGTTCCTTGTGTGTGCAGTGCTGTGCGTCGTCGTGTACTTCTCGCTGACCAAGGAGGATGACGGCCTGACCAAGGCTCAGCGCAAGGAACTGAAAGCAGCCAAGAAGGCTGCTGCCAAAGGAGGGAAATAAGTATGGCACATACGCCTAAAAACCAGTCCGAAAAGGCGATCTTGACCGCCCGCCGTGCGTGGTGCTATCTGGTGCTGGTGCTGATCAGCTTTCTGTGCCTGTTCTTCTTCTATGTGCTGATCATCAACTCCACCCGCACCCACTTCGAGATCCAGAAGGGCTTCTCGCTGATGCCGGGCAAGTCCATCATCACAAACTTCCGCAACGTGCTTACGGATGCCAACATCCCCGTGATGAGCGGCATCCGCAACAGCCTGCTGGTGTCTGCCTGCTCGGCAGCGCTCAGCGTCTACTTCTCGGCACTGACGGCCTACGGCATCTACGCCTATAACTTCAAATTCAAAAAGGCTGCCTTTGCCCTGATTTTGCTCATCATGACCATGCCTACACAGGTGTCCGCACTGGGCTTTTTGCAGCTGATCTCCAAGATGGGGCTGAAAAACAGCTTCATCCCGCTGATCATCCCCAGCATTGCAGCACCCACCGTGTTCTTCTTCATGAAGCAGTATCTGGATGCCTCCCTTCCCATGGAGATCGTGGAAGCCGCCCGCATTGACGGCGCAGGCGAGTTTTATACCTTTAATAAGATCGTGCTGCCCATCATGAAGCCGGCTCTGGCTGTGCAGGCCATCTTCTCCTTCGTGGCCAGCTGGAACAACTACTTCATCCCGGCTCTGGTGTTGGACACTGCCGACAAAAAGACCCTGCCGATCCTGATCGCTCAGCTGCGCAGCGCGGACTTCCTGAAGTTCGATATGGGCAAGGTGTACATGATGGTGGCCATCGCCATTCTGCCGGTCATCGTCGTCTACCTGCTGCTGTCCAAGTTCATCGTCCGCGGCGTTGCGCTTGGTGGCGTCAAGGGCTAAAATTCCGACATCTCTGTTACAGCATAGCAAAGCCCCCGGGGGTCACACCCTCGGGGGCTTTGTGCGTGGTAAAAAACTTAAATCAAGATCCCATCGCAATGGTCGATCTCGTGCTGGATGATCTGCGCCGTCCAGCCGGTGAAGGTCTTGATGCGGGGTTTGCCGTCCATGGTCTGATACTGCACCTTGATGCTCTGGTAGCGCTTTGTTTTTCGCACGCCTTCCAGCGAAAGACAGCCCTCCTCGGCTTCGTACTGGCCGGATTTTTTCAGGATGACCGGGTTGAACAGCACCAGATACCCGTCCTCAGCTTCCACTGCAATGATGCGCTTGAGCACGCCGATCATGTTGGCAGCCATGCCTACACAGCCATCGGCGTGGGCGGTTAGGGTCTCCAGTAAGTCCCGTGCAACGGGCGCATCCTCCGGGGTGGCAGGGGCAGACTTCTGCGCCAGAAACAACGGGTCGTGCATGATAGGCTGGATCATAGTAAAAATCTCCTTTATTCTTCAGTGCGGCTTAAAAAAGATGCCTGCCAGCAGCCCGGCAACCGCCGGGAACACCCAGCCAAAACCCAGTGCTGCCAGCGGCAGAGCGTTGGCAAGAGCAGAAAGCGGGCCAAGCGGCAGCGCGGCGGCAATGCTCTGCACGGCAGTGCAGCCGATGCACAGCGGATAGACCCGGCGGCGCTGTTCCAACCCGGGCACGAAGGAAAGCGTAATCAGCACAATGGCTACCGGGTACAGGGCGTTGAGCACCGGGACGGATAACCGTAGGATATCTGCCAGCCCCAGATTTGCGATCAGCATACTGGCAGCGGCAAAAAATGGCGGCAAGAGCAGGGTAGGGGATGCGGGGAAGCAGGGTGTGGAAATACTCCCCCACACAAGCGGATCAGCCCCACACAGGTGTTGAAGCAGGCCAGCATAAAGATGGCGGCAAGAAGCACCAGTCCCGCTTTTCCGAACAGCCGCTCGGCCAGCACGGTCAGCACCTCGGCACCGGTGGCAAGGCCGGGCGCGGCGGCACCGGTCAGTGCTCCGGCGTGTCCCAGCATGGTGTAGACCGCCAGCAGCAGCCCGCCCGCCACAAGCCCTGCACGGATGGCACTGCGCTGCACGTCCTGCTCCCGGGCAACGCCTTGCGCCCGGATGTTCATGGCGATGACCGCACCAAAGTTCAGCGCCGCAAGGGCGTCCATGGTCTGGTAGCCGTACAATACGCCCTGTAACACGACTGCGGAACGATACGTCTCGGTGGGCGCAGCGTACTGCGCCGCCAACGGGTGCAGCAGACAGCCGCCGAACAGAATCAGAATCAGAACCAGCAGGCAGGGGCAGAGCAGCCTGCCCAGCCAGCGGGTGAGCCTGTCCGGGTGCAACGCTACCAGAAAGGCTGCCCCGAAGAACAGCACGGAGTACCCCAGTTGAAGCCCGGCACTGCTGCCCAGCAGCGGGGTGAGCATGGAAAAGGAGGTGCTTGCGGTGCGCGGAATAGCCAGACACGGCCCGATGGACAGGTAGATCAAGATCATGAATACCTGTGCGAATACCGGGTGCACCCGCCCGGCCAACTTGTCCAGACCGTCTGCCCGTGCCACCGCGATGACCCCCGCAACCGGCAGACCCACGGCACTGATGGCAAGCCCCAGAAAGGCGGGCCAGAGGTTTGCCCCTGCCTTTGCGCCTAAATCGGGCGGGAAGATCAGGTTGCCCGCCCCGAAAAACATGGAAAACAACGTAAAACCGACAAGCATCAGCTTGCGGCCCTTGAGCGCTTGCGTCAATACTGTCCCCTCTTTCCTACGCCGGTGCCAAAGTTGCACCGCATATTGTTTCCAGTTTACACTGGATACAAATTCATGTCAAGCATACGATGATTGAATAAAAGTATATACAGCGCGAGCCGACCCGCCGCAGATGGTGCACAGGTCATTCCCCTTTGCGGGGCGGTATGGTATACTATACCTTATAATAGGCAGGGGAAGAGGGCAGTTTATGAAGCAGAACAAGCAATTTTTTCGCCGTCTGCTGGCGGTGGCGTTCTGGCTGGCGGTTTGGCAGGCCGCAGCTATGGCCATCGGGCAGGAGGTGTTTTTGGTATCGCCGGTGCAGGCACTGCGCACCTTGGTACAGCTGCTGCCAAGGGCAGATTTCTGGCAGCGGGTGTGCTTCAGCTCCGGGCGCATTTTGCTGGGCTTTTTGCTGGGCGCAGTGGTCAGTGTAGCGCTGGCGATATGTGCCGCCCGGTGGAGCACCGCCGATGCGCTGCTGGCTCCGGTGATGCAGCTGGTCAAGGCTACGCCGGTGGCAAGCTTTATCATTCTGGCACTGGTCTGGGTGCGGGGCAGCGCCCTTTCGGTGCTTATCAGCTTACTGATGGTGCTGCCGGTGCTGTACGGTGCGGTGCGCACCGGTATTGCCGGGGCAGACGTGCAGCTGCTGGAAATGGCAGAGGTGTTCCGTCTGCCTGCAGGCCGCCGCCTGCGGGCGATCTGGCTGCCTGCGGTGTTGCCGGCCTTCCGGCAGGGGTGCAGCGTGGCGCTGGGCATCTGCTGGAAAAGCGGCGTGGCGGCCGAGGTCATCGGCTTGCCCAACGGCAGCATCGGCGATGCGCTGTACCGTGCCAAGATCACCCTTTCCACCGGGGAACTGTTTGCGTGGACCTTTGTTATCATTCTGCTGAGCGCAGGCTTTGAAAAGCTGTTCCTGTTTGCATTGGATAAGGCCGTGGGCGCAGTGCTGAGAGAGGAGGGGGCAAAATGCTGAAGATCCAACACCTGACAAAGCAGTTCGGCGCGGCACCGCTCTTCACCGACCTGTGCATGGAGGTGGATGCCCCCGTGGTGCTGTGGGCACCCAGCGGCTGGGGCAAGACCACCCTGCTGCGCATCCTGATGGGGCTGGAACGTCCCACCACCGGCAGCGTGGAGGGCGTAGGCCGGGTGGCGGCGGTCTTTCAGGAGGACCGCCTTTGCCCCCAGCTGAACGCGGTGCAGAACGTCACCTTGGTGCTTCCGGGGGCGGAAAGCCAGTACAAAGAGCAAATTACAAGCGATTTTCAACAGTTTGGAATGAATACTGCCGCCTTGCAGCTGCCTGCCCGCAGGCTTTCCGGCGGGCAAAAGCGGCGGGTGGCGCTGCTGCGGGCGCTGTGGGCAACCAGCGATACCCTGCTGTTGGACGAGCCCTTTACCGGCATGGACCCGGACACCTTGCAGCGGGCGGCGGCGCTGCTGCGGCAACGCTGCGCGGGCAAGCCGGTGCTGCTGGCTACCCACGACGAAAGCGCCATCCGCGCTCTTGGCTGGCCGGTGGTGGAACTGGAAAAGCTGCTTTAAAATTACCTAAAAAGCAAGGACGTGCAGCCCGCGGGCTGCACGTCCTTGCTTATAGAATCTTCTTTAACTGAACAGGCTTTTAGTGTTGTGAGAGTATACGGATAGTACTAAGCCAACACAGATATACAGCATAAGCACCGAGCTGCCGCCTGCGGAGTAGAAGGGCAGGGTGACGCCGATGACCGGCAGAACCCGCAGGTTCATGCCCACGTTCACCGCAATCTGCGCCATCAGGGCACCGCCGATACCGGCGCAGATGTAGCTGCCCAGCAGATCCTCGCTGCGGGCGCCGGTGGCAAAGGTCTTGATCACCAGCGCCAGCAGAACGCCCAGCACCACGCAGCAGCCCACAAAGCCCGCCACGTTGCCGATCCAGCTGAGGATGAAGTCATTGTGGGCGTTGGGCACACTGTAATACCGGCCGGTGAATAGACCGTTGCCGAAGATGCCGCCGGAGCCCAGCGCGATCTCGCCGCGCTGCTGCTGGTAGATGATGTTCTTCCACACGGTCTCGCTGGGGGCCCAGCCGGTGGTGTTTTCCGGGTCCAGCACCGCCAGAATGCGGTACCACTGGTATCCTTTGCCGATCTTATCGCTGAAAAAGGCAAAGGCCACCGCCACGGCAGCGCCCGCCGCCGCAAAGGCTGCAAAGATATACTTCCAGCTCAGGCCCGCCGCAAACATCATGCAGCAGCCGATGATGCCGTAGATGATGGCGGTGCCGTCGTCGCCCTGCACATGGATGATAGCAATGGGCACCAGCAGGTGCAGCAGCAGCTTTGCCAGCTCTTTTGGCTCATTGATGCGGCTGCGCACGTTGTTCAGGTGCATGGCAAAGGTCAGGATAAAGCTGATCTTTGCCAGCTCTGTGGGCTGAAAGGTAAAGCCGCCCAGTTTATACCAGGAGTAGTTGTCGGTATCACCGGCGTTGTAGCCGATGGTCAGCGGGCCGATGGACACGTTGCGGATGACCAGCGTGGGCAGCACCAGACCCCACGTCAGCACAACGTGCACCGGCCACACCTTTACAAGGCTGCGGTAGTCCACGCAGGAGAGCAGCAGCGCAATCACGATGCCAATGGCGGCAGCGCCCGCCTGCACCAGTGCGCGGCGGTAGTCGCCAATGCCGATGATGGCACCGGTCACCTCATCGGTGGCAAAGCCGTTGCCCTGCTTGGCTGCCCAGGAGGACAGTGCCAGCACCGCCATCACGCTGCTGAAAATGCACAGCAGCAGATACATCTTATCGGTGCGCTTAAAATATTGTCGAATGCTATCCAAAGAAAGCACCGCCTTTCGTCAGAACAGTCTGCCGGGACGTGCCTGCGTACAGGCGATAAAAACCCAGCATACTGCTATTATACACAAACCTTTGCGCCAATGCAATGCGCCGGGTGTGACGGAATGGTAAAACATTGCCGGGATGCTTGACAAAGCTCCGGCAGCAGCCTACAATGAACCTGTGGGCGCAGCCTTGCGCACAACAGCCCCGGCGGTGTGCCGGGGGAGAGGAACGGAAAAGAAGAAATGGAACATACAGTTTATCGCCGTCTGCTCAGCGCGGTGTGTGCCATTGCGCTGGCCTTTACGGCAGTGTGCCCGGCAGTGGCTGCCGCGCCGGAGGAAACCACCGGCACCCCCCAGACCCTGACCGCTTCCGAGGTAAAGGAGATGCAGCAGACGGATGCCGCCGTCACCGCCCTGACCGACAGTGCCGCCTACGCCGGAATGTCGGAGGAAGAGCGTCAGGCCGCTGCGCTGGCACAGCTGGACGCGCTGGCGGCACAGGGGCTTATAAAAAAGGACAGCATCTATGTGGATGCGAAAAACGGCATGGTAAGCTTTACTTACAGCTGCGGCGCACTGGGCGGTATTCTGCTCACCGATACCGAGAGCGAGGCGGACGCCGCCCTGCCCGGGCCGGAGATGGAGGATGCGCCCGCCCTGCTCGCTGCCGAGAACGGCACGGTGGGCAATGCGGTCATCTACTATGCCTTTGATAATGGAGTCAACAGTAACCGCTACCCCTACTATTCTTATATGAAGGACTACTGGAACGGCTACGGGCTGGACACCCATCTGGACATGATGGTGACTGTCTCCGACCTGAAGCGGATGGCAGACTACGACCTTGCCATCCTCAGCGCCCACGGCGCGTACTATACCTATGAGTACGGCTGGCTGTGGAAAAAACAGGCCACCGCGCCCATCATCCTGCTGCTGGAAAAATCTGATTTCTGGAACGACCTGCGCTACGGCTTGGAGCTGCTTAGCCACCGGGTCATCAAGGTGAACGGCTGCTACGCCGTCACCGGGGACTTTTTCGGCAATGCCTACCGGGGCGGTAAGCTGAACGGCACCATCGTACTTTCGGAGACCTGCGAGTTCTACGGACGCAGCGGCCATGTGGACACCGCTCTTTCGGACGGGCTGCTCTCCGGCGGGGCAAAGGCCGTGGCAGGCTTTGTGAATAACGTATACAGTGTGTACTCCCGCAGTATGCTGTGGGCGACCGTGAACCGCATGATCGAGGGCGAGACGTTGCAGCAGGCCATTGATTACGGCCTTGAGGTCTATGGCGAAAACGACATCGTGTGGTATCTCAACCAGAACACCGGGCGGCATCCCCACTCGGCGGCGTCCTATCCCATCATTCAGGGCGATGCCGCTGCCCGGCTCACCGCGCCCGGCACGTTGACAAACGGCGCTGCGGAGCAGCAGACCCCTGCCGCCGCCTGACCATTGCACTTTTGTGTGTTTTATATTATACTTAGGGATGGCAGAGTGTCTGCCATCCCTTTTTTGAAACGATGAGGTAACCTTCATGTCAGAATATATCACCCATTCCCGCGCCTGAGACGGTGGCGCTGGGCAAGCGGATGGCCGCTGTGCT
>ENA-OQDT01001231-OQDT01001231.1-human-gut-metagenome-genome-assembly--contig:-NODE-1231-length-15355-cov-4.270489_pt1 | contig 15355 bp, 10 predicted proteins | sample MGYA00242786_ERZ504617 | MGnify/ENA primary metagenome ERZ504617 (study PRJEB26092, sample SAMD00036337) | human gut metagenome | host: Homo sapiens | study: EMG produced TPA metagenomics assembly of...
TGCTCAGATAATGGTGGTAAAATAATGGTACATTGATTCAATATTTTTTGCGTAATACTAAATAATTTAACTCCATTCACTCTTGTTTGTATTTGAGTTCTCCAAGAATCCGATTGAAACAAATAGGCAAGATATTTATTATCTTTTGTTGATTTTAAAATTATTGTATGATATCCAGCAAATATTTTTTCATCACAATCAATATATACAGCATTGCCACACCCTTCTTTATCTTCAGATGTATCAGCTAAAATAATATCGCCTTTTGAACATAAAGAGTTTGAATTTGTTGATTTATACTCGCTAGAAACAAACCTAATAAGTCTGTCGTCCACAGATACTCCTGTATTAAATTTTGCATGAATTTGACCATAACTGATTACTTTTTCCCCGTTTTCTGTCAAATCTGCTTTTGTAATCGGCAAGCCTTTCCCAAACTGAAAATATCTTTTCAATGGCATACAATTCCAATTCTCAGGGATATACTTAATCCACTCAACTCCACTATCTTTCATTTCCGTTTCGGGTCTAATTACAGTTTTCATAGTCATTCACCCCCGAACAAATCATGCAATTTTGCCATCAAACTCTTTTCGTATGCTTCAATACGTGCTATGATTTTTTCTGATGGCTCAATCTGCCTGTATTCATAAAATGTTCTGGTGAACGGAATTTCATATCCTACTTTTGTTTTGGCTTTGTCAATCCATGCCTGCGGATTATATGGAATGACCTCACGTTCAAAGTAAGCATCAATATCTTCTGCAAGTGGTACATTTTCTGTATCACGCTTTGATGTATCAGCTACCGGTTTCTTTTTCTTCATGATAACATTGCCGTCTTCATCCAGCTGCGGTGTTTCTACTACAATCTTGTTATATCCAAGTTCAACAGCATCCATGACTTTGCTCTTTACAACGATTGCATTGTCATTTTCATCTACACCATTGTATGTACCATCTGCATAAGCACCATACGCTTTAATAATCAAATCACGGCAGGCCTTTGTAATATCTACGTTCTTTGAACCGATATTCTTACGTCTTGCTGAACAACAGGCAGATGCATCAATCAACTGTACTTTGCCCTGATGTGTGACAGGCTTATTCTTCATCACAATCCAGATATAGGTTGCAATACCTGTGTTGTAAAAAGCATTGTTTGGCAACTGTACAATCGCATCCAGCCAGTCATTTTCGATTAAATATCTGCGAATCTCAGAAGGACCGCTCCCTGCATCACCATTGAATAAAGATGAACCGTTCTGGATAATTGCCATCTGACCATCATCTTTTAACTTTGCAAGACCGTTCAGCATGAACAGAAGCTGTCCATCACCTTTTGCCGGCAGTCCCGGTGCAAATCTTCCTGCCGTACCTTTCTTAAATTCAGCTGTAACCTCTTTTTCCTCTCGTTTCCAGGGAATACCAAACGGTGGATTACTGATAATATAATCAAATTTATATCCGCTGAACTTGTCATCTGACAGAGTATCACCGAACTGCATATTGTTAGGGTCTCCGCCACGGATAAGCATATCAGCCTTTGCAATACCGAATGTAAATGGATTGAACTCCTGACCAAACACAGTAACATCTGCATCCGCATCCATCTGCTTCAATCTTTCTTCCATACAGGTAAGCATCTGAGATGTTCCCATCGTCATATCATAGACGGTCTTTGAAATGCCGTCTCCTGTAAATGCGGATTCATCACCAGCTACAAGAAGATCACTCATCAGATAGATGATGTCACGGCTTGTGAAGTGTGCTCCTGCTTCTTCGTTATACGATTCAGAAAATCTGCGAACAAGATTTTCAAACACATATCCCATATCAACAGCACTGATTTTCTCAGGTGAAAAATCGCCCTTATCTGTACAGAAATCAGAGATTACCTGATACAGAAGACCTGCTTCTTCCATGTGCTTGATCTGAGAATCAAAATCCATGCGTGCAAGAATATCCTGTACGTTATCAGAAAATCCATTCAGATATGCCTTAAAATTATCCACAATATTTTCCGGATCAGCAATCAATGTCCTGAATGTAAATGGACTTGTATTGTAAAACTGATAACCTGATGCTTTACGCAAAAACCCATCTTTTACAGCCAGTTTTTCCACTTTCTTATATGTATCAAGAACTGCCTGATGTGTTGGCAGCAAACAATCATGAAAACGCTTAATTACGGTCATCGGTAAAATAACCAGACCATATTCATGCGGTTTGTATGCTCCTACAAGGTCATCTGCAACAGACCATACAAGAGCTGCTGTATCATTGGCATTTTTACCAACGCTTGTAATTAACTCATCACCATTCGCCATTCTTATTTTCTCCTCATTTTTCGTATAATAATAATTCGCAACTTTTATTGTATAACCGCATTATTTATAAACAAATAAATACTCTTCTTCATTCATTACTAACTTATTTTTACAACGAATACGTTGTCACTGTGCCCCAGTACAGAATCATTTTGTCTCACAGTATTTTTGTTACATTTACGTATTATTTAACATTATATCTAACATATATACATTTTTCAAGATAACTACACTTTCTTAAATCGAATTAAAAATGTTGTCATCAAAAAAGCCTCTCGCCCTCTGGATTTTTCAATCCAAAAGTACTACAATATTCATATTCCAGACTCTGGCTTCTTCATTTTCAATCTACATTGTAAAGAAGGTGTTTTTATGACTCGTTATTATGTCTCGCATTATTTTGATTTTAAAAACATTGGCATTTTTATGCTGGTTTCGCTGATCGGACTGGTGGCTGTCCTTGCCGTTGTGCTGATCACAGCCAAACTGCAGATGCGCAGGCGGCTGAACTATGACCGGCTAAATGAACGTGATGTTGCTGAACTGAGCAGATCGCACCGCATCCGGGAGATCGGCATGATCGAAAGCTTCTTTGAAATGACATTTTCCAGTACTTCGGTGCTTCTGTTTCTTTCGCTTTACTATATTATTGACGCAAGGATTCCGCAGGCATTTTTTTACTGGAACAAATATCAGGATGTGATCCTGCTGCTTTTTTTGATTCTGTCCGTATTTTTCACCGGATGGCTGGATCGCTTTTTTGTATCTCTTGAATACCTTTCTCCGGATCAGAAATCTTCCGTGCGTCTGGTTTCTTCTTTTTATATTATTCTAATTCTGATGTACATAAAATTTATCTATGACGATTCGAATTATGATGCACTGATCCTGTACTTTGTTTCTCTTGCGATCGGCCGTTTTGTCTACTTTGATTTTACGGTAGAAGATTTTGTCAGCACCCTGCAAAAACTGGTTCACAATCTCTACCTTCTGATCCTGATGGGCTGCTACTCCGGCTTTGTCTGCTGGTTCGGTTTTCACGTCGGCTTTTTGCTGACTTCAAACGGTGTCATTGTCAGCACACTGCTCGCACATCTGTTTATGGATGCTTCGATCTTCATTCTGGACCGCACCAGACTGATCCGTTTTGTACTCTGACAAAACATGATCGCAAAGCTATAACAACAAATCCCCCGCAAAGAGCATGCCGGAAACTCTTTGCAGGGGATTTTTCTTTCTTATCCTCAGTCGATCAGATCATTCTGGAAACGTGACAAATGCTCATACGGCAGGATCAGTCTGCCATGGTAAAGTCCGCAGCCGTCGTTGATCAGACTCTTGCTCATCGCCGTGAACATATTGACATCTATTTTCGTCAGATCCAGATTCAGAAGCTTCATACCTCTTTCGTAGGCCTCATCAAAATAGATGCATTCGCCTTTCGGAATCGCATCTCGCTGAATGCGCTCCTTTTCCTGGCGTTTTTCGTATTCCAGATGATTCGCCGGGCCAATCTCAGCAATGTCATCCATCCGCTTGGTACGCAGCTGCAGTTCCATATAGCTTCTGGAACTGTTATCATAAAAAGTAATATGAAGTGACTGATAACCATTCTGGCTTCTGTTACATACATAATCACGATAGTATGGCTTTACTTCATCATTTAAGAGCGGTGAAGTGCTGAACTTGACTCCGTTTGCATCTTCTGCATCAAATCCACGTTCCTCGAGAAATCCCGGCAGGGCATTGGCGATCTCATAGAGACACTTCAGTTCCTCCGTTTCCAGGTCTTCGCCTGATTTTAAGTGACATTTCGGCATACAGATCACAATACGGTATGCGATAAAATCACGGAAACAGCTCAGGCGGCTTTTAAGCTTGTTCACCGACGGATACTTTCCATATTTTGTATAGTAGTCATAAATATATGAGACAATATAGCCGTTAAATTTCTCCTCCGCACGGAGCAGCGACTTGATCCTTCCTTTAAATGTGAACGCAAGATATGGATATTGTTTTGCCATATATTTGTAAAATTCCCGTATCTGCTGCGACTGTGCGGTAAGGAAATCGTTATGCTCCAGCAAGCCTTTGATCAGGATCAGAAAATTGCTGTGTGCCATATCAATCTCGTTATGATTTTTTCTTGCCTCTTTTCGAAGTGCATCCGTATACTGCTGCAGAATCCGAAAAATCGTATCCCCGGAATATAAATAGTCATTTAAAGTAATCATTTATTTCTCCTAAATTTTCAATGATGCCAGCAAAACAATTCGCAGGCATCCTGTTCTTATCTGGTATTTCGTGTCTGGTATCTGGATGCCCTGTTATGTGTTCCCGACATCTTCGTCTGTCTTATTCTAACAGAATTTCTTCATCCGGTCAAAGAAATTTGCTTGTCAGAAATCGGAACAAAGCGTATAATAGGGTGCTGCTTGTGAAAGCAGTTTCTGCAACAAACGGTTATGAACAAAAAAACATTCTGTATTCATACAAATGAGGAGGATTTCTATGGAACCAAACAAGGAAAACGCATCTTCCGTTTCCCACACTCTAAAAGAATATAGCGTGATCACACTCGCTGTTCTGATCATGGACATCGGTATTTATGTTTTTAAATTTCCAAATAACTTTTCTTTCGGCGGTGTGTCCGGAATGGCCGTTGTATTTTCAAATTTCCTGCCGTTCAGTGCTTCCGTGATCAACCTGTTTATCAATCTGGTACTTCTGGTTGTCGGTTTCGCTTTTCTTGGAAAGAACTTCGGACTGAAAACCGCCTACGTCACGGTACTTTCTTCGGTACTGCTGAATATTTTCGAGCATCTCTTCCCGATGTCCGGGCCGCTGACCAACCAGATTTCACTGGAACTCTGTTTTGCGATCCTGCTTCCGGCGATCGCCGCTGCCCTGCTCTTTTTTGAGAATGCTTCCGGCGGCGGAACGGACATCATCGCCATGATCATCAAAAAATACTCCACGATGAACATTTCCACTGCTCTTCTGCTCTGTGATCTGATCATCGTCATCCTCTCGTTCTTTGTCTTTGATATTCTGACCGGACTTTGTTCGATTCTTGGCCTGATGGCAAAAACACTGGTTATCGACAAATCCATCGAACGCATGAAGCTGAACAAATTTTTTACGATCGTGTGCGATCATCCGGAGCCAATCTGTGATTTTATCACCGAAGAACTCGATCACAGTGCAACGACTTATCATGCCGAAGGAGCCTACTCTCATACACAGCGAACGGTCATTTTAACGGTTGTCGATGTCAAACAGGCCATTTTGCTTCAGCGTTTTATCCGTAAAAATGAACCAACTGCTTTTATCACCGTTACCAAAAGCAGTGAAATCATCGGAAAAGGATTTTCCAATTATATTTAATTTTTCCATACTGTCCAGGACTTTTCTGCTATACTTAAAAAGGAGCATTGCCCCAGATGATTTCTCATCTGAAGCAACGCTCCTCTTCTTACTTTTATGAAAGATGGTCTTTATTTGATCTTAGCTGTTCTCTTTGCTGCAGAATATTTCGTGTAAACTTTCTTACCGTTGATGGTCTTGAATGCTCTTACACGTACATAATATCTGCTGCCTTTCTTCAGGTTCTTCAGAGTCGCTTTTGTTGTCTTTGTTGCAGCTTTCTTTGCGCTCTTGAAGTTTGCTTTCTTGGAGTACTGTACCTGGTATCCTTCTGCTCCGGTTACTTTCTTGATGGTTACGACTGCGGATTTCTTCTTAGCCGTTACTTTTCTGACCGTTCCCTTCTTAGCTGCGAATACGTTCTTGTCAAGGCTTGCTTTTGCTGCGGCTGCTTCTGCTTCTGCTTCTGCTTTTGCTTTCAGAGCTGCTTCGAGCTGTGCTTTTGTTGCATTTGCATCTGCTCTTACTTCTGCCAGTTGTTTTTCTGCCTCAGCTACTTTGATTTCTGCTTTTGCGGTAGCTGCTGCTACTTTTGCTTCTGTTACTTTTGCTTCTGCTGCATCTTTTGCTGCCTGTGCTGCTGAGATGTCATCTGCTGATCCACTGCGTTTTGCTTCTTCCAGTGCTTTTTTTGCTTCTTCCAGAACTTTTTCTGCTTTGTTCTGCGCCAGAACTGCTTTTGCAGATTTTGCTTCTGCTGCTGTCACTGCATCACCACTGGTTGCCAGTTTGTCCAGCATGTTTTCAAATACTGCACTCTTTGCGATAACATTCAGCATGTTGACCGCGGATTTCTGCAGATCGCCAAGTCTTAAAGTTTTATCTGTATTCAACGCTTTCAGGATATTATCAACGTTTCCACCAGGCATTTCACAGTCATTTCCTGCCCACATCAGCAGTCCCTGTACGTTTTTGCCTGCATTTACACCGTTTACACGACCTACAGAATACCAGTCTGTCATTACAAAGCCTTCGAATCCCCATTCGTCTCTCAGCATCGTTGTCAGCAGACCATAGTTTTCAAAGGTCGGATAGCCATTTACCATGTTGTAGGAGCTCATGATGTAATCCGGCTGAGCTTCTTTTACGCCAATTTCAAAGCCTTTCAGGTAGATCTCTCTTGCTGCTCTTTCAGATACAACAGAGTTGCTTCCCATACGCTGCTGTTCCTGATTGTTGAACGCGAAGTGTTTCAGGGTAACACCGATTCCTGAATAAGTTCCGTCTGCTTTTGTCTGAACACCTTTTGTCTCAGCGGCTGCTGAATCACCGGAGATCAGCGGATCTTCTGAGTAGTACTCAAAATTACGTCCACAAAGCGGATTTCTGTGGATGTTCATGCCAGGAGCAAGCCAGGATGTAACACCATACTCCAGCATTTCTTCACCTACTGCACGGCCTACTTCTTCGATGACAGTCGGATCCCAGGCCTGTGCCAGCAGAGTACCGATTGGCATTGCTGTACAGTACTGATAATATTTGGTTCCTGTTGTTGTATACAGGCTGGTTCCTTTTGCAACTTCTGCATTGTATTCTGCTTCGTTTGCAAATTTAATCTCTGTGTATGTTGTTCCGAACCAGCTGTATGTTCCGGTATAATAAGTCTTGCCTGCATCAAATTTTGCATGGGTCGGAACGAGATCATACATAATGTACTCGTTTGTGATACGGATACCTGCAGGTCCATCGGAAAGTACGATGTTCGGGATGTATCTGGAGTTGTACAGGTTGCTTGTGGTCTCACCGGCTGCTCCGTATACGGAATCTGCCTGAGAACCGATGACTGCTGAACTTGATGTTCCTGCGGAAAGTCCGTTGTAGGTACCGCCTTCTACCAGGTCAGCCAGCTCTGTGCTGCTCATGTTCGCTGCCAGCTCCTCCATCGTGAGTTTGCCGTTTACAACGTCCACCAGGGTAGCATCTTTTGCTGCTTTCACGTTTTTCTTTGTTTCTTTGTCCAGAGCTGCATTTTTACTGTAGGCATTAGAATCTGTCGTTGTATCTTCACTGATGTAAGAAGTTACTTTTCCGTCTGTGTAATCATGTGTCTCTGTTTTTCCAAAGCCGGAAGCTGACAGGCTTAAGGAAGCTTTTGCTGCACTCAAACCGTCTGTAGTCGGTGTGATGCCGGTGCCATATCCCTCTGATTTCTCATCCAGGATATCCATCTTGTAAGCTCCGCCTTTTGCTACGACATGATCAGCAGTATAAGTACCTGCCTGCATCTTGTCTTTTGTCATTCCCAGGGCATTTGCAGCTTTTTCGGTAACAACATCTTTGTCCAGACTGATGTCAGCCGCTTCTACGGTATTTCTGGAGCTGTTGCCTACGCGGATTTTGTAAGTACCGTCCTCCAGTACGTACTGCTCTTTGTTTTCATCGTAGCTTGCCATATCATCGGTATCAAAAGAAATCTTAACGGTTTTTGTCTTTCCCGGTTCTACTTCTACTTTCTGGTATCCTGCCAGTTCCTGATATGGTTTGTCCAGATCACCTGCCGGTGCGGAGAAGTAAACTTCTACGACTTCCTTACCGGTAACAGCACCTGTATTGCTAACCTCTGCTACTACATCAATATTATTATTATCTGCCTGTACAGATTTTACTTCGATATCAAAATCGGTATAGGACTCGCCGTAACCAAATTCATAAGCTACCTTCTTGCCAAAGGTATCAAAATAACGATAGCCTACATAAATATCGTCATTATAAACTTCTTCTGCTGTTGCTGCCGTGTTTGCTGCATTGCTTTCTTCTGTTGTTTCTCCGTCTTTATGCACTGCATCGTTCCAGGAGAATGCCGCAGATGATGGATAATCGTTGTAATCCACTGCCCAGGTATCCGTCAGCTTACCGGATGGATTGACTTCGCCGTTCAGGATCTGAACCAGAGCACGTCCGCCGTTCATACCTGCCTGAGACATCAGTACCAGAGAATCCAGTCCTTCGATCTTACCGCGGTTCAGGGAATCGTTTGCTGCGTATCCGCCTTTGCCGTTGAAGAAGTTCGTATCAATGATTCCTCCTGTGTTCAGGACTACAACTACGTTTTTAAATTTCTGTCCCAGCAGTTTCAGGTTGGCTGCCTCTGCATCTGTCAGATAGTAATCACCTTTTTCTGCTTTACGGTCAGAACCTTCACCTGAGTTACGTGCCAGTACATAGACTGCAGTGTCGGTCTGATCTGCTGCCGCCGTTACATCTGTCTCTGCATAAGCTGCTTCTTTGTATACAAAGCTGTCAAACATACCACCTTTCCACTCAGATTCTGCTTTTTCGTATGCTGCATTCTGAGCATCCAGGAAAGTTTTATTTACTACCGTATATCCTGCATCCTTAAATCCCTGTTCTACAGAAATATTTGCACCGTTTTTCAGGTAAACATCACCGGATCCGGTACCCCCTTTGATCGTCTTATAGGAACCTACACCGAACAGTGCAACTTTTGTTCCTTTTGTCTTGCGATCGGCAGGGAATTGTTGTTGTTCTCCAGAAGAACCATACCCTGTGTCGCTGCCTTCTGAGAGATTGCCGCGTTCTTTGCTTCACGCTGTGCAGTTGCATTTGGATCTGTAGACGCTGCAAATGTCGGCATTACGCTCGTTCCGACCATAGCTGCTACCAGCGCCATAGAAATCGCTTTCTTTGACCAATTTTTTTGAGTGATTCATAAGTTACCTCCTTAACACACTTGTTAGATTTTGAACAATTCCCTTGGGTTTCCGATCTCATGGGAACCGTTCCATGTGTTTGTATGATAACTCTTTTTTTCGTTCAAAGCTACTCATTTTCCGTCATAAATTGTTCATTTTCCGTTCTCTTTATTCATTTCCGGCTTTTGACCTTCTTTTCTTTTTTCCATGCCTGATACTGCTTTGAAACTTCTTTCACAAGCTGTTCACTTCCGGCTTCTCTTAGCTTCTGCCGGAATTCTTCCAGATAGGCTTCCATGCTCTGACCATCTTCTGTCATTCCCGCATTTTGAAACTTCCTGTATTCTGACACGATCGCCCTGATTTTCTGCATATCCACAGTGATCTTACTTTCATCCAGCCAGAATCCATATGCCGGCGAAACTTCTGCCGATGCTTCAAATTCCGCGAAGTCTTTCTCCAGATCTTCCGACATTCCGCTCCAGATCCCGGCTTTTGGCGTGTTGAACTGCCATTTGACGGAGCAGGTATAGCCGACATTGTTCTCCGTTACACCATCCGGAAAAGAAAAGCTGCCATCCTCCTCTACCTCATAGTGAAGACCTTCCACGCCGTAAAGGATCACATTCAGTACTTCCTCATCATTGTACAGAAGCTCCAGCACTTTTACGGCTTCTTCCGGATACTTTGTTTCCGAAAAAATACTCCAGACGGTGATCCAGTCGTCTTCGGTATCCAGCACCGGTGCCCGGTCAAACGGGATAATGATCACTTTGTCCCCGTAAATACTTTCTTCATACTGCATCTCATCCGGTTTGACAACAAATTCGGCTGCAAAAGCTTCCCCTGAGATGACCTGGGACTGTCCTGTTTCTATATTGGTAAGAATATTATCTGCCAGATAACCTTTCTCCTGCCAGCGTCTTGCAAGCTTCTGCCCGTTTTGTATAGGCGGCGCTCTCATAAACGTTGCAGACAGTATCATCTGTTCCTTCATATAAAATACCGGAAATGCAGCCATCCAGCATATCGGCGATCGGTGCACGTTCGATCACCGCATTTGTGCGCTTTTCCAGTGCCCATGGCACAACATCCGGACATTCCTTTTTTATAATATCAAACAACGGCTCCAGATCCTCCGGCTTATGGATATCCGAGACATCCAGATGATATTTTTCCACATACGATCGGTTCAGGATCACACCATTTGTGTGAATGTCACTTAAAGCTTTTGGAATCCCGTAAATGCCTTCTCTTTCCTCCTCCGGAAGCGGAGTTTTCTCTTGCAGCACTTCTCTTAAACAGGAATTTTCCGAAAGGAACGGCTGCAGATCGAGCAGCAGGTTCTTCTCCCGGTAATCTTCAAACTGATTATAATAAATATTGAGGATATCCACCCCCATCTGCCGGTTTTTATAATAGCTGTTTCCATAGCTGCTGTTCAGTCCCGTCCAGACAAGCTGTGCACGCACACCGATCTTTTCTTCCGTCAGATCTCCAAGCTTCTGATTGACGGTATACAGATCCCTGCTAAGTCCGGTTCTTGCGCTGATACCAATATTCACAGTCGGAACCTGTGATTTTTCTTCCTTCGGACTTTGTCTTGTGCATCCGCAAAAGAGCAGTGTAATTGTCACAAAAAACAACACTGTTTTTAAAATTTTGTTGTGTATTTTCATATTTTTCTTCCTTTCCGACCACAAATACGTTACAATAATATGGATAAGTCCATGGGCAATCGATACTTATTGGAGGTCTTTTATGAAAAAAACATAAACCACTGTTTTTTAAATCTGCCACAAAAAAGAAATTATTATGGATGTATCTGCTCACCAGTATTCCGCTGCTTCTGTGTATCCTGACCGGAAGCGAATACGGAAAGCGTCTTTTGCTGCAGCAAAGTATCCAGTACAATCATAACACGCTTTCTTTGCAGCTTGCAACTGTGGATACTTCCCTTGACCATATTTCAAATTATCTTGCTTCTTTTCTTCTGGACAGCCAGAATTACCGGACGCTGGCAGATGGTGAAGCTGCACCCCTGGAAGAGCTTGCCATTCTTGACAGTTTTACAGAGTATCTTGATACTTACAACAGTACCGTCAGTCTGTTTTTCTATATTCCAGGTCAGGACATTCTTATCCTGCAGAGTGCTAACTATGACTCTTACAGTGACCGTCAGCAAATGCGCCGTTATATCCGCCTGGCCTGTCGCAAAAGAACATTTCCCGCCTCCAAACCGCAGATCAGCGGCTGGTCTTTTTTGCGCTTTGGGCAGAAAGGGTATCTCATGGAGCTGATGGAATATCAGAATGTCTATGTCGGTGCTTTTGGTGCAGGTGAATATATTTTCTCAGACTTTAAGGAACTGACAGCCAGTACACATGGAGCTTTCATTCTCTCCAACCTGGATTCCGTCGAGGAGCTTCTCTTTGGTGCCCCGCAGCTCAACCGTGGGCACTGTGTAGAGATTCCGGTCGATTCCGCGAAGAATCATTACCGGATTCTTCTTTACATCCCGACTTCCGATATTCTCGGTGCTTTTTCCTGGTTCCAGTATGCGATCCTGTTCCTTGCAGCAGCCACTTTTCTGTTTCTTTCCGTAATGCTGATCCTCATCTGGAGACAGATGATATCTCCGGTACTTCAGATCATCACTGCCATGGAAGCAGTCGAACAGGGTGATTTTGACAGCAGCCTGCCAATCCCGGATACGCACGATGAATTTGCCAGACTGACGGAAACGTTCAATTATATGATCAGCCAGATCCATGACCTGAAACTGCAGATTTACGAAGAAAAACTGAACCGTGTCTATGCCGAGCTTCAGTACCTTACCCTTCAGATCAAACCGCACTTCTTTCTAAACTGCCTGAATCTGATCTACAGTCTGGGACTGAGCGGACGTTCGGAGCTGATCGTTGATTTTTCTTCTACTCTGATGAAGTATTTCCGCTACCTGTTCAAGAGTTCGGACAGTATGGTTGTTTTATCAGAAGAGCTTACGCATGTAAAAAATTATCTGCATATCCAGCAGATCCGTTTCCAGAACGACCTGCACCAGCAGTTCCGGATCGATCCGGATGCCAAAAAAATGAAGATCCCGGTACTGACACTGCACACCTTTGTGGAAAATATTTTCAAGCATGGCTGTTCCGAATCTTCTCCTATGGAAATCAGCATCACCGCCATGCCTGTCCAAAAGGAAGAACAGACTTATCTGTCACTGACCATCGAAGATAACGGACCTGGTTTTTCATCAGAAGCACTTGAACTGCTTTCAAAAGAAGAAGCACCTTCCCGGAAAGCAGGTGAAAAACATATCGGCATCCGCAATGTCAAACAGAGACTTTCTTATATATATGGAGATCATTACGTTCTGAAATTTGAAAATCGTCCGGAAGGCGGAGCAAAAATAATCCTGCTCCTGCCGCAGATGCATCCAGCTTCTGCCCCTGCATTTTCCGAAACAGAATAGATGAAAGGAAGTATACACCTATGAATTTACTGCTTGTAGACGACGAAGCATTTGCACTTGAAGCACTTGAGCATGCCATCGACTGGAAGTCGCTTGGCATTGATCAGTTTTTTTCCTGCGGCAATATCCGCAGAGCCGAGCAGATCTGTGAAGAATCCGGCATCCAGATCGTGATCTGCGACATTGAAATGCCAAATGGCACCGGTCTGGATTTTGCACGCTGGCTGTCAGAACACCATCCTGATATCATGTTCCTGTTTCTGACCTGCCATTCGGATTTTTCTTTTGCCAAAGAAGCGATCTCCTATCATGCGTTCGCTTATCTTCTGAAACCATTTGATGTCACGGAGATCCGCCAGTCTGTTACCGAAGCTATCCGTCAGATCGAAAACCGCCGGAAACTGAACCGAACCCTTTCAGCGCCTCAGCCTGCAGAACGCCTTCTGGCTTCGGAACATTTCTGGCTTCAGCTTGTAAACGGCTCCTACCAGAACAGCGATGCCGATTATATTTTGTGGGATGCATCCAGAAACCATGTCTTTTTTGATAAGGATGCCTGTTTTGTTCCCACTTTGTTCTATATTGTTTCGCTGCCCTCTGAAGATACCGACCTTGGTGTATTGTCCTACTGCATCAAAAATGCACTCAATGAACTTTTTATGCAAAATCCCGGATGTCCCCCGGCGATCGAACTCAAACCCTGCTTTTTCCTTTCCTTTCTTTCACCGGAACTGTTTTCCGACAAAAAACTCTGTCAGAAACACTGCAACGATGTGATAAACTTTTTCTGCCAGAAATTCGCTGCTCCGCTTCAGGTTCTCTCCGGCACAGAGGGCAATTATCTTACATTTCAGAGGCAGAGCGATTTTCTGCTGGAACAGGCCTCTGCTGCCATAGAAGCAGTCAGCGATACCGATGATACTGAAAAATCTGCCTGCATTGTGCGTAAGATTCTGGAACTGATAAAAGAGGACAAAAGTCTTACACGCGAGGAACTTGCCGCACAGGTCTTTTTAAGTCCCGATTACCTCGCCAAAATCTTCAAAAAAGAAACCGGTAAACGCATCAGTGATTATTTATCCGAGGTCCGGCTTCAGGAAGCTCAATACCGCCTGACAGAAACCAGCCAGAGTATCAGTGAGATCGCTTCTTCTCTTTCGTACTCCAACTTTTCCGGTTTTTCCAGAATGTTTAAAAATGAAACCGGACTTTCCCCGGCCGAATACCGGCAAAAAAATACCGCAAATCTTCTTAATTCTGTCTCTGGCAGACATGTTCCAGCCTGCCAAGCAGGGTATACAAAAGCATAGCGATCACACAGAGGATCACGATCGACATGATCACCCAGTCCAGCTTAAATACCTGGGAACCATAAATGATCAGATAACCAAGACCACACCGTGCACCGATGAACTCACCGATCACAACCCCTACCAGGCACAGACCGATGTTGACCTTCATGATACTGAGAATATTCGGGATCGTCCCTGGCAGCACTGCCTTTAAAAGAGTATCTTTCTTCGTGCCGCCCAGGGTATAGATCAGTTTTTCTTTTTCCGGAGAAATCTGTGAAAAACAGGTGTACAGATTCAGGATCGTTCCAAACACTGCCACCGACATTCCTGCCAGAATGATCGTTTTTACATTGGCTCCCAGCCAGACGATCAGAAGTGGTGCAAGCGCTGATTTTGGCAGGCTGTTCAGCACGACCAGAGATGGTTCCAGGATCTTTGACACGGTTGGGAGCATCCACAAAAGTACTGCAATCAGGATGCCGCTTATCACCACCAAAGCGAAGCTGACCAGTGTCTCCATCAGCGTAACCCGGATATGAAGAAACAGTGTTCCATCTTTTGCCATCTCAAGGGCTGTCAAAAAAACCCTGGATGGGCTGCTGAAGATAAAGCTGTCGATCCACTTAAGCTCCGCTGCCAGCTCCCAGATCAGCAGAAATGCCAAGTAACAGAAAAAGACGCATAAAAATCACCGTGCGCCTTTTTTTCTTTCCATTTCAGATACTTTTTCTGTGCAGCAGAAGGTTCACGCATACTCATTCAGCTCCTTCCAGATCAGATTAAAATAATCTTTAAACTGCGGTGCATTGCGTGCCTTCATCGGGGTACGCTCTTTCAGATCAAAACAGATTTTCACTTCTTTTTTGATCTCTGCCGGTCTTTTTCCAAGAACCAGGATCCGGTCTGCCATGCTGATCGCCTCTGACAGATCATGCGTTACCAGAATCGCTGTCTTCTGTTCTTTTTTTATGATTTTGTAAATATCTTCACAAACAGAAAGTCTTGTCTGATAATCCAGCGCAGAAAACGGTTCATCCAGCAAAAGCAGCTCCGGCTGCAGTGCCAGCGTCCGGATCAGTGCCGCCCTCTGCCGCATACCGCCGGACAACTGGGACGGTCTTGCCTTCCGAAATTCCCACAGACCATAATCTTTTAACATCTGATCGACATGCCC
>ENA-OQDT01001232-OQDT01001232.1-human-gut-metagenome-genome-assembly--contig:-NODE-1232-length-15354-cov-3.545544_pt1 | contig 15354 bp, 18 predicted proteins | sample MGYA00242786_ERZ504617 | MGnify/ENA primary metagenome ERZ504617 (study PRJEB26092, sample SAMD00036337) | human gut metagenome | host: Homo sapiens | study: EMG produced TPA metagenomics assembly of...
ATCAAACGATCACAAACGGAAATGGCTGTTATTCCTTAAAAGGAGCTGTTTATGGACTCTATCAAAATGGAGCAGAAATCGCGCGAAAAACAACAGATGAAAAGGGATATGCGAAATTTGAAAATGTATGATTATTCGGTTTGGAGAATATGAAACATATTGTGTTGAAGAAGAACAAATCATGAAAAATGTAGGTTTTTATCTCGAAACAAGAACAGGAGAAAACCTTCCGTTAGGAAATCTGTCAGGATACGCAAAAAAGTTAGAAGAACCTATATGGTAGGACGTGCCGAATTTCGGCACATAAAAATAAATATAGAATTCGTTTCTTGGAAACGCTCCGCTGATACAATGATACAGCGATATCAACATTGTAGTAGATTGGTAGTTAAGGCACTTGTTGCGGCGCTACGGTGTACGGTTGCAAAATTTCGATTGAACTAATATTTTATATCCGCAATATGGGTATGCAAATACCCGCAGAACAAGTATAATAAATGTGTGGTGTTTTTCGGAACAGGTTCGCGTACCGAAATTCGGTACAAGAAAGAATGGGGTGAGAAACGATGAAAAAGAAAATGGAACAATTAAAATTATGGATACAGACCCACAAAAAGAAAGTAGCTGCTTGCATGGTGGTGATCCTGCTTGCGCTTGGCGCATTAGGGCTCGGTCTTGCCGGGATGCAAAAGGAGAATCAGAAAGAGGTCATTGGAAAAACGGATCAAAAAAAGAAAATTGATAAGAAGCAGACGAAGAAAACAGATCTGAAGGAAGAAAAGACATCAAAAGATGACTCTAAGAAAAAAGAGACGGAGACAAAAGAAACCGCAAAGGAAAAAACAGAGGTGAAAACGGAAGAGAAGCAGACAGCATCTCAACCGGATGCTTCAGCTTCTACACAGAAAAATGACGCTCCCCAAACAACAGGCGGATCAAATGGAGGGAACTCAGGAAACGGCGGAACTCAAAATACAGCTCCGGCGCATACCCATAATTACAATATTCCGCTTTATACACAACAATGGGTAGTCGATCAGGCAGCTTGGACAGAAACTGTCAATAAACCAGTATATGAAATGGTGCCGGTGATGATCTGCAATGATTGCGGTGAACATTTAAGTGCAGATAATTGTTGGGATCATATAGAGAATCATGCGTTAAATGGTGGAAAAGGAAGTTGGAGAGATACATGGGAACAACAACAAACAGGAACAGAAACTTCTACAATTCTTCATCCAGAACAAGGGCATTACGAATCGGTTGTAACCGGACATCAATGTAGCTGTGGAGCAATTCAATAAAATGAAAAATAAATACGGAAAACAAGAAACTACGAATCGAAAGGTTGGTAGTTTTTTTGTTGATAAAAATTGTGCCGAAATTCGGTACATACAAAAACAAATGACGAAAGGAGTAAAAAAATGAGAGAAAAAGGAAAACGCCTGATTGCGATTATCCTATCCTGTTTATTATTGTTATCAAATGTAACAGTATACGCAGCGACAGAAGCGGAAGCGCAGTCAGACACGCAAAACACAGTGAGTGTCAACGCATCTGAAGAAGCTGTGACACTACCAGAAGAACCAACAAATGGAAGTGCAGGAGAAGAGGCTGTAGTTCAAAATGAGCCAAATGCGGAAGATACTTCTGATGAAACCGAGGAAACGGAAACGCTTGCTCCGATTAATGAAACAGATCCTTTGGAGATTTTAGAAACCCCAAAGAACATGGTAGGAATTGAAATGAGCAGTTTTACTTTTTTACAAACAACGCGTTCTGTTGGAATTCCAACTGTAGGATCAACAGCTACCGGAACATGTTATATCGGGGACACGTGGAACGTCAATTATCCCTATCAGGATTATTTTCATGTAAATAATTTTTCAGGCGATTTAGCCGGAGCTATAACAGTACAAGACTTTGAGTGTCTCGATCCGACGGCTGCGTTACCAGCGCACAAAAATGCAAGTTACGAGGCAACCGTTACAGAAGTAAACGCGGCAGGCGGATATGTTGAATATTATGTGCGTGTCACGCCTCCGGGAGCAACTGATGGTGTAACAAGACCGGATGGGGAGCATTTAAGTGGATATCAGCATGTTGGCGGAAAAGTCAGAGTTTATAGAGCATTTACAGGATCTTTAGAATTGATAAAAAGTTCTGCGAATCAAACGATCACAAACGGAAATGGCTGTTATTCCTTAAAAGGAGCTGTTTATGGACTCTATCAAAATGGAGCAGAAATCGCGCGAAAAACAACAGATGAAAAGGGATATGCGAAATTTGAAAATGTTACAGCGGGGAATTACGACTTGAAAGAGATTACTCCACCGAAAGGATATGCGCTTGATAAGACTGTATACCCTGTAACCATTAATTCCAGTCAGACAACAAGAGTGGATGTGAAGGATTATCCGCAAAGTGATCCGGTTGCTATTTTACTTGGGAAAATAGATAGGGATACGACACAAAACATGCCGCAGGGAAGCGCTTCTCTAGAGGGTGCAGAGTTTACAATTAAATATTATGCAGTACAGTCAGACAAAGACCCGGCAGAGACAGGAAAAAAACCAGTCCGTACATGGATTATGAAAACAAATGAAAAAGGAAGATGCTATTTAACAAAAGAATATAAAGTTTCAGGCGATGAATTTTATTATGATTCAAATGGAAATATAACCCTTCCGCTTGGAACTATTACCATTCAGGAAACAAAAGCTCCAAAGGGATACTTATTGAATGAAGAAATCTTTGTTCGTCAAATTACATCCAAAGGAACGGGAGAAATGGTAGAAACCTACAACATGCCGACAATCGAAGAAGAAGTTATTCGCGGCGATATTCAGCTTGTGAAGTATGGTGAGACTAACGATGAACCGGGAGACTCCGGCGCAGATATCAAGAAGCCGTTAAAAGATATCAAGTTTCATTTGACATCCAAAACTACCGGAGATGTTTACACAATTATTACGGATGAACAGGGTGTAGCAACTACGAAGCAGCTTGGAACATCCGATCGGGGAAATTTACCGTTTGATACTTACACGGTCTCAGAGGAGAGTCCGTACCCGGAATATGATATCATTGCACCATTTGAAGTAACTGTGGATGAAGAGGGTAAAACATATACATACATCTTGCGAAATGATACGGTTGATGCTCCGCTTTCGGTGCAAAAAGTAGACAAAGAAACCGGAAAGGTGATTCCGATTGCAGGCGCACAGTTCCAGATCCTCGATGAAAATAAGAAACCGATCACAATGAAAGTATCCTACCCTACACCGATGGAGATTGATACCTTTGAGACAGACGCAAATGGATCTTTCACTTTACCGGAAAAATTGGAATATGGATCATATTACTTACACGAAACAAAAGCTCCGGAAGGTTATCTGTTAGGCATAGAAGATATTCCGTTTGTCGTAGATCAGGAATTTGACTGGGAAAATCCGTTATCAATTACTTATCCTGATGCTCCGGCAAAAGGAAAAATCCGAGTAACAAAAACAGATAAAGAAACAGACAAACCGATTCCTTCAGGAGCGGAATTTACCGTAACAGCAGCGGAGGATATCACAACACCAGATGGAACGATCCGTACAGAAAAAGGAACAGTGGTTGCAACCCTTACAACTGACGAGAAAGGGAAAGCAGAAACAGAAGCATTGTATCTCGGAAAATATGTAGTAAAAGAGACAAAAGCTCCGAACGGATATCTTTTAAATCCGAAAGAGTTTGCAGTGACCTTAGAATATGAGGATCAGGAAACAGAAATCGTATACGGAAACGTAACTGTACCAGATGAACTTGCAAAAGGGAAAATTCGGGTGAAGAAAACAGATGCAGAAACCGGAAACGGTTTATCCGGCGCAGAATTTGAAATCCGGGCAAAAGAAGATATTATAACGCCAGACGGAACAGTAAAAGTGAAAGCCGGAACAGTGGTTGATACGATCAAAACAAGTGATAAGGGAACAGCCGAAACGAAAGAATTGTATCTTGGAAAATACGAAGTTCAGGAAACAAAAGCGCCGGAAGGATATCTGTTAAATACACAGAATATCCGGTAGAACTGATTATGCCGATCAGGAAACAGAAATCGTATACGGAGATGTTAACCGTGCCGGATGAGTTGGCAAAAGGACAAATCGAAATTTTGAAAAAAGATGAGGAAACAGGAAATCTGTTATCTGGCGCAGAATTTACCGTGACAGCAGCGGAAGATATCACAACGCCGGACGGAACGCTGAGAGCTGAAAAAGGAACAGTGGTTGATACGATCGTCACAGATACAACCGGAATTGCCAAATCGAAGGAACTGTATCTTGGAAAATATATAGTAAAAGAGACAAAACAGCCGATCGGATTTATTCGTCCGAACCAGACATGGGATGTGGAACTGAAATATGCAGATCAGAAAACCGAACTTGTAAAAGAGAACCTTACAATCAAGAATCAGCCGACGGAAATTATCATCGACAAAAAAGAAACCGGAACGGACAAGCCGCTGGAAGGCGTCAAATTTGTTATCTGGAATAAAGACAAAGAAGATCCAATCGATCCGGGAATGCAGCATAAAGAGATCTACACTACAGATGCAAACGGAAAAATCAGACTATTATATTTAGAACCGGGAAATTATGCAGTGGCAGAGGTAGAGAGCATTCCGGGATATGCGTGGGACGACAAGATAATTTACGAGTTTACAATCACAGAAGACGGAAGAGTTGATGGAGAAGTAAGCCATACGATTCCGGTTGGAAACGATCGTACCGAAATCACAGAAACAAATGCAATTAATGTCAGCACCGGAACGCAGGATGCTTATGCAGTAGATTTGACTGTGATTGATACGGTGTCAATGGTAAATCTGATGCCGAATCGGGAATATAAACTGCAGCTTATTCTTGCGGATGCAAAAACGGGAGAACCGCTGAAGGTGAAAGATCAGCCTTCAGGCGATCTGCTGACAACCGAAAAGACGTTTACAGCAGACACTTCAAAAATGGACGTGGATATGCAGATTGAATTTGATGCATCTCCATTTGCAGGACGTACTATTGTAGTCTACGAATATCTGTATCAAGATGGCGTGGAAATCAGCAAACATGAAGATCCGAATGATAAAAAACAACAGCTCTATGTTAAAGATAAATTAAAGCTTAATACAACTGCGATCGATCTAATCAGTGGCACACATGAGGCAATCGCAAAAAAAGACGTTACAATCCGTGATAATGTAGATCATTTTGGATTGATCGCAGGACAGGAATATGTCCTGAAAGGTATTCTGATGGATCAAACAACAGGAAAGCCTCTTGTAATCAATGGAAAGCAGATCACGGCAGAAAAAAGCGTGCAGATCGAGACAGCAGATGGAACAGTGCCTATAGACTTTACTTTAGATGCTTCTGAACTAAATAACCGATCCATCGTAGTATACGAATACTTATATCATAACGGACAACTGATTGCATCTCACGAAGATATTACCGATGAGGATCAGACCATAACCTTTAAAGTAGGTAGCCTGAAGCCGATTTTGCCTCCAAATAAAGGGGGAGGACTTTTGTCTGCTCTGAAAACAGGAGATTTTTCAGACATCACGCCTTTTGCGATCGCGCTGATCGGAACAGGAGCAATTATCCTGTCAATAGTAGTATACAAAAAGAAAAAACGTGAGGAATAAATACACGAGGCATTATGGCGCGTACCGAAATTCGGTACGCGGCCAAAGTAGATATATGTGTAAAAGGGGGAAATTGTATGAAATCCAAAAGAGAGATTGAACAATTTTTAACGATGTTGGAATTACAGGAGATAATGATACCGTTCTTTTGTCCATTCCGAAAATTATTCGTTAGAAAATGGATTTTATTTATCAGAAATTACCTCTTTGAAATTGAAGGAGAAATGGTCAATCTAAGAGAACTGCAACTGGCAATCCATCGTGTGATTTCCCCAAAAGTACAATGTGGAGGACTAAAAATGTGGAAATTAACGTGGATTATGGGGGTTCTGGATTATTTCTACTGTTGGGAACAAAAAGAAACAACTTAAAACAAAGGAAGGAGAACATGGAACGGATGAAAAAGAAAAAAATGGTAGCGATTGCTTTTTCTTTTTTATTGATAACGTTTCCGCTGCAGGTTTTTGCAGCGGGATCTGATCTCACTAAAGAGATTACCTTGACCGTGAAAAATGAAGCCGACAGTCGGGAACTTGCCGAGAAAGAATTTCCGGAAACATGGAAAGAAGGCGGTAAAACCTATGAACGATCGGAGATTACCTACAAGCTCGTAGAAACCAAATATCTCGATAAAAAAGAAAAAGAGATGGAATTGAAAAGCGAACCAGAACAAACCTTTACAGAAGGAAAAACAGTTTATACCTTGAAAAAAACGGAAAAGGTCGAGAAATCGATCGCAGAGGGAGATGTGCAAACAGTAACGGCGTTTGACGATTATGATTATGCTGTCACGGAAAGCAATGTTCCGGCAACAAAAACGGTAACAGAAACAAATCAGATCACCGGAGAGCCGGAAGAAGTGATCTGCAATCTTACCGGGATTCATCCGGCGGGAATGGTGATGGCAAATAACACAATGACAATCACATTTACAAATTATGACGCAGCTTATTATGAATGGAATGGGAATTACATCCCAAGAAATGATGATATTCCACAGCTTGCAGGATATGAGGATCAGCTTCTTGCCAGTGCGGGAGCCGCTGAAGGAAGTGTAATTACAGGAATTTCATGGAGCGGCGAACCTTATGAAGCTGACGGGATACTCTGCCGAGATGCAACTGCAACAGTGGAGCAGCAAATACAAGTATATCGGGCAAACTATCAGGGAAAGATTATCACCCCGGAAGAGAGAGAAACGGTCTATAAAGCTACTTACGAAGCTCCCGATAAAGAGGGCAATGTGGAATATGAAGTACAGGCTACCGCAACATATATTGAAAAAGCCGTCCCGGTATTCAATTATGTTTTAACAGCAATTATTATCTTGCTGTTACTTGCGCTTCTTTACCTCGTATTATTTTGGATCGCAAAACATAAAAAAGATAAAGAAGATAGAAATAATTAAAAACAGGATTAAAAACAGGGAACCTAATGGAACCTAGATGTCCTAAAGTTTATATGGTATGATAGAATTGTCAAAATAAAATAAAGCGTACCGAATTTCGGAACGAAATAAAATCCTGCTTCTGCGGGATTTTTTTCCGTTGGGCTGAAAGGAGGAATTATGAGAAGAGCGCCCCCAAAAAAAGGGAATAAAAGTTTATCAAAAAAAGAAGAGAGCAGCTAAATCTCGTCTGAGATTGGCTGCTTTTTTCATGCGGGAAAAGAGGTGAGGAAACTGGAAGCGATCTATGAAAAGCTGCAACAAATATACGAAGAGCGGGAAAGAGAATATAAGCTGTGGGAAGAGGATTATCAGGCAAAGGCGGAGGCTCTTTCTAAGAAACATGAGAGCGTGATAAAAATACAGGCGGAGCTTGATAAAAGGCAGAAAGAGCTTGAGGACAGAGAGCGAAGTATCATTGCGAAAGAGCAGGAACTATCGCAAAAAGAAGAACAATTCACACAAAGTTATATCGAATTGGAAATGCTCAGAAATGAATCGATCAAGCTGAGACGTAAAAATCAGGAGATAAACCTGAATGAAGCGGCAGAAAATGGGGAGTCCATTCAACAGACCGGACATTTAGAGGAACTGGAAAAAGAAATAAAAGCTCTAAGAGAGGAAAGGGTGGAGCTGCTGAAGAGAAATCTTGAACTGGAATCCGTTGTCAAAGAGGTGAAGTCTGATATCTTTACAGAAAGAAATTCGGAACCTGAACCAGAAGCAACAGAGGAAGAGCTGACAGCAGAAGAACTGGCGTCAGCTATGAAGACAGAATATCAGAATGTAGTTTGTGAGACAACAGGAGAAGGAACTGTTGTCATAGGAGAACGGCTGGACATAAAATACCGCTTTGTTTTTGCGGAGCCTCCATATTTTGTCCTGACTACAAAGGCAGAGCTTGTAGCCAAGAAAAATATTGACCTGATGGAGCAGACATACTCAGGAGTACAGGCAATCCGTTCGGGCGAGGATATGGAAGTGACAACATACTTTGCACCAGATTTACAGACAAGTGAATTACTGGAAAAGGTAAAAAATTTAAGCGATTATTTGAAACCAGAATAGATGAAGCATCCTGAAAGGGATGTTTTTTGTACCGAATTTCGGTACGGGAAGGAGAAGAGATGAGAAGAAGTAACTGGAAGGGAAAAGTTTTGATGGCAGTAGCGATTTTGATAGGGATTATATGTGCGCTGGCGGTAACAATCGCAATACCAGAAGGATATTCACAGTACCGTGGGTTGACATTTTTTGGAGCGTTCATTCTTGTGGCAGGAATCATCATTGTTATAGGTACAAAAATATTTCGGATTGGGGAGGATTAAGATGAAGAAAAAGGAAAGAAAACAAAATATGGGCAGAAAAGGAAGAACTTTTCTGTCTATTGTGGGAATGGCAGCTTTACACTCTCTACTGATAGGTGTACAGGTTATGGCAGCACCACAGGATGGATCTGCAATCATAGAATCAGGATTTGATGTTGTCTATACGATTATAGCGGCAATCGTATCGGCAGTAGGGAGCTTATTATTACTTTGGGGACTATTTGAGTGGGCACAGGCATTGAACACACAGGATGGTGGCGCACAGTCTATGGCGTTTAAGCGTATCGCTTCGGGGTTAGTAGCCTGCATGGGACCGCAGCTTATTCCATTAATACAAGCAGGGTTTTCAAGATAAGGAGCGGCAGTATGTTAGATGAAATACTGGACTTTTTAAGTAATGATTTATTTTATGGTCCGTTTTTCGTGCTTGCGAAAAGTATCTGGCAGTGGGCAATGGGGATTTGTACCGGGCTACTTACAACGACACCGGAACGCTTTTTCATCGTCCGCGTGGGACTTTACAACACAGACCTTATACCCGTGGGCTCTTGGAATTGGTATCACATTAACGAATATTTTTCTCCTGATCGGGATTTGTCGGATTGCGTCAAACCTGAAGGAAAACATTACTTTAGAACTTTTTGTAGAGCTGATGATCCGGGTAGTTGCATTAAACGTAGCATTACAGCTAGGTCTTACAGTGATACGGACAATATTTGAAATGACAGCCGCACTCGCAGGGCAGGTAATGAATTTTGAGGATATGAACTTTTATACATCAAACAGTGATATTGGTTCACATTTGTTCTGGTGGCTGTTTGGGTTTGGGTACTTCTTAGTGGCACTTATCTGTGCGATCATGATTATCCTTACCATTTATGGGAGATATATCAAGTTGTATGTGCTGATTGTCCTTTATCCACTTGGAATGTCAACAATTGCGGGTGGCAGGGGGATTGACATGACCGCACACGCATGGATCAAAACGTTCCTGTCAAATACATTGGAAATCGTTATAATTGCATTGGTTATGTCAATCGCAAGCCGCCTGATCGGCTCAGTAAACATGCCAGAGTTACCCGCGGTAGAGTGGTTTGACGGGGCGGCTTCGGCAATCCATTCGATTTTAGGTATGGTTTTAATGACGGTATCTGTAAAATCAGCAGGAGCATTTCTAAATAAAGCATTTAACTTATAGGAGGAATCAAATGAAAATTGATATGAATAAGGACTTTGACGAAGCCTTTCCGGACACAGTGGCGGCGGGGCTGACACTCAAGGAATGTTTGGTTGCGGCGTTCGCATTTTTAATTGCGATAGGGGTTGTAGTGCTTGTCTGGTATCTGACAGGTCTGTCGATTACAGTCAGCGTATACTTTGGGATTCCTGTTATGGCGCCTATCATGTTCTTAGGAATTTATAAATATCAAGGGGCGTTTTTGACAGAAATAATAAAAGCTGCAAAGTACCAGTTTCAAACAAGAAAGCTGGCTTTTGAAGGAGAAGAATACAAAGAACGTAGAAATTATTTGTTATAAAGCGAGGAAAATAAGTATGGCAATATTTAATGGAAAACCGTGTATTTTCAGCGAAAAAAACAAAATCCATGCCAATCGTGAAATGCCCGAAAAACGTAAGGCAGGCATTAAACATTGATGAAGTGTACCGTTTAGGGAAGTTTTAAGTTAGAACCGAAGGAAAAAACAAGCTATGTATGATAGAACATATCTGTTTGAGGACATCAATTATATCAATAAGAATGTGGGCGAACAGAGAATATTCCTAACGGAACTTATGGCATGGCTCAATTCAATTAACGTGGAATTTAAAATTACGTTAGCGAATGAATATCAAAATCTGGATGAATTATTAGAAAAAATCCGGTCAGAGAAGAATAAAGAGCAATATCCTGAGATTGCAGAAGGTATGAGACAATGGAGAGAATGGCGACTTGAGGAAACAAACCCGAATGTGACTACAATGAGATATCTTACAGTAACAAGCCGAGCAGATAATAAAAAAAGTGCAGAGATTTATTTAAACGCACTGGAAACAACCGTTGAAGATGCTTTTGAATCATGGGGAAGCCGGATCATCCGTCTTGATGGGATGGAGCGGTTGAAAGTATTGCACTCCCTGATACAACCGGGGAGAAAAGATGAACAGGACATGATTTCAGAGCCGGGAAGCAAAAAGGATTGGAAAAATGACATTATGCCACGTAGTATCGAAACCTATAAGAATTTTATGATTATGGGTGACACCTATGTATCGGTACTGTTTGGGTGGAAATACCGTAAGACGATTGACTCAGATACCTTTATTCAGAGCTTGGCAAATGTACCTTACCCGTCTTTCCTTACAATGGATTTTGCACCGGTAGAAACGGACGTGGTAAGTGATAAACTTGCGGCGGTACAAGTCAATAACGACAGAAACATTACAGATGAACTAGAACAGAAAAGAAAGGCGGGGCAGCCCGCCGTTCTTCCTTCCTACGCTAAAACGAAAAGGAAAGAAGAAATTGAGGGTTACATCAATCAGGTGGATGAAAATGACGAACAGGGGTTTTTCATGAACCTGTTAGCTGTGATTACGGCGGACAATGAAAATACATTGGCGGAGAGGATCAATGAGATGCAAGCAGTAGCGCGTAAGGAAGGCTGTACGATGGAAACCTGCGACTTTAACCAGTTAAAAGCGTGGAATACAGCTCTGCCGATCGGAGGCAGACAGGTGGATTATATGCGTTTTTCCTTACCTCTTCATTAGTAGCCTTTCAGCCCTATCATGCACAGGATGTGATCGAGCCGGGCGGTCAGATGATGGGGATTAACAAAACAACGCGTAGATTCATCATTGCGAACCGGAAAAAGCTGCCGAACCCGCATGGGATCATTATAGGATACTCCGGGAGTGGAAAATCCATGCTGATCAAGCTGACTGAGCTGTCCCAAACGCTTTTATCGACAGATGATGATATTGTGCTTCTCGATCCGCAAAATGAGTTTAAACGAGAAATTGAATTATGGGGCGGGACTTATTTCGATCTGACTCCCAAAAGCGGAATCTATCTCAACGGTTTTGAAGTGACGGAAGAGGTGTTTAAGGCAGACGAAACAATAAAGAGAGAGTTTGTCGCCTCCCAGACGGAATATGCGAAAACGTTATGCGCGGCGGTGATGAAAAATATCAACGTGACACAGGAGCATGATGCGGTGATTAGCCGCTGTACAGAGCGTATGTACGAAAAAATCTTCCGGCAGAGACGATTAAGAAAACAGCCCACACTCCTTATGCTGAGAGAGGAGATCAGTCAGGAATTAGTGAAGGTATCGAATGAACATGACGAGAAGATCATACGCCCGATCTTTAACTGTCTGGAAGAATATACCGTAGGGAGCTGTGATATGCTTTCCAAGCCAACGAATATTAAAACAACAAATAAAAGGCTTTCGGGTTTTGGACTGGCAAACGTGCCGGAGAATAACTGGGAGGCTGTTATGGTAACGATCCTGCACTATCTGTCAGTCCGTATGGATTACAATAAAAAGTATCAGCGGGCAACACATCTGATCGTGGACGAAACACAGGTAATCTCGAAAAAGCCGGGATCGGCGGCACAGCTTAATAATGCAGTCCTTACGTTCCGCAAATTTGGAGGGATCGTGACAATGGCAATGCAGAATGTAACAGCAGCCTTGGCAAATCCGCTTCTGGTGGAATTGTTTTCCAACTGTGCTTATAAATGCTTTCTGGATCAGGGCGGTGTAGATGCTAAAAGCCTGGCTCAGATTCAGGAGCTTAGCGAGAAGGAATACAGGGCATTGGGATCGGGAAAAGAGGGGCAGGGAGTCATGGTCTGGAACAAAAAAGTTGTCCTGTTTGACGCAAAGATCAGGAAAGATAACGTCCTCTATGAGACGTTTAGCACGAACTATCATGAGAAAGCGGAACAACAGAGCAGATCAGGAAAAAAGATAGAAGAACAGGGAAAGGAGATACTTGAAGGAGCAGAAGAACAAAACGATCCGGAAGGAATGTATGAAAGCACAGTTTTACGTCTTGCGGCTCTGTCAGCAGTCAGTGTTCAGGATATTACTGAAATTCTATCTATCAGTCGGGAAGAGAGCAGACAGCTCCTTACCCGTATGACAGAGACGGGGCAGCTCGTAGAAATTGCTTCCGATCAGGAAGAAAGGTACAAAAAGGCAGTATAAATGGAAATCAAGGAAACTGCGGAAAAGAATGTGAAATTTGCGCGGGCGTCATTCCGGGAGGCGAAAAGAGGCGCGAACTTTGTCAAGACAAACCTAAGTTCCCTGAATATGGGAAACGATGAAAAAAAGAGACGGCGGATGGAGCGGAAAGAGAGCAGGGAGAACCGATCTTACCGGAAGATTTCATGAACCTGAAAGTGAAGCGTAAATGGAATCAGTTATCTGCTCAAAAAAAGGCAAAATATTATGCAAAGAATGAACCCAGATACACTGGGCTTAGAAGAGAACATGTGACAAATGGAAAAAGCGACAGAGCCGGAGAACAGGCGATAAATAGCAGTATACAGGAACTATCTGGTAAAGCGGCGTCAGAGGGGGCAAAAACAGCAGGAACGGCAGCTACGGAAGGTGCGACGGCAGGCGCTACGATGGGAGTGAGCATAGCGGCAAGGACAGCGAAAAAAACAGCAGATATGTTTAAGGATTCCCTGAAAGCAAACTCAATGGCAGTAGAACAAACAGCACATGATCTTCAAGGGGAAAATCGAAGGAATCAGAAGTGCAAACGCAGGAAAAGAAAACATTGGTCAGACTGCCGCATATATAGGAGCTACAGCTTTGATCGCATTGATGGGAGTGCTACAGATGGCAGTTTCGATGTTCCTTCCAGTGATCGCTGTGATCGTGGCAGTCGTAACGGTCATTTCTGTTGTTGTATCGGTTGTCAGTGCAGTGATCACATTGATTCTCGGAGGTGCAGCCAGCGCAGGAATCAGTGGTGCAGAGCAGATTGTAGAAATAGCTCTAACACAAGATGGAATTACAGATGGAACAAAGTATTGGGAATATACAATGGGCACGGGATTTGTTGACGGGAATGCAACACCTTGGTGTGCCTGCTTTGTGAGTTGGTGTGCCAATGAGTGTGATCTGATCGAAGCAGGGGTGTTCCCGAAAACAGGGGCGGTTGCCGAATATAAAAACTATTTTGCCAGGAAAAGGATTATATAAAGAAAAAGAAGAATACACACCAAAGACTGGGGATCTGATCGTCTTTAACCCGTCTCATATAGGAATCGTGCAATTTGTTGAGGGTGGCCGCGTCGTAACGATTGAGGGTAACACATCAGACGCAGTACATAGTAGAAGTTATCCCCTAGACAGTTCTTATATTGTCGGGTATTGTACGCCAGAATATCCGGGGACAGCGGCGATTATTATTCCTCAAGGTATGGGGACTGTACACACATATATGGGATGGCATACGGTGACATCGAAAACCAGTTTGCAGTATCAGCTCCGCGAAAAAAGCGGTGAGAATTATGACGAGGAAGGCTTTGCAAAGATTGGGGATCGCTATGTGATCGCCTGTACAAGTACCTTCGGGTCGGTTGGAGATTATATAGATTTTTATAGGGAATCATACATATTGCATAAAAACACCTATCTATAATTGTAAAATATATATAAATTATCTCTTGATATTTTATAAAAAAAAGAGTAAAACTTTAAATAAATAAAAAAGAGAAATGCATAGATCAGGACAGATCACAAAAGGAAACCGGATTACAGAGAGCCGCAGTTGCTGAGAAGCGGCAGAAAGTATTTTGTGATATCACCCGGGAGCATCCCACTGAATAAGAAAGAGTTTTAGTAAGCTGGGACGTAGTCTTCACGTTACAGAAGAAGCTGTTTATACAGACAGCAGTAAGAGATCGTATTTAGTGATAAATATGATAATACAAAGTGGTACCACGGAAAATTCCGCCTTTGTTATCCGCAAGGATAGCAAGGGCGTTTTTTATGTAATAGGAATATGTCTGCTGAAGCAGACTGCATCTGGTGCGCAAAGCGTAACAAGTCCCTCAAAGATTGAGGGATTGAAAGCACTTGAAGCGGTCTTGTCCGCTTTGTTAATATATATAATCAATCATAAGAAAGAGGGCAGATATTATGAGTGGAATCTTAATGATGGTAATAGCTATCGTAGTGCTCGGTGGAGCCTATCTTCTGTATGGCCGTTATCTCCAGAACAAATGGGGCATTGACCCAAAAGCGAAAACTCCGGCATATGAAATGGAAGACGGAGTCGACTATGTACCGGCGGATACAAATGTGGTATTCGGACATCAGTTTGCGTCAATCGCAGGTGCAGGCCCGATCAACGGACCGATTCAGGCAGCAATCTTCGGATGGCTTCCGGTTTTACTCTGGATCCTTATTGGCGGCGTATTCTTCGGAGCAGTACAGGATTTTGCATCTATGTATGCATCTGTAAAAAAATAAAGGGACGTACAATCGGTTATATTATTGAAGAGTATATCGGTAAGTTAGGAAAGAAATTATTCCTTTTATTCTGCTGGCTGTTCTGCATTCTGGTCGTTGCCGCATTTGCAGATGTTGTAGCAGGAACTTTTAACGGATTCGTTGCAAACGATGCCGGAGAACTGACAAAAGTAGCAGCAAACGGAGCTGTTGCAACAACTTCCATGCTGTTCATCCTGGAAGCAGTTGCACTTGGATGTTTTCTTAAATATACAAAGTTTAATAAATGGATCAATACAGCAGTTGCAATTGTATTACTTGTAGTGGCAATCGTACTCGGACTTAATTTCCCGATGTATGTAAGCCTTGATACATGGCATATCATCATTTTTGCATACATTC
>ENA-OQDT01001233-OQDT01001233.1-human-gut-metagenome-genome-assembly--contig:-NODE-1233-length-15350-cov-7.397753_pt1 | contig 15350 bp, 10 predicted proteins | sample MGYA00242786_ERZ504617 | MGnify/ENA primary metagenome ERZ504617 (study PRJEB26092, sample SAMD00036337) | human gut metagenome | host: Homo sapiens | study: EMG produced TPA metagenomics assembly of...
GAACTTTTAAAACCCCTTCCGGTAACGGAAAGGTCTTTGCTGGAGGCAAAAGTCCCTGCAGTAAAGCGTAGAACCTCATGTGTTTATGCGGACTTGAGAAAACTCAGTTCAGAAATGAACTTAAGAGTAGCATAAACGCAGGCAGATATACAGCGGACTACCTGTCATGTGGGAACCTGCCGTATCCGGCACGGGAAATGTGCATGACTGCACACCTAAGTTACAGGCGTATCCGCCGATATTTAGTCTGACGCCTAAAGCGTCCGGAAGCACGCGACTTCAGTCGTGTGAGGATAGAGTTGTTGATTCACTGAAGACGAAAAGGATGCTAATATAAAACAAAGCATATTTCTCAAAAGTTCAGGGCATTTTTGCCGTCTATTTATTTTCTAAAATCATTTCAGAAATCCATGCTTTTAAATCCAATTAAATTCAGAAAGCAGGGGTTCGAAGTGGTGATGAAAATAGCACGATACGTTCTTGGATTCCTGTGTATAACAGGAGGTACTGCCTATGGCAAAAAGAAAGAACCGGAAAGTAACTGCAAAGAAGATCAGAAAAACGGAAATTACACTGACAGCGAACAGGAAGTACAAAGATACGGTGTTCCGGATGCTGTTTTCGGATCGTAAGAATCTGTTATCTCTGTATAATGCAATTAATGGAACAGCGTATGAGAATGCAGATGATCTGGAGATTGTGACACTTGAGAATGCGATTTATATGGGAATGAAGAATGACCTGGCGTTTATTATTGATACAAGTTTATTTTTGTATGAGCACCAGTCAACCTATAACCCCAACATGCCGTTAAGAGATTTATTTTACATATCAAGTGAGTACCAGAAATTGGGAGATCATAAATCTCTGTATTCGTCAACACAGCAAAAAATCCCGGCACCGAATTTCATCGTGTTTTACAACGGGACGGAGAAAAAAGCCGACAGATGGGAAAATACTCTGTCAGAAGCCTACGAAACACCAACCACAGATCCAAAACTGGAACTGAAGGTACTGACGCTGAATATCAACGAAGGACATAATAAAGATCTGATGGAACAGTGTCATACACTGAGAGAATATGCACAATACGTAACAAAAGTGCGGGAATACGCAAGGACCACTGAACTGAACACTGCCGTAGAACAGGCAGTAAACGATTGTATTCAAAATGGAATCCTTGCAGAATTCCTTCGAAAGCATAAATCGGAGGTTATCGCGATGAGTATATTCGAATATGACAAAGAAGAGGAAGAAAAGAAACTCCGGAAGGCAGAGTATGAGGCAGGATATAATATAGGATATGACACGGGTTATGGAAGCGGCTATGATATTGGAAAAAAAGAAATAGTACGTCAGATGTTTAATGCAGGAGAGCCATTTGAGAAGATAGCACAGTATACAGGTTATGAAGTCTGTGAACTGAAGAAAATGTTGGAAGAGGTTTGAGGTATAGTAAAGAAAAAGTAAATCATATGTTTATGAAGCTGGTTAGAAGTGAAATCTGACCAGCTTTTTTGATAAATCATATTATTCGTCTTGTTGATGTCTATGACAATATACACAGGTGTCTTGACACCTATCATGTCTGGTGGTATACTGGCGGAAATGATAAAAGGAAAGTCCGGATTATCCGGCAAGAGGATAAAGAAATGAAAGAATATTACGACGCCATAATAGTAGGAACCGGAGCCGCAGGGCTTTACTGCGCTCTGAATCTGCCTTCCAGGATGAAAGTTCTGATGATCACAAAGCAACAGGCAGACCAGTCTGATTCCTTTCTTGCACAGGGCGGAATCTGCATGCTCCGCGGAGAAGAAGACTATGACAACTATTTTGAAGACACCATGCGTGCAGGCCATTACGAAAACAACAAAAAAGCCGTAGACCTCATGATCCGCAGTTCCAACAGCATCATCCGCGATCTCATCCGCCACAATGTCACCTTCGAACGTGATGCAAATGGCGAACTCGCATTCACCAGAGAAGGCGCACACTCACAGCCACGAATCCTTTTTTTACGAGGATGTCACAGGCAAACAGATCACTCAGACACTCTTGAGCGAAGCCCAGACTAGGGACAACATCGAGATCTGCGAATACATGACCATGGTCGATCTGATCGCAAAGGACAACATCTGCGGCGGTGTTATCATCATGGATGAGAAGAATAACGTATATCCGGTCCGCTCTCCATATGTAGTCCTTGCCTGCGGCGGTCTCGGCGGACTTTACAAAAACTCCACCAACTTCCCGCACATCGCCGGTGACGGTCTCGGAATCGCAATGAAACATCAGGTAGTACTCGAACATCTGGATTACGTGCAGATCCACCCGACAACCCTGTATTCCCACAAACCAGGCAGACGCTTCCTGATCTCCGAATCTGTAAGAGGCGAGGGAGCACTCCTGTACGATAAGAACGGACAGCGATTCACAGAAGAACTTCAGCCACGTGACCTCTTAAGCCAGGCAATCTTCGCACAGATGGAGAAAGACGACACAGAATTTGTCTGGGAAGACATGCGTCCTCTCGGCGAAGAAACGATCCTGAAACACTTCCCGAATATTTTCCACAGATGCATGGAAGAGGGCTTTGACCCACGCAAAGAGCCGATTCCGGTAGTTCCGGCACAGCATTACTTCATGGGAGGAATCCAGGCAGACCTCGGAAGCCGCACCTCCATGAAGGGGCTTTATGCCTGCGGTGAGACAAGCTGCAACGGCGTTCACGGCAAGAACCGACTGGCAAGCAACTCACTTCTGGAATCTCTGGTCTTTGCAAGAAGGGCAGCAGATGATATTATATTTGCAGGAAAACCGGAAAAATGCCCGGTCAATACAATAGATACCAGCATGTACGAAGACCGCGATGCGATCCTCGACGGCTATCACAAAATGGTATGGAATGAAATCGAAAGGATGAAAAGAGCATGAACGAAATTACAATGAAAATGCAGGCAGATCAGCTGATCCGCATGGCATTACAGGAAGATATCACAAGCGAGGACGTTTCCACAAACGCAGTTATGCCGACTGCAACTAAGGGAACCGTAGACCTTATCGCAAAAGAAGATGGTGTTGTAGCAGGTCTTGACATTTACGCAAGAGTATTTACAATCCTTGACGAAAAAACAGAGATCGATTTTCACTGCAAAGACGGTGATGAAGTCAAAAAAGGTGATCTGATGGCAACGGTAACAGGTGACATCCGTGTTCTCCTTTCCGGAGAGAGAGTAGCACTCAACTACCTTCAGAGAATGAGCGGTATCGCGACCTACACCAGACAGGTTGCAAAACTTCTCGAGGGAAGCAATGTAACTCTTCTTGATACCCGTAAGACCACACCAAACTGCCGTGTATTTGAGAAATACGCAGTAAGAGTCGGAGGCGGCTGTAATCACAGATATAATCTTTCTGATGGAGTCCTTCTTAAAGACAACCACATCGGAGCAGCAGGAAGTGTCACAAAAGCCGTTCAGATGGCAAAAGCTTACGCACCGTTTGTCCGCAAGATCGAGATCGAGGTAGAGACTCTGGATCAGGTTAAAGAAGCAGTAGAGGCAGGAGCAGACATCATCATGCTTGACAACATGACACCGGAAGTAATGAAACAGGCAGTTGAACTGATCGACGGAAGAGCACAGACAGAGTGTTCCGGAAATATCACAAAAGAAAATATCCAGAAGATCCGCGAGATCGGCGTTGATTTTGTTTCCAGCGGTGCCCTGACACATTCCGCACCGATCCTTGACATTTCCATGAAGAATCTTCATGCAGTGTGAGAGGAGGGAATCTTATGAACACCGCGGAAAGACGTGGAGAAATCCTTAAGATCCTCCACAATGCGGATGCCCCGGTGGCAGCGAGAGAACTGGCAGGCAGATTTGGGGTCAGCCGTCAGGTCATTGTACAGGATCTGGCAGTGATTCGGGCATCTACGCCAGGAATCCTCTCTACAACAAAAGGATATGTGATACAGCAGGACAGTAGTTTTACAAGAGAATTCAAGGTACGCCACAGTCAGGACAAAGCAGCGGAGGAGCTGAATCTGATCGTGGACTGTGGCGGTCATGTCAAAAATATAAGCATCAGCCACCGTGTTTACGGACGAGTTACGGCTGAGATGGATATCCGTTCCAGACAGGATGTAAATGAATTTGCAGAGGCACTCAGGAACAGCCGTTCAACGGTACTTTCCAGTGCCACATCCGGATATCATTACCATCTGATCGAGGCATCCAGTGAGGAAAGACTTGATCTGATCGAGAAACAACTGGGAGAAGCGGGATTCCTTGCACCACTTCAGCCCTGGGAACAGACTACAGGGAAAGGAAAGATAAAGTTATGAGGATCAAAGAAATTCAGCAGGAGATCCTGCGTATGAAAAAAGAGCAGGATGTCTGCATCCTTGCACATGCTTATCAGGGACAGGAGATCCTGGAAGTTGCAGATTATATGGGAGACTCCTACGGACTCAGCGTGCAGGCTGCAAAGAGCGACTGCAGCGGCGTGATCATGTGCGGTGTGCGTTTTATGGCAGAAACCTGTAAGGTATTAAGCCCGGACAAAAAAGTCTGGCTTGCAAACCCGGTTGCAGGATGTCCAATGGCAGAGCAGCTTGACCTGGAAGGCCTTCGCAAACTCAAGGCAGAGTATCCGGATCATGCAGTTGTTGCCTACATTAACACAACTTCTGAACTCAAGACAGAGTGCGACGTGTGCGTGACTTCTTCTTCCGCAGTCCAGATCTGCAGCAAACTGGAAAACGACAAGATCCTTTTTATCCCGGACCCGAACCTCGGACGCTTCGTAGCTGAGAAACTCCCGGAGAAAACATTCGCATTCTACAAAGGTGGATGTCCAAGACATATCGTAGTCAGTGCCAAAGATGTCGAAAAAGCAAAACAGGCACATCCGGACGCACTTCTTCTGGTACATCCGGAATGCCGTGAAGAAGTCGTAGAGAAAGCCGACTACGTTGGTTCCACAACAGGAATCATGGATTTTGCAAAAAAATCTCCGAACAAAGAATTCATCATCGGAACAGAGAACAGCATCGTAGAACATTTACAGTTCGAATGCCCGGATAAGAAATTTTATCCACTGTCTGTCATGCTGACCTGTATGAACATGAAGATCACCACTCTGATGGATATTTACAACTGCCTCAAAGGAACAGGCGGAGAAGTGATCGAACTTCCAGAAAACGTAATAGAAGGAGCCGGCCGCTGCATTCACCGCATGGTGGAGCTTGGAGGCTGATAAAGAGAGAATAATAAACTGCCATTCGCAGATACTATAGTCGGTATCATGGTGCGCGCGGCAGTTTTTTTATTATAGAAATAAAAAAAGACAGTCACTGACGGTTTGTGACTGTCCTTTTAATTATAAGCTTATAATTAAAAACTGTAATTTCCTGAATTAGCCAATGCTGTTGACAGCTTTAGACAGACGGGAAATCTTTCTTGCACAGTTGTTTTTGTGATAAACACCTTTAGATGTTGCTTTGCTGATTGTAGAGATAGCCTCTGTAAGAGCAGCCTGTGCAGCAGCTTTATCGTTTTTCTGAACTGCAGTTTCTACTTTCTTGATGGAAGTTTTAACAGCAGAACGGATAGATTTGTTTCTAGCAGCTTTAGTTCTGTTTACTAAAATTCTTTTCTTTGCAGATTTGATGTTAGCCAATTGGTACACCTCCATTTCAGATTTATAATAATGTGTCGTTGTCACAGAAACAGACACGGGCGTTCCTGTAAACATGCTTATATATATTATTATATTTATCCTGGATTGTCAATAGGAAAATCCATAAATGTCAAAAAAATGACAGAATATAGCAACTTTGAAAGTCTGACCAGATTTATCCTTGGTTTTTTGTACATAATTATTCCGGGAATTACAAAAAGTAATAGTGATGGTTCAGTACTTTCACAGTTATGCACGATATACAAGGCAAAATCCTGGCATTGCAGGTGATCTGGAAGGGATTTTGACCAGGTTACTGTGAATGGGGAGAACAGTAATCAAATCATACAGCATCAGGAGGATACGATATGGCTGGCAGCAGAAGGATTCGAACAGACCTTGCACTGGAAACAACGGAGCGGTTTGCACAGGAAAATACGGAGATCCGGGGTGTGGAGATCCAGGAAGACTACGATGAGGAAAAAGACATCCGGACAACGGTCGTGAAGATCGTTACAGAAAACGGGGCGAAGTCCATGGGGCGTCCGCAAGGAAATTATATTACAATAGAAGCTCCGGATCTTTCAAATGCGGATGAGGATTATCACAGAGAAATTTCACAGGAGATCTCACGGCATCTGAGGGAACTGATCGATCTGGAAAAGGAAAAATCAATTCTCGTGGTGGGGCTTGGAAACGCAGCGATCACAGCAGATGCACTGGGACCGCATGTGATTGAGAATCTTCATATGACACGGCATCTTATCAGGGAGTACGGGCTTCGCGGGATCGGGCAGGAAAAAATACACTGCGTCAGCGGAATCGTGCCGGGTGTTATGGCGCAGACAGGAATGGAGACGGCAGAGATCGTGCAGGGCGTTGTTTCAGAGACGAAACCGGATGTGGTGGTTGCAATCGATGCACTTGCAGCGCGGAGTGTGCGAAGACTGAACCGGACGATCCAGATCACAGATACGGGAATCCACCCGGGATCCGGAGTAGGAAATCACAGGAATGGTCTCACGGAAGAAAATCTTCAGGTGAAAGTGATCGGGATCGGCGTGCCGACAGTTGTGGATGCGGCGACGATCGTGCATGATTCAATGGAGCACCTTCTGGATGCATTGGAGGAAACGGAGCAGAAGGAATTTCTGGAGGAGATGATCGCACCGAATCTTTACAGTATGTTTGTGACACCGAAGGATGTGGACGAGACGGTGAAATATCTGAGCTTTACGATCTCAGAAGGGCTGAATATCGCTTTTTCTGAAGTGTGATCGCATGCAGTGGAAGTGGATTCTGTAAATGGTAGGAACAGTAACAGGAACGGGCATAATTCCGGGGTTTTTATCATAGGATACCTTGAAAGAGGTGATTCTGTGACAAGGACCCGGAAGACGATCTGTACTCTCATGTGTCTGGCTTTTTTTGCTGTGCTGGCAGTGATGCCGGGTTCTTTTATCCTGCAGAAAAATGTGTACAGGCAGCTGCCGCTGTTTCGATTTCTTGAGCGGAAAGCTGCCCGTGATTTCCAGCGGAAAGACCCCGATACGTATGCGAAGATTGTGGAAAACCATACGGAATCTCTCGGCGCGATGGTGGAAAAAGAGAATGAAGAGGTGCGGGACGAGCAGGAGAAAGCCGTGGCGGAGAATTCTGTGGGACAGGCTGAAGATGTAGAGAGAAAAACAGAAGATGTGGAGCCAACAGAGACGACAGAAGGTGTGAAGAAAACAGAGTCGACAGTTACAGCGGAGGCAGAACCGGGACAGGCACAGACAGAAATAAAGACAAAAGAAGAGGATAAACAGCAGCAAAAAGAGCCTTCTGAAGATGAAAATATAAAACAGACAGAAAAAGATTCTGAAAAAGAAACAGATAAATCTCAGCAGGACAAACCTGCCACTGTCATACCGGAAGTAACGCAGACCATCCTGGCTTCGAATAATATACAGCCTGCACCGCGCATCGACCTCTCACCGCAGACCCTCGCAGATTACAATTATCTTATGAACCAGTTTTTTATCGTGGATTCGCAGACCACCACAAATGCAGATCAGTTAAACGCGGCAGAACTTCTCGGAGAAGACCTGACCATACAGAAAGATGCCGCGAAACCGCAGATTTTGCTCTATCATACACATTCGCAGGAAGCTTTTGCGGATTCAAGAGAAGGCGCGGTTGAAGATACGATCATCGGTGTGGGAAATTACCTGACAGAACTACTGGCTAAAAACTACGGATATCAGGTGATTCACGTGACAGAAGCCTTCGATATGGAAAGCGGCGAGCTGGACCGCAGTGCCGCCTATGATTATGCGGGACCGTATCTGGAAATGATTCTGGAAGAAAATCCTTCGATAGAAGTCGTGATAGACCTTCATCGTGACGGCGTGCCAGAGAACCGGCATCTTGTGACTGAGATCAACGGAAAACCGACTGCGCAGATCATGTTTTACAATGGCTTGAGTTATACGACCGCGAGAGGAAACCTTGATTATCTGCCAAATCCATATATTCAGGACAACCTGGCGTTTTCATTCCAGATGGAATACCAGGCGGCACAGTATTATCCAGATTTTTACAGAGGTATCTACCTCGCCGGATACCGTTACAACCTCCACCTGCGCCCAAGATCCGTCCTCGTCGAAGCCGGAGCCCAGACCAACACCGTCCAGGAAGTAAAAAACGCCATGGAACCTTTCGCAGATATTCTGAACCGCGTACTGCAAAATTGAAAAACTGTGCGTCGCATTCTCGTTGCTTCAGTAGTAGTTCTTATTTTTGTGAAAAGTATCATAACTGGTAACAAAGCAATCTGTTTTGATATATACAAACGTATGTTCTTTGTATATGATTTTAAATGTAAATTAATTCCGGAAAATTTACACTATATAAAATTAAAACACATAAAAGAAGAACATACAAATGACAAAAGAAAAAATTACACGCTCAGAATTAAAAGAGAAACGTACAGCAAACCGCAAGGTGTTCGAAAATCAGGATCACTCCCGAACAGTAGAAATCTATATGGAACCAGTCCATTATGAAGATGAGGATGGAAACTGGAAAGAAATGGATGACACATTAGAGGAAGTTGCATTTGGAAGAAGCACTGGTGGAACGGGAACCAGAAAATTCTGCAATAATAAAGGCAAGCTGGCGATTCAGCTGATGGACAGTGCAGAACCGGCAGCAACGGCATCACTTACAATGGACACCTGTGCTCTACGATGGGGAATGGAAGGTGCAGCGGCTTCTGTTAAAGCTGAAAAAACAGAAGATAATCTTGTTACATATCCGGGGATTTTTGAAAACACGGATCTGCAGTGCAGAGTGCATGGCGAAGGACTTAAAGAAGACATTATTCTTCACAGCCCGGAAGCAGTCAGAGAAGAATACGCAATGTTATACCAGATGACAGAAGTAACTCCTGTTCTGGAAAATAACTGTGTGCATTTTCTGGATACAGACGGAGAAGAAGTATTTTGTGTCCATGCACCATGCATGAGAGATGCAGCAGGACAAAAAACAGAAGCGATTCTTCTTAAATCAGAAAATCTGGAAGAGAATATTTGCCGCATTACATTTCTCCCGAATCAGATGTGGTTGAAAGCCCAGGAACGTATCTACCCAGTTGTGATCGACCCGGTAACAACTACATCAAAGAAAGCTTCCGAAATCTATGATGCCCATGTGGATTCTCTGTATGAAGAGGATAATTTTCAGAAAAGTATTATTCTGAAAACGATGGGAGGAGATGAAGTACAGAGAAGCTTTATACGTTTTGAGCTTCCTGAAATGAAAACCGGAGATATGGTAGTGAGTGCCAGACTGGTGCTTGTATCTCTGGCAGAGGACAACAAAGAACGTACTGTAGAAGTACATAAAGTTCTTCATGCATGGAACTCGAATTCTATTAACTGGTATAATAAGCCGCTGTACTCTGAAACAATAGAAGATCTGTGCTGTTATAAAGGCGATAAACAGAAATATATCACCATGGATATCACCCGTATGGTGAAAGACTGGTATCAGAATGGTGGAAACTATGGTCTGATGCTGAAAGACGATTATGAATTATCTGGATATACAGAATTTCTTTCATCCGATTGTGACAATGGATACCAGGATATGAGACCGAGAATTGATATTTCTTATGTGAACTATTCTGGTCTGGAAGATTACTGGACTTATCACAGTCAGGATGCGGGAAGAGCCGGGACAGTTCATGTGAATGATTATAATGGAAATCTGATCATGATTCATGACACGATGAACACAGAAGGCAGCCTTGAGCCTATGGCACTTTCGCATGTGTATAACAGTAACAACTGTGCCACAGATCTGGGATATGGATATGGATTTGCACTGAACTATCATCAGACACTGGTAAAAACAAAGATTGGAGGCACTGATTATTACAAACATACAGACGGAGATGGTACGATTCATTATTTTTATTATGATTCTACTGAGAAGAAATGGAAAGACGAATCTGGTCTGGAGCAGACTCTCACAATTCACACGGATGGAACAGAGCAGCTTGTAATTCATGACAAAGACGATAATCAGCTCCGTTTCCGTAATGGATGGCTGGTAAAAGTTCAGGATAAAAATGGGAACAGATTGTCCGTACTTTGGGCAGATCAGAGAATTATTTCTATTACAGATGGTGCTGGAAGAAAAACAACGCTTGATTACCTGTTAGACAATAATGGAAAACGTACCACACTGACACAGATCACAGGACCTTCCGGGAATAAAAAAATATTTGCTTATAGTGGGGGCAATCTTACAGGCATTACAGATATTGACGGCGAAAAAGTAAAATACGTCTACAATGGAAATCATATGCTGACAGAAGTTCATAATATTGACGGATATTCTGTAAAATACGGTTATTACGGAACAAAACCTTATCGTGTAAAGAGTATTACAGAATATGCCGGAACGCAGAAAGGAAACAGTCTGTCTCTCACTTATGGATACAACAGCACGAAGTTTACAGACAATAAAAAACGAAGCGAAATATACCGTTTTAACAACAGCGGAAACCTGATTCACATTCATGATGGATTCGGACATGCAGCCAGTGGAAAATATAACCGCAGTGGAAATCATGTGAATTGCCTGGAAAATGCAACAAAGTTACAGACAAATGTTGTTCAGCTTCTGAAAGATCCGATCATTCAGGCTGCAACGTGTGGCTGGAAAACAGAAATCAGTTCAGATGGCAGTGGAAAGACCGAAATCAATACGAATACCGCGTTATGTAAAGTTGGCAATCGCTCATTAAAACTGGAGAGCACGGCAAAGACAGGATCTGTATGCTGGTATCAGGATGTGTCACTTCTGAAAGGACAGACATACACCGTTTCCATGTTTGTAAAAGTTACAAAAATGGATCGAGCATCAGATGGTGCAGTGTTCCTGAGAGCAAGATATCAGGATAAGGATAATGTATGGCATTACGAAGACAGTGAACAGCTGAAATCGACAACAACAGATTTTATCCATCTGCACAAAACATTTACACTTCCGGCAGATATTGTAAAAACTTCTGTGAGAGTTTATCTGGTGGCAATGCATACGATCTGCACAGTATATGGCGATATGGCACAGCTGGAAACAGGAAGTACAGTCAGCCGCTGCAATCTGGTGGATAATGGAGACTTCCATCTTGGAACCACATCTGGTTTTACAAAAACAGGAAGTTTTGAGGATGGACTGACTTCTGTTGGAACCTCTAATATTATTCCGGTGCAGAGTGCAATCGTCGTGTCTGCTGCAAAGAGTACAGTCTATGCAACTCCATCCTTAAACGGCACAAAGGTTGTGGAAGTGACAAAAGGTACACATCTGTATGCACTCTGTTATGAGAAAAATGAAGATATCTACTGGTACAAGGTACGTACTGCGGCAGGAAAGCGGGGATATCTTCATGGTGGTCATGCAACTGCGTATCTGGGAGGCAATACAGGAGACCATTCGGCAGTGGTTGGAGTTTCCGGTGCGGTTTTACGATCTTCAGCATCGGACAGCGGAAGCATTGTAGAAGAAGCAATTCCAAGAGGAACATGTGCGGCGGTGCGTTCTGTAAAAACAGATGCGGATGGAAAAAACTGGCTCTATCTGGGAATGCAGATTGATAAAAAACGCTATACCGGATACATGAAGGAAGAATCTGTGATTCGTTTATGCAGAAATTATCCATCAGGAACAATGTCACAGGAGGATAAGCTGTATGATTCTCCTTCACTTTCCGGTAAGGTGCTTACTACTCTGGAAAAAGGGAAAAATATCCTTTTGCGAGGAGTCCTGACGAAATCAGGTACAAAATGGTATGCAATTCAGTGGGGTGGAAGATTCTGCTTTGTCCCATCCAGATATTGCACATTAAAGCAGGAACCGGCAGTATACCGTCTGGCATCAGAAACAGTCACAGAAGGTGTCGGAGGACTGGAAAAACATATTTTCCGCTTTATGGGTGAGCCGAAAGTATCCAAACGACTGACAAAGGTTCTGGATCTTACAGGAAAGAAAGGCGATACCTTCATGGTAAACGCATGGGGAAGGGGAACCTGTCTTCCGGAAACAGACAATGATAAGAATCGCCGATTTGGTGTCGAAGTTGTTTTTGTGGCAGCAGATGACACAACTGATGTGCACTACACCAATTTCAGCCCGGATATTCTGGACTGGCAGTTTCTGAGTGATATTTATGTCGCTAAGAAAGACTACAGCAAAGTAAAAATTTCCTATACCTATTGTAAAAATGCAAATACAGCGTATTTTGACGGTCTGTCTCTTTACCGTGAAGAGTTTGGACAGACCTATACATACGATGATAAGAACAACCTGGTTTCAGCGGTAGATTCTCAGAAGAATACAACAAAATTTGAGTACAATGCCGGAAGTGATCTGACGGGTATTACAGATCCGAAGGGAAGCAAATACACTTACACATATGACAAAAAACATAACGTGACCAGTGGAAAATCTTCTATGGGAATTCTGAACCGCCTTGTCTACGATGATAAAGGAAATATTACACGCAGCGGAGTTGTGAAGCCGGATGAAACGGAGAAAGGCATCTGGGTGGAACGTACTTTTACTGCTGACAAGAACCATGTATCAGCTGTGACCGATGCAGAAGGAAATAAAGTACAGTATGAATGGGATACATCCAGAGATCTGCTCCGCTCACTGACGGATGGGGAAGGAAACAAGCTTTCCTATGGTTATGATAAGGCAGAACGTCTTATATCTGTTTCTCAGAATGTAACGGTTGATGGAAAAAAACAGGTGGTAAAAAACATCTACACCTACACAAAAGACAGGCTTGCGGGGATTGAGCATAATGGATTCAATTATGGATTTACCTATGATGTGTTTGGAAATACTACTGCTGCATCAATTGCAGGTAATCAGGTGATTTCTTATGAGTACGAAGCACAGAATGGAAAGCTGCTGAAAACAATTTATGCAAATGGCGATGAAATTCGCTACACTTACGACACACAGGATCGTTTTTCTATAAGCTATCTGAAGCCAGCAGGATCATCAGAACAGCGACTGAACAGTTATATTTATAATAAAGAGGGAAACCTTTGCAAGGTGACAAATCATTTATCTGGCAAAACTTATGAACTGGATTATGATTTCCTTGACCGACTGATGCGTGTACGTGACGAAAGCGGCGTATGCTATGAATATACTTATGATGCAAATAATCAGATGATCAGAATGTTCCATACAGATGGCAGAGCAAAACTGACAACAGGATATACCTATGATAAGGATGGACGAGAAAAAGAAGTTCGTGTGGCAGGTAAATTTACCAGATCTACAGATTATGACAATCTTGGAAGAGTAACCAAACAAAGTTTTTCTGCGGAGAACGGTGATACAAGTATGTCTATGACATATAAATATCCAGATGCAGAGAAAAATAAAGAATACGCATTACCGTCTGAAATGGATGTACAGGAATGCAGCTACAGTTATAAATATGATCGAAACGGAAATATTACGGAAATTCAAAGAGTACCACATAAGGGTTCGACAGAGAAAATTTTAAAAGACACCTTCCAGTATGATGAACGTAATCAGCTGATTCGTGAAAACAGTCAGAGCCAGGACAAAACAATTGTCTATGCATACGATCAGGGTGGCAATCTGAAATCTGTAAAAGAATATGCGTACACCGAGGGAACCTTACCGGAAACTCCGGTTCACGAGGAAACTGGTACATACAGTAGCACATGGAAAGACCAGCTCCTGAATTGGGATGGTACTGCCATGACTTATGATGCAGTCGGCAATATGCTTACCAGGGGAGATACTGTTTACACATGGACGATGGGACGTAAACTTGCCTGTGTAGATAATGGTAGAAAAGCTCAGTATTTTTATGATCATACCGGTGCCAGAGTGAAGAAAGTGGTGGATGGCGTTATCACAAATTATCATATGGCAGGAGATCTGCTTGCATCTGAAACCTGTAATGGAGGGACTACATGGTATGTTTATGATTCAGGTGCAAATCTTGTGGCAATAATTATTGCTGGAAAATACTATTACTACGTGAGAAATGTTCAGAATGATATTGTGGCACTGGTTGACGATTCTGGAAAAACTGTAGTAAACTATGTTTATGACAGTTGGGGAAAACTGTTAAGCATTACCGGCAGCCTCAAAGACACCGTAGGCATCCAGAACCCATTCCGCTACAGAGGTTATTATTACGACAATGAAACAGGAATGTACTATCTCAAAAACCGGTATTATGACCCGGGGTTGAGAAGGTTTATTGGGTCTGATGCAATAACAACAGTGGAAGCATCATTAGAAACTTTTCATAATAGAAATCTTTATATTTATTGTAACCAGAATCCAATTGTAAGAAGCGATAGTAAGGGTAATATATGGCAGGTGTTATTGGCCGGAGCAGTCGGTGCTGGAATTTCTCTCGGTTATCAGTTAGTATTTGAAAAAAAAGAGTTGAACATGAAAACTGTTGCACAGGCTACGTTAGATGGTATTGTAATGGCAGTAGGTGCGAGTGCTGCAACGGTAGGATGGCAAATTGTCACAAATGTAGCAACAAGTGTGATAAGTGGAATTATGAACGAAGATGATGGTATGGAAATTGCGTGTCAGGCTACAGTTAGTGGAGCTCTTGCATATTTTGGTGGCAAAGGAAATGACTTTGCAGGCATAGAAGCTAAATGGAAATTTAAAGTTAGTAGTAATGCTGAAGTAAAGGACATAAATATAAGAACGCAGTTAAATGAAATTGCAGGAAATCAGTTCAAACGAAAAACTAAAAGAGGAATTTATAATATGACTAGTTCGACAGTAAGAGGAAATGGGGCTTCAAGAGGTGTCTCAAAAGGATATTCTGGTTATATGGGACCGATTATAGGAGAAGAACGGAGATATAATGGAAAAGTTACGATATATTCACATTTGTATTATGGAAAAGACAAATCAATTGTAAAGCGTGTATATAAGATCGTATGATGTTATCCTTCCATATTTCATATCTTTTCATCCTTACTTATTCTAATTTGCTCCGAGAAAAGCCTTTATCTTCCCGGCTGAATTCTTTTTAGATAACGGGGCAGCGTAAAGTATACGGCAAATCCCCCTTTCTC
>ENA-OQDT01001236-OQDT01001236.1-human-gut-metagenome-genome-assembly--contig:-NODE-1236-length-15336-cov-3.106779_pt1 | contig 15336 bp, 21 predicted proteins | sample MGYA00242786_ERZ504617 | MGnify/ENA primary metagenome ERZ504617 (study PRJEB26092, sample SAMD00036337) | human gut metagenome | host: Homo sapiens | study: EMG produced TPA metagenomics assembly of...
ATAATTGCCAACCAGGCTTTCTATGGGCAGGCTCAAGTTAAAGGAAATTTCGAAACTAAAGGTACAATTCATTACAGTGATGCTGTTTTAAAGGCTCCTGGTTTTACAGTTCCCAAGGGTATGAATTAAATAACGCATAAAGAGGTAAACAGTATCGCCGCTCTATAATAGCAGCGATACTGTTTTTTTGAATTTTAGTAGCGTTATATATATTAGTTTAGTGAAGAATTGGCGTAGTATAGATTAAACAAATGTTTACAAAAAACTTGATATATTGTTATTTTATAATGCAAATGATATAATAATTAAAGAATAACAAATAATATATGCTTTTAACCTCGATTTATAATTTATATCAAAAGGCGGCGAGGTGAATCTTGTGCAGAAACAACGTGGTTCGGTAACTGTTATAGCTGTAGTAATGCTGTTGTTTTTAATGATTATAGCGATAGCCTGGCTGCCGATGATGACAATGGAAAAAACGGCTGCCTCATCAGATTATCGGGAGCAGCAGGCGTGGTATGCTGCTGAAGCCGGCTATAAGCGTGCAATAGCTTCTCTTAATGATGGGAGCAGTGAATGGAATAATTGGTTAAGTAAAATCGCAGAAATAAAGTCTGGGGATTTTTATTTAAATAGCCTTGATAGCCAAAAAGCAGATAAGCAGGGAGTCTGGTATGCAACTGCGATTACGGAGATCAAAGATGACAATGAAGTGGATGTTACTATACCAGTCGATAAGGCCAACTATATAATTACATCAGTCGGTTCCTGCCAGGGTATACGCAAAGTTATGCGAAAAACCTATATTTTTGGTGATGACGGAGGGTCTGGCGGTGGTGACAGCGTGGGAGAAGAAGTTTTGGAATTACCTGGCTTGGTACAGGCCGGAGGTACGGTCACAGTAGTACAAGACCAAAAGGATTTTAATATTGACGATATAGATACTAGGTTTCTGGGTAAATTATATGGATCTGGTTTTTAAACGTGAAAAATAATAATTCATTTACGAATGAATGGACTGACAGTGTTAACAGGCCGACTCTAAAAACAAGACTTCCGGAGAGAATTTTTGATATAAGTAAATATCCCAAAATGCCTCCTATGCCTGATATGACATGGCCTTCTACAATTAAGACAGCAAAGAATACAGATTATTATTGGGATTTGTCTAATTTAGTAGATGAGAGTGATCCTTATAATATAAAAAGAGTTAAAGTTGTAGATGCAGGGAACTCTGCCGGTAGAATAATTTTTATAGACAATCAAAATTACAATAATGGAATCCAATTAAATCAAATCAACGGTCCTGAAAGTGATTTGCCTGTAACTTTTATTTTCAGCGCGCTTAAACCAGTAGTTTTAACTGGAACGATTACAGGTAACGTACGGATGTTTTTTGCCGGCGATTTTCAGTTTGGCATGGGGACTGAGACCGTTGCCTATAATGGCTTGACGATGTTCATGTCTAATGGTGATATGAACATATGCGGCAGTATTTGGAGTGATAAAAATAATCCGGGTGGAGGATTTTTATCTTCTGATAAAGATATTACGATAGTTGAAAGTGCTTCGTTTAAAGGTCAGATTCAGTGCAGGGGCAATTTTAAGACAAGTGGTCTGATACAGTTTAATGATAGTGTGCTCAAAGCTCCTGGTTTTACCGTTCCCAAAGGTATGAAATAAAAAACGCATAAAGAAGTAAACAGTACCGCTGCTATTATATAGCAGCGGTACTGTTTTTTTTGTATGGTCTTGACAGAGCTTATATTTATTTAATAAAAGATTATCAAATATAGTCTAAATAAATATTTATTAAAACAGGTACAATATATTGTGATTTTTATAATACAAATGATATAATAAATTAAAAAAATATCAAATGATTTATATTATAGGTTGTAATTTATAACATATACAAAAAGAGCAATGAGGTGAAATGTGTGCAGAAACAACGTGGTTCGGTAACTGTCATAGCTATAGTAATGCTGTTGTTTTTGATGGTAGTGGCCATAGCCTGGCTGCCGATGATGACAATAGAAAAAACGGCTGCCTCATCAGATTATCGGGAGCAACAGGCATGGTATGCTGCTGAAGCCGGATATAAAAAAAGGCTGTTGCAGCTTTAGAAAATAAAAACAGCAACTGGACGTGGCTGACATCGGAAAACTATATACAAGGCAGTGACAGCGGCAGCTTTGAACATTTAAGTATAGACGGCAGTAAGGTAGATAAGGATAGCGTCTGGTATGCGGTGGGAAATTACTGAAAATAATGTTGATCTGGCATCTGACTAATACTCCTGAGGACAGCGGTGCTTATCAAATAACATCAGTAGGAGCTTGCCAGGGGATTCGCAAGGTTATCCGTAAAATTCATACGTTGGGTGATAATGGCGGTACCGGAGGCGGAGAAGAACCGGAACAGCCGCCAGATGCCTATATAAATGACAGCTTTATTACTTCAAGCGGAGCATTGATTATTAATGGCGATGTAGATTATGATCCCAATAATAAGGTATATTACAGTGGATATTTTGGTGACTATACAGTGGGCGGGCAGGTAATCAATAAGGAGTTTGTGACAGAGCCTAAATATAAAAGTGCTGCATCGCCGGAAGTTTTTGAAAAAACTACTTATACTGATCTTCAGTCTACAGGTGCAACTGAAGACAGGCCTTTAAGTAACTGGAATATTACCAACGGGCAATATTGGGCCGCTAAAGCCAGTTTTGCGGGAACGAAGATAAGTGTTGCCAATAATACTGTTTTATTGATCGGTGAACAGCTGGGTATTGGCTATATGTTGTATAAAAATTTTTTAACTATGGATAACGTAGAAATCACTGTTCCTAAAGGAAAAACTTTAGAATTTATTATTTGTGACTATGGTACTATCAAAGATTATGATAATGTGGTTTTAAAGAATATTACGATCAAGGGCGGTGGGCAGGTAAGCTTTATTTCCGGCGGGTCGATAGCTGTAAATTCGATCAAGTCGGTAGACAACAGCAGGATACTTTTTATTGCCAATAAAAATTTGAGTTTGTCAGACCCTTTTATCAATGCAGATAAACAGCTTGACGGCGGCTGTTTCCTTTCTTCGGCAGGTAATATGCAAATGCTGGTAAGCGGAAATGTGACAGCTACCTTTTATGGACAGATGCAGTCTGCAGGTCTTATTAGTATTGGCGGGCAAAGCGGTAGTACAGGAAAACTTGTTCTGCGCTTTAATAAAATCGGCGAAAAATTGAAAATGCCGAATATGTATTATTTAAGGGCCGCATAAGGAAAAGGACTGGTAAAAGTCGGCAAAAGTGGTAAAAAAGTTTAAACGTATGTAAGAGTAAAGAAAAATATGGTGTGTAAAATCAAACAGCCCCTGTTTCCTGAAGGAAACAGGGGCTGTTTTTGTTGAGGGAAGTAGATGATGTATAAAGGTAGTGGGTAAGGTGCTTATTATTTGTTGAAATAACGTTTCAGGAGGCCTTCGAAAGCTTTGCCGTGGCGGGCTTCGTCTTTTGCCATTTCATGTACGGTGTCATGGATAGCATCCAGTCCTGCTGCTTTAGCGCGGCTGGCCAGATCGAATTTACCTGCGGTAGCGCCGTTTTCGGCTTCTACACGCATTTCCAGATTCTTTTGAGTGGAGTCGGTAACGACTTCGCCTAAAAGTTCAGCGAATTTAGCTGCATGCTCAGCTTCTTCAAAAGCTGCTTTTTCCCAGTACATGCCGATTTCAGGATAACCTTCACGATGAGCAACACGGCTCATTGCCAGGTACATGCCAACTTCGGTGCATTCGCCGGTAAAATTAGCGCGCAGATCCATTTTAATGTCTTCTGCGACGTCTTTTGCTATACCTACGATATGTTCAGCAGCCCAGGTACGGTCGCCGCACATTTCGGTGAATTTGGATGCAGGAGCTTTACATTGCGGGCAGTACTCAGGAGCTGCTTCGCCTTCATAAACATAACCACAGATTTGACATACGAATTTTTTTCATTCTTCATTCCTCCAAGTGCTATAAAATTTATTTTTTTTGTGAGCAGAACTTACGCAGATGTAAGTTTTCAATGTAATTATAATAGCACAGCTTTTGTCAGTTGTCAATAATAATTATCCGTTAGTATTATAGAAAAATAAGGCCGGGAATTTTTGCTTCCAGGCCTTATTTTGAGGTTTATTTAGTTAGATGATTAATAGATGCAGGTCAGAATTTGACGGTGATACCCATATTAACGCCTTTGGTTTTGACGTCGCTGCCGCCGGGAGCAGAATCTTTGAATTTGTTGTCATAGTACGACAGATTCAGCTCTACATTGGATACCAGAGTACGGCTCAGGCCGATTTCATAGCTGTTAAGCTTGTTGCCCACGCCCGCTCTGCCCCATAAAGTACAGAGAAAAGGCAATTCGACACGTCCCTGGACACCGACTTGGCCGGAACTGCGGCTGCGGCTGTCGCCGTGCAGTTTGACGTCACTGTCGACATAACCTGCGAAAACATCAAGTACTGGCAGAACTTTGTACATCAGGTTGAGCTGCTGGGCTTCGACCTTGTTACTGCCGCTGTTTTTGTATTGATTCCATTTGTAGTTGATAGCGGTATTGCTGCCAAGGCCTACGGTGATACCGGCATAGGGAGATGTTTTTTTGCTGCCGACGCTGTGTCCTTCATAAGTATTGCTGGTAGGGACGTTAAGCCCCAGATCAACAGCTACTTTGCCCGCGTTATAGTTTTTGAGCGGAGAAGCAGCGCAAACGGTGGTGATTCCTAAAGCCAGTGCTAAGCTTAAAATTAATGTCTTTTTCATTTCTTTATACCTTCCTTACTAAAACACTCAAGCGAGTCAGTTCTGGATTTTACCGTCAACGCCTTTGACGAACCAGTCCATACTCAAAAGTTCCTTATCGGTCAGAGTAGTGCCTGCAGGAACTTTCTCGGCACCGCTTTGATCATACAACGGGCCGGTGAAAACTTTTTGTTTGCCGGCAATGATATCTGCTTTGGCAGCATCAGCCAGTTTTTTTGTTTCATCGCTGACTGCGGGTCCGTAGGGAGCGATGTCGACTACTTTATCTTTCATGGAACCCCAGTAAGCGCCGGATTTCCAGGTACCGTTGTTAACCTGTTTGATGGTTTCTTCATAATACGGTCCCCAGTTCCAGATCGCGGAGGTCAAGGATGCTTTAGGTGCATTGGCCGACATATCGACATTGTAGCCGATGCCATATTTGCCGCGTTCTTCAGCTGCCTGCTGCGGACCGGGGGTATTTTGATGCTGGGCGATGATATCGGCACCGGCATCGATCAGTGTGATAGCAGCTTGTTTTTCGGTAGCTGGATTATACCAGGTATTGGTCCAGAGGACTTTGACCTGTACGTCAGGGTTGACGCTTTGCGCGCCCAGGGTAAAGGCATTGATGCCGCGGATTACTTCCGGGATCGGGAACGCTGCTACATAACCAATGACGTTGGATTTTGTTTCTTTACCGGCAACGATACCTGTGACATAGCGGGCTTCGTACATACGGCCGAAGTAGTTGCCTACGTTGGGGGCTGTTTTGAAGCCGGAGCAGTGCAGGAAGGTAATGTCGGGGTATTTTTTTCGCGACGTTGATCGTCGGGTCCATATAACCAAAGCTGGTGGTGAAGATAACTTTGTTGCCCTGGGAAGCTAGTTGTGTAATTACACGTTCGGAATCGGCACCTTCAGGAACTGATTCGATGTAACTTGCTTGAACGTTGGGCATGTTTTTCTCAACATACTGACGCCCCAGTTCATGTGCCATAGAGTAGCCGCCGTCTTTGGCGGAGCTGACATAAACGAAGGCAACTTTGGTTTTGTCGCCTGCAGCCTTAGGGTCAGCTTTCTTTTCACCGCCGCAGCCGGCAAGTAACGCGCCGCAGGCCAGCAGACCAACCAGAGCGATGGACAGGATTTTCTTCATGCAAATGACCTCCTTGATAAATTATTTCTAACTTTAATTGTAACAATGGCCGGGCAATAAAGCAATATTTTGTGAAATAAAACCGAAAAGCTTGTCAAAAAGTGGCTTTAAGGTGATAATTATAATGTATGAGTATGTGTAATTGTAAAATTTGACAAGGCGGGTAATCATGAGCGATACCGAAAAGAGTGCTAGCAGTAATAATAAATTTTTAAAAGGTACACTGATTTTGACGGTTTCCAGTATCGTCGTCAAGGTCATCGGTTCGCTGAATTGGATCATTTTGTCGCGCGTACTGGGCGGCGAAGGGATCGGCCTTTACCAGATGGGGTTTCCGATCTATCTGATGGCAATAACGTTGTCATCGGCAGGGATACCAGTCGCAATTTCGATTATTACGGCTGAAAAGCTGGCGCAGAAGGATTTTCTGGGAGCCAAACGGGTCTTTAATGTTTCTCTGCGGTTATTGTTCGTTACAGGCCTGGTTTTTGCATCGGCACTTTTTTTCGGCGCTCATTGGCTGATCGATAATCACTGGATCCGTGACAGCCGCGCTTATTACTCTATTATTGCTTTGGCTCCGGCCGTATTTTTTGTTACATTTTTGGCCAGTTTCCGCGGCTATCTGCAGGGCTGGCAGATTATGACGCCAACGGCGGCTTCCGAGATAGTAGAGCAGCTGATGCGTGTTGTGACGATGATCGTTTTTGCGAATATGTTTATGCCGCATGGTTTGGCTTATGCGGCTGGCGGCGCCAGTATGGGCGCCGGAGTCGGCGCCTTCTGCGCGCTTTTAGTTTTGATGTGGTTCTATGGACGGCTCAAGCAGAAGCTGAAAGCGGATCTGCAGCAGCAGAATCCACTGGCTACGAGAGAGTCGGCGCGGGCCATCATCAGCCGCCTGCTGCGGCTGGCGCTGCCTGTTTCCATGTCCAGCCTGATGCTGCCGGTTGTGGCGAACCTTGATCTTTTGATTGTGCCGCAGCGGTTGGAAGCAGCTGGTTTTCATATCAGTCAGGCGACAGAGTTTTTCGGTTATCTGACAGGTATGGCTGTGCCGTTGATCAATTTAGCGACTATCTTCACGGCGGCTATGACGATCAGCCTGGTACCGGCGATTTCTGAATCGCGGGCACTGAATGATGTTTTCGGCATCAGGGCCAAAACCAGGACGGCCTTCAGAGTCGCTTTGATCATTACCTGTCCCTGTTTTGTAGGTATGTATTTTCTGGCTGAAAAAATAGCGGCGCTGATTTATAATGCGCCTGGCGCTGCCGATGCTATCCAAACTATGAGCGTAGGTATCTTGCTGTTGGGTCTGCATCAGATCAGTACAGGAATTCTGCAGGGGCTGGGTCGGACTTCGATCCCGGTCATCAATATGATTTTAGCGGCTGCGGTCAAGGTGTTTTTAAGCTGGACGCTGACGGCAATACCGACTTTGGGTATCAAAGGTGCGGCAATGGCTACGGTAGTGGATTTTGGCCTGGCAGCAGTTTTAAATATGATTTTTATTTACAAATATACAGGTTTTGCTTTATCCTTCAGCGGTGTATTTAAGCCTGCTGTGTCAGCCGCAGCTATGGGAGCGGCTGTTTATGGCGTGATCACGCTGGCGGTAAGCTGGGGAGCCTGGGCGATTTTAGCGGCTATTGCCGTGGCTGTGCCTGTTTACGGCGGCGTATTGCTGGCAGTGGGCGGTATGGGTAAGGATGATCTGGAAAGTCTGCCTTTTATTGGGCACAGGCTGCTGGCAGCAGGTCAGAAGTTAGGGTATTTTAGATAAGAGGTTAAAATATGGAAGAAAAAGATTTACAGAACAGCAAGAATATACCTTTACAGTACCTCGGGCGGAAGGGCAGAAGCTTTACCATTTTGGCGCCCGGCGGTTTAAATGCTGGCAGGCGCTGTATTGATATGTAGCTGTCTGTATGGTGGGCGCGCTTGGTTATATGGGTTATAATTTTTATCAGTTCCGTCAGGAACGGACTGATTTTTTAGAATACAGGCTAAAAAGGCGAGTTGGAAGCACAGCTGCAAAGCCTGCTGGCGGATAACGAAAAAATGCTGCGTGATATGTCTGAAATCACGACATTGGAAACTAAACTGCGCCGGGCATTGATTCGTGACACTGACAGTACTAAGCTGGGCAGTGATTTGAGCAGCGCGTCAGGCGAAACGGCAACGGCAGGCAATGCTCCTCGTTACTTGGGACAGGGAGGTCCTGCTGATTTGGGCGTGAAGGAAATGGCGGCAGTACTGACGGCTCAGAATAAAAATATGGCGCAGCAGATCGACGAGAAGAAAACTTCGATGAGTGAACTGCTTTCGGAGTTGGAAGGGCGCAATAATAAACGCTCGGTCTTTCCTGATCTGTGGCCGACCAAAGGTGGTACGATCAGCTCTCCCTACGGTGGACGTACGGGACCGATCGGTGGCGGTTACGATTGGCATCCCGGGGTTGACATTGCTGTTGAATTCGGCGAGCCGGTTTACGCCAGTGCGATGGGGACGGTAGAAGTTGCCGGTTGGAACGGCGGTTATGGACGCTATGTACGTATCGATCACGGCAACGGTTATGAAACTGCTTACGGGCATATGAGCGGGATTGCCGTTGCGCCCGGTCAAAGCGTGCGTAAGGGTGAGATCATCGGCTTTGTCGGCAGCAGCGGATATAGTACCGGCCCGCATGTGCATTTTGAGGTTTTTGTCGATGGGCAGAACGTTGACCCGATGTATATGCTGAAAATCGGCCAGCGGCTGAATAAATAGCAGTAAAGAAAGGCATTGTTTCCTTGGGGAAATAATGCCTTTTCTATGTTTAAGGACAGATAAAGCTTGCCTGAGAGCATAAAAATACTTTATGATAGAAAGAAAAGGACAGAACAGGCAGATGCAGTTGACCAGGATAAAAGGAGGCAGAGGCAATGGAATTGCGGATACTGAGGTATTTTCTGGCAGTGGCACGTGAGGAGAATATCACAAAAGCGGCTGAGCTGCTGCATATCACGCAGCCGACATTGAGCCGACAGCTGGCACAGTTAGAGGAAGATGTGGGAGTAACGCTGTTTTCGCGCGGCGCGCGTAAGGTGACGTTGACTGACGAAGGAATGCTGCTGCGCCGGCGGGCCGAGGAGATCGTTGATCTGGCAGATAAAACGGAAAAAGAACTGACAGAACGCGACGAGCTGATCAACGGCGTAGTATCGGTAGGCTGCGGCGAGTTGGCTTCCGTACAGGTCATTGTTGAATTGTTCCGGGCTTTTAAAGAAAAGTATCCTGCTGTAACTTACGAATTATATGCCGGTAATGCGGATTATACTAATGAACGTATCGAAAAAGGTCTGTCAGATATTGCTTTGTTTCTGGAACCTGTGGATATTGACAGGTATGATTTTATCCGTCTGGGGGTCAAAGAACGCTGGGCCGTGCTGCTGCCTGCCGAAGATCCGCTGGTGCAAAAGGGCTTTGTTACGGCGGCAGATCTGGTGGGGAAGGAGCTGCTTTTTCCCGCACGGCTGAAAGTGCAAAATGAGCTGGTCAGCTGGTTTGGTGATTATTTTCCGCAGGTCAGGGTTCCGTATACCTGCAATATGAGTACGAATGCTTCGATAATGGTACGGAACGGGCTGGGATATGCTTTTCATATTGAGGGTTCACGGCCTTTTTTGGACCGCTCACAGGTCTGTTCGCTGCCGCTGTATCCTGAACTTGCTGCTACTACAGTGCTAGCCTGGAAAAAACGACAGCCTTTCAGTGTAACGACGACGAAATTTATTGAGTTTGCCAAAAATTTTGTGAAAACATATAATAATAGGGAACAGTGAAGATAAAAGCAATAGCAGACAGTTGCAGCTGAATCAGAGGCTGTGGTCAGAAAGTGTAAGTGCAGATCACCAGAAGTGATTGCGCTTGCACTTTTTTTATTTGTACAGTCGTGGAAAATCAATGCCTAAAAGGCATTGATGGATATGAGAAATAGGTATTATACATATAAGAAAGAATAATTTATAATGAAAGTGATCCGGGAACACGTGTTATGGAAAAGTTTAAAGAGAGAATTTTTAGTGGGGCTGAGTAGCTATGGAAAAGATGCAGAAATGTACGCAGGAGAATTTACAGCAGATTCTGCAGTCGGCAGAACAGCGGCCGGAGCGGTTAAAAGCAGCTTTAAATATCATTGAGCACAGCGATAATACAGAGGAACAGAAAATCAAGCTGCTGAAAAATCTGCGCTTTTATCTGCTGGATGATATCCATTTTAAACAACAGCTGCTGGATAATGTAGATTACAGTATTTATCAGCTCAGGCATAATCACTGTGAGGAGGAGTAAAAATGACGATTCGGGAAATTGCCGCAAAAACCAATATGTCAACTGATACTTTAAGATATTATGAAAGGATCGGGCTGCTGCCTCCGGTGCCACGGAATGCGGCCGGGATCCGCAATTATGATGAGTATTTTGTAAATTTTATCAATTTTATCAAAAAGCTGAAAGCCAGCGGGATGTCATTGGAACATATCATTGATTATATTCGGCTGGCAGAAATGGGTGATGCTACGATACAGGAGCGTAAAAAGCTGCTGGCAGAGGCTCGTGAAACGCTGCTTGATAAAATCAACAGTTTGCAGTTGGTTGCAGAACTGGCAGATTATCAGCTGAGAAATTATGAGAATTTGTTACAGCCGGAAACATATGCTTTATTAAACAGGCATCCGGCTTCGAAAGCACTAGCAATCTGATCCAGAAGTTGATAAACAAATGATTTATTATGAGGAGGAAAATAATATGAAATTTTGGCAGAGATTCAACAAAAACACTTTTAGAGGAATAGCTGCGGCTCTGGTTGTGGCTGCTGCGGTCATGGGCGGTACAGATGCAGCTTTGGCAGCCGGTGAGCCTGTAACAGAGGAACAGACAAAGATAATCAGCGCGTCGCTGCTGCAGGCAGGTGGTACAGTATTTCCTATCGGTAATGATAATGCGGCTTATGCCAGATATTTTACCGGACAGAGCTTTCTTTTTCCCATGGCTAACGATACTGTAAGTGTGTCTAACGTGACTTTTGCTCCGTCCTGTATCAATAACTGGCATACTCACAGCGGTTCGTGTCAGGTCCTGGTCGGGGTATCAGGCCGTGGATATTATCAGATCTGGGGACAGGATCCGGTAGAAATGAAAGCCGGTGAAAGTGTGACGATCCCGGAAGGGACTAAACACTGGCATGGCGCTGCCGGCAACAGCTGGTTCCAGCATCTGTCGATTATGAGCAAGGGTGCAGGTACTACCTGGCTGGAGCCTGTTGACCAGAATGTTTACAGTCAGCTTAAATAAATATACGAAAATGAGTTAAGCATAGTACAGTAATAAAAAACTCAGACTTTCATAATTTATGGAAGTCTGAGTTTTTGCAGTTATATATAATTCAGCAACGAAAAATAAACAGTGATCAGCCTAATTTACGTTCTACCATTTTAACGAGGACCGCAGTACCGCTGGGCAGAGCTTCTTTGTTCAGCTGCATATCCTGATGATGCAGGCCCGGAGCTGCAGCTGCGCCGACACCGAAGTAAGCAGCTTTGATATGGGGATATTTATTAACAAAGTAGTGGAAATCCTCACCGCCGGGGTTAACGAGTTCTTTCGCAAGTTTTTCTTCGCCTACTACCTCGACGATACATTCTGCAACTTCTGCAGTCAGTTCGTCATCGTATTCAGCAGCGGGGATCACACCGCCGGGAGTAGTGACTTCGGCAGTAGCCCCAAGAGCAGCGGCAGCATTGGTAACTGCACGGCGCAGTTTTTCCAGCAGTTCGGTCATAGCTTCGTTGGTTTGTGCGCGGGCATCGACGATCATTTCAACTTTATCAGGAATGATATTGGGGGCTACGCCGCCGCCTTTGATGCCGGTAACTTTACAGGACCAGGGAATGATAGGATTGATTTTAATAGCCGTAATCGCATTGATAGCGACAGCGGCTGCCTCGATTGCGTTGACACCCAGGTGCGGACGTGCGCCGTGACTGGATAAACCGTTGATAACGACGTTAACGAAGGTGCTGGAAGCATGGCGCACTGCTGGCGACATTTCGCCGTAGGCAATGTCCTGCACAGGACGGATGTGCAGACCAAGAGCGATATCGACGTCTTCAATTACGCCGGCATCAATAACTGCCAAAGCGCCTTTTAAGGTTTCTTCACCCTGTTGGAACAGGATGCGCAGGGTGCCGCGTTTAACCTTGCCTACCAGCTCGGAGGCAGCGGCTAAAAGCATGGCGGAATGGGCGTCGTGGCCGCAGGCATGAATATTTTTCTTTTCGCCGTCGATCAGAAAGGGCAGTGCGTCCATATCGGCACGCAGCATCATTACAGGTCCGGGCTCTGAGCCTTTGATTTCGCCGATAACGCCGGTGCCGCCGATGTTACGGGTAACTTTGTAGCCCATTGCTTCTAATTTATCTGCCAGATAGGCAGAGGTTTTAAACTCTTCAAAACCAAGTTCAGGAATTTGATGTAAGTCGTCATAAATATTACGTGGATCTAATTTGTTCATAATGCATCGTTCCTTTGTTTTCAAAAATTAAAGCGGGCTTTAAAAACGCTTTAAAATAATTATAGCATCAACATGCCTAAGAAGCAAAAAAGGCACAGCTTTTGCTGTGCCCTTAAATATAAAGATTTATTTACCGAGGATGATTGAAGTCAGAGTGATGGGATCGACATATTTGCCGTCTTTATAGACGCGCATGTTACCGCTGGCGATTTCGTCGATCAGAATTACTTCGTCGTTGTTGTAACCAAATTCAAATTTGATATCGTATAGATCCAGACCCATTTTTGCCAGGTCTGCAGCAACGATTTTAGTGATTTTAAGGGTTTGTTCCTTCATACTGTTGAACATTTCCTGGCTCATGATGCCGAGAGCCGCCAAACCTTCAGAAGTGATCAGAGGATCGCCTTTAGCGTCGTCTTTTAAAGTAGCTTCAACGTAGCCGCCTTCGAGAACAGTGCCGTCAGCAATGTAGTCACCGTAACGACGGATGAAGCTGCCGGTTGCTTTCAAGCGGCAGATGACTTCAAGGCCTTTACCGAATACTTTAGCAGGCAGGACTTCCATAGTGGCGTTATCGATATCTGCGCTGACATAGTGGGTTTTTACACCTTCTTTTTTGAGGATCTCGAAAAAGTGGATCGAAGTCTCAAGATTTGCTTTGCCGATACCTTCGATAGTCAGCCCGACGGTATTCTCACCGGGATCAAAAACACCGTCTTTGCCGGTGCAGTCATCTTTGAATTTTAAGAGTACATTGCCGTTTTCCAGGGAATATACTGTTTTAGTTTTGCCTTCGTAAATTTTCTCCATTGGTAACAACCCTTTCACTTTTTAAAGTATTGGAACTGTTCTAATATTATATAATATTTGTCCTTGCAGTTGCAATAGAAGAAAATGTGAATTTTCTTTAATTTGACAGGCAATAGCTAATGTGATATTTTGAAGTCAAAGAAAACAGACAGGCGGTGGCAATAATGATCAATATTTCGATACCTGCGATCTGGATCGCATTTTTTGGAGCCTTGTTTGGGGCGATGCTGGGTGTGGCTTTGTCCTTCTGGATCATTAAGAGAGAGGTACAGCGGGAAGTAAGACGGATCGAAAACGAATATAAATTTCTTTTGGTACAGGGGCTGGTCGGCGGTGTGATGAAATACTTTTTTAAAGACGAAGAAACAACGGTCTGTAAAGAAGATGCAAAACAATCGGCAGAACAGTGATTATAATAAAACAGACCTCGGACATAAATATGCCGAGGTCTGTTTTATTATGGGAAGGGCTTAACAGATTTATGAATTTTAACAAAATAAATGCTTGTAATATTGATAATATGGAATAAATTAATTAATAAATTCAAATAGGAGATAGCACACAGTTGAAATTAACAAAAATGTTTTGTATGATGTATTTAAGCAGTAATACAAAATAATTTAAGGAAGTGAATCGAATGAAATTGAAAAATGTTTTTTCATTACTGGCAGCTTTAGTAGTTTTATGTGTAGGCGCTATGGCTGTGGCGGCTCCTGCTCCCAGTCAGTTTGGGCAAAGCAGGGCGGCGATCGAAGTTGCTAAAGCAGAAATTCCGGCAAACTGTAATCTGATTGGTTATACAACTAAAGGTGATGAAAGCCGTATTACTTTTCAAGACCCTGACACTTTGGAATATTATTATGTGAAGGTTGCAACGGCTACTTCCAAAATCAAAGAGATAGAAGTCAAGGGTGCAACATTTGTCAAAGGCAGCACTATTATCAACAAAACTCCGGCAGATATCGAGCGCTTTGTTATGGCTGAATACCCGGATGCCCGCAATATTGTTGTAACTATGGACAAAGAAGGCAATAATTCCTACTATGAAGCCGAATTTACTACCCTTAAATTTAAGGGGGAATTAAAGTTTAATCCTGCCACCGGCGTTATTTTTGAGCGTGAGCTGGATTATTATTGAGGATTCAGGTATCATGGAATAAAAACAGGCCCTGTATGCAGGGCCTGTTTTTTTTAGTGTTAACTGTTCAGCAATAAGTGCGCCAAAGATAACTGAGCGGCATTACGATAAATAAAGCCGGCAGCGTATTGGCGACACGGAAGTCTTTCAATTCACAGATACGAAAGCCGGTAATAATAGCTAAAATGCCACCGCAGGCCATAAAATCACCAATCATCAGAGGATCTGTAAGCGGCATGATGAAGCCGGCACTCCAAAAGAGGATGCTGAAAAAAATGAAACTGGGGGATTGCGATACAGGCGATCATAGGACCCATATGAGCAGCAAAAGCAAATGCTGCAAAAATGTCCATAACAGATTTTGTTAAAAGAACAGTGCTGTCGCCATTTACGCCTTCACCAATCGCGCCGAGAATTCCTGTACTGCCGGTACAGAACAGCATCAGCAGGCCGACGAAACGGCTGATATAAGCATCATTATCTGCTGCCGCAGTATTGGTGATACGTTCGATAAGTGTTTTAAGCCTAAGCGAAGCGAAATTTGATCTGGTCTTCGATTCGAAGTGCTTCGCCGATGATAGTACCCAAGATCAGAGCTAATGTAACTGCCGGCATAGATTTTATATTTTGCAGCAGAATGATGCCGATGATGATGGAGCAGTAACCGAATAACCCATAAAGCGATTCACGCATTTTGACTGGCAGCAGTCTTCCGAAAAAACTGCCGAGCAGGCCGCCGATAAGTACGCAGGCTGAATTGACGATGATTCCAATAGACATTTTTTTTAACCTCCTTGCAAAAAATCGCATCATTATAACATTTCGTTTTGCAACAATGCAAATCGTATAGGGGGTATTTTTAAGAAGTTATCTAAATAG
>ENA-OQDT01001239-OQDT01001239.1-human-gut-metagenome-genome-assembly--contig:-NODE-1239-length-15303-cov-4.993608_pt1 | contig 15303 bp, 10 predicted proteins | sample MGYA00242786_ERZ504617 | MGnify/ENA primary metagenome ERZ504617 (study PRJEB26092, sample SAMD00036337) | human gut metagenome | host: Homo sapiens | study: EMG produced TPA metagenomics assembly of...
AGTAATGTCTGTGAAGTTGTGATTTGCAAACGAATGTGAACACAACGCAGGGACAGAAAGAAACTGTTCACTTAAAAACTAGGAGGCAAAGATGAGAAGAAGGTTAAAAACTTATCGGAATTACAACAGCTGCAGCAATGGCTGTTTCGTTAGTTCCGACAACCGTTTTTGCAGAGGAACCGGTGGCGGCTATCGCAGAAGAAACTGCAAAGAATGATAATCTTTTGAGAGTCTGGTATGATGAACCGGCAACAGATTGGCAGACACAGTCACTGGCAATCGGAAATGGCTATATGGGAAGTCTTGTATTCGGCGGCATTAATAAAGACAAGATCCATATTAATGAGAAAACTGTTTGGGAAGGTGGACCGACAAGTTATAATGGCTATAGTTATGGTACAACAAACCGAACAGAGACAGATGCAGATCTTCAGAAGATCAAAGATGATTTGAATGCAATCCGCGAGAAATTGGATGATAAATCAGAGTATGTCTTTGGATTTAATGAAGATTCCTATGAGGCAAGCGGAACCAATACAAAAGGTGAGGCAATGGATTGGTTGAACAAGCTCATGGGAGATTTGGTAGGATACAGCGCACCGAAGGATTATGCAAACCTGTATATCTCCAATAATCAGGACTCTTCAAAAGTGTCCAATTATGTCAGAGATTTGGATATGCGTACAGCCTTGGCAACTGTAAACTATGATTATGAAGGTGTTCATTATACAAGAGAATACTTTGACAGTTACCCGGATAATGTAATGGCAGTACGTCTGAGCGCAGACCAGAAAGGAAAGATCAGCTTTGATACAAATCTTCAGAGTCTGATCGGAGGAAGAACTCATAAGAGTACAGTTGACGGTGATACAATCACAATGCGTGATGCATTAGGCGGAAACGGATTGAACATTGAAGCACAGTTGAAAGTTATCAATGAGGGAGGAAGCCTTTCTTCAAATGCCAATGGTTCAAATCCATCCATCACAGTATCTGACGCAGATGCAGTTACATTGATCTTTGCATGTGGTACAGACTACAAGATGGAGCTTCCAAGTTTCCGTGGAGAAGATCCACATGATGCAGTTACAGCAAGAATCAATGCAGCAGCGAAAAAAGGATACGAAGCACTGAAAAAAGACCATGTAGCAGATCATGATGCATTGTTCTCCCGTATGGAATTAGGATTTAACGAAGAAGTTCCTACAATTCCTACAGATGAACTGATCAAAAAGTACCGTAACATGGTAGACAACAATGGTGGTGAGATTCCTACAGAATCCGAGCAGAGAGCTCTGGAAGTAATCTGTTACCAGTTTGGACGTTATCTGACAATCGCCGGATCAAGAGAAGGCGCTCTTCCGACAAACCTTCAGGGTGTTTGGGGAGAAGGATACTTCCAGTGGGGTGGAGATTACCACTTCAATATCAACGTTCAGATGAACTACTGGCCAACCCTGGCAAGTAACCTTGCAGAATGTCAGACAGCATATAATGATTATCTGAATGTTCTGAAAGAAGCAGGACGTTATGCAGCTGCAGCAGCTTTTGGTATTAAGAGTGATGAGGGAGAAGAAAACGGATGGCTCGTAGGATGTTTTAGTACACCATATATGTTCTCAGCACTTGGACAGAAAAACAACGCAGCCGGATGGAATCCGATCGGTTCTGCATGGGCACTTCTGAATGCATATGAGTATTATCTGTATACAGAAGACACAGATTACCTGAAAAACGAATTGTATCCATCTCTGAAAGAAGTTGCAAACTTCTGGAATGAGGCTCTTTACTGGAGTGAGTATCAGCAGCGTTACGTATCAGCTCCTTCTTACTCACCGGAGAACGGACCGATCGTAAACGGTGCATCTTACGATCAGCAGTTTATCTGGCAGCACTTTGAGAATACAATTCAGGCAGCAGAGACATTAGGTGTTGATGCAGATCTGGTTGAACAGTGGAAAGAAAAACAGTCCAAACTGGATCCAGTCTTAGTTGGTGACGACGGACAGGTAAAAGAGTGGTATGAAGAAACACATTTCGGAAAAGCACAGGCAGGAGACCTTGGTGAGATTGATATCCCACAGTGGAGACAGAGCCTTGGCGCACAGAGTGGAGGAGTACAGCCACCGCACCGTCATCTGTCACATCTGATGGCATTATATCCATGTAATATGATCAGCAAAGACAATCCGGAATTCATGGATGCAGCAATCGTATCCCTGAACGAAAGAGGCCTGGATGCAACAGGTTGGTCAAAAGCACACAAACTGAACCTTTGGGCACGTACAGGACACTCTAATGAGGCATTCCAGATCGTACAGTCCGCAGTTGGTGGCGGAAATTCAGGATTCCTGACAAATCTTCTCTCATCACACGGTGGAGGAGCAAACTACAAAGGATACCCGATCTTCCAGATCGATGGTAACTTTGGTTATACAGCAGGTGTAAATGAGATGCTTCTTCAGAGCCAGCTTGGTTATGTACAGTTCCTGCCGGCAATCCCAGAGCAGTGGAACACAGGACATGTAGAAGGTATCGTTGCAAGAGGCAACTTTGAGATCGACATGAACTGGTCAGAAGGTAAAGCAGATCGTTTCGAGATTACATCAAGAAATGGAAATACATTTACAGGCGAATATGAGAATATCGCAGCTTACGAAGTGAAGAAATCTGACGGAACAAAGGTAGAGACAACAGTTCACTCAGACAACAAGATTTCCTTCCCGACAGAGGTGGGAGAAACTTACACAATCGACTTCCATTCAACACCTGAGAAACTTCAGGGCGTGATCGATCAGGCGAAAGAGCTTGCAGCAAAGATGGACGATGAACTTCTTGCTGATCAGAAAGCACATCTTGAGGAATTGATCGAGGCAGCAGAGAAGGTTGTAGAAGAAGAGAAATCTGATGAATATTACAATCATTCACAGATCCTTCTCAAAGCAATCAAGGTTGGAGAAGCTGCAATTACATTAAAAGATTCCTACTATGCAGCAGAAGAAGTATATGAAGGAAGAGACGTAAACGAAGATTGGGCAAGCTATATCAATACAGCAGCAGATCTGGACAACCAGTTAGATGCAGCAATAGAACTTCTGAAAGACAAAGAATGCACAGTTACTGAGCTGAATCTGATGAAGAAGAGTGTTGATGAGGCGAAAGATGCACTTCTTGGAATTTGGGATAAATTGATAGTAACAATTAAACCAACGGATAAGGAAATGCTCGGAGCAGAAGATAAAGTTGCGATTTCCAGCGAGTTTGATGATCTTCAGATCAGATATACGATCGATGGAAATGAGCCAACATGGTTCTCAGAGGAATATACAGAACCATTTGCAATGACAAGATCCAAAGAAACAGTAAAAGCAGCATTGTTCCTTGGAAGACGTCAGATGAGTGAAGTGGCTTCAGCGGAATATATCAGCAAGGAAGCACTGAATGTAGAAGACAGCATTGAAAAAACTTATAAATCTGTTACAGACAACGGAACATCAGGTGACAGTGAAGGTTTAGCAGGTGCGCTTGATGGAAAACATAATGGTACAGCTTGGCAGTTGCAGAACATTCCGGCAGAGCTTGAACTTCAGTTTGCAGAGCCTGTAGAAGTAAATGCGGCAGAAGTAGCATTAGACAATTACATTCCAGATTATATGGATATCAAAGATATGGATATCGAATACTGGGATGGAAACAAATGGGTTGCCGCAGTCGAAGGAGCATCTATCGATGGACAGTCCAGAGTATTCTTATTCGATAGTTTTAAGTCTGATAAGGTTAAACTTAGAATTAATAAAGCATGGCTCTATGATTATTATCATAACTATGGTTGGTATACAAGCATTGATGCATTCCGTCTGTTTAATCTGAATGATGTAATAACAACAGACAAGAGTTCATTAGATATGGTAATCTCCGTAGCGCAGAAAAATATAGATGCCGGAGAAGTAGATACAGCTATCGAGAGCGTAAGAGAAAGCTTTACAGCAGTATTTAATTATGCGAAAGATGTAAGTGCTAATGTTCAGTCAAGCCAGGCAGTAATCGACAATACAACAATCGCATTGATCGAAGAAATCCAGAAGCTTGGATTCAAGGCTGGAGATAAGACAGATCTGCAGAATCACTATACATTATACAGTGCATTAGATCTTGATCAGTATATTGATGGAGCAGAGAAAGATGCATTTGTAGAGGCACTTGAGATTGCAGGAAAAGTGCTTGTAGATGGAGATGCATTAGAAGAGGATGTTGTAGTAGCAGACCAGAAACTTCTTGATGCAGCAGAAGCACTTGTTAAGAAGGGAGATAAGACATCTCTTCAGAAACTGGTAGACTCCACAGCTGATTACAAGAAAGAGAACTATCTCAGCGCAGGATGGAATACATTCGAAGTAGCACTTGAAGCAGCAAAGAAAGTACTTGCAGATGAGTCCGCAACACAGGAAGATGTAGACAAGGCAAAAGCAGTTCTTACAACAGCAATGACAGGACTTCGCTACAAAGCAGATAAGTCTGTACTGGAGGAAATCATTGGAAAAGCAAAAGCAATGGATCTGACAGGATATAGCGCAGAAAATGTTGCACTGTTCAATGCAGCTTTTGCTAAAGCAGAAGCAGTTATGGCAAACGAAGAACTTTCAGTTTACGAACAGCCAATCGTTGACGCAGCAGTTCTTGATCTGCAGAACGCAATGAAAGCTTTGAATGATGAGAAAGATAATGCATCAAAACCATCCGACCCATCAAAACCGTCGAACCCATCAAAACCGTCGAACCCATCAAAACCGGGAAGTGGAAATGGAAACGGTGCTACAGGATCTGACAAGAATAATGGATCAGGTTCTGATGGAAAACATCAGGCAACAACAGCAGGTAAGCAGAATGGCGGAAACACAGTGAGCGGAACAAACGGAAAAGCAACTAAGACAGGTGATGTTACACCGATCATTCCGGCGGCAGCAGGTGTTATTCTTTCAATGGCAGCAAATTGTTGTTGTACTGAAAAAAGAAAAAGATAATAAAAAGAATCAAGAAGTGGAACAGAAATCAGGAATGGTGAAATTCAGAAAACAGTAACACGGAAAGATTCGTGAGAGATGAGAGGACTTTTTTGACGAAGTCCTCTCTTTTTGAGTGATTAAGAGATTCTATATCCCCCTACCTGGCTTGTGGATTTATTCTATTTCTTATACAATAAATTGCATTGAAAGAAAATAGACAGCGTGAGGAGAAAACGATGAAACGAAGAAAATTATCACGAGTGCTTGCAACAACATTAGCTGTATGCATGTTGGCAGGTGGTGTACTTACAGGCTGTGGAAGCAAATCAGACAATGCAAATAATAAGACTACACAAAGCGGGTCTACACTAATCTATGGAAGTAATGATTACACAAGGATCAATCCGGCTATTGATGAGCATGGAGAGATTAATTTGCTTCTGTTTGATGGTCTGACAGCACATGATGAGAATAATGAGGTAGTACCGGGACTGGCAGAATCCTGGGAGTTGGATGACGCGACAAATACTTATACATTCCATCTTAGGGATGATGTAAATTGGCAAGATGGAGAGAAATTTACAGCAGAGGATGTTGAGTTTACGATCAAAGCAATCATGGATCCGGACAATGAATCAGAGATTGCTTCTAATTACGAGGATGTTACAGCAATCAATGTGATCGATGATAAGACGATCTCTTTTACACTTCAGGATAAGAATGTGGCATTTCTCGACTATATGACAATTGGTATCCTTCCGAAACACTTACTGGAAGGCAAGGATATGCAGACAGATGAATATTTCCATAATCCAATCGGAACGGGTCCGTATAAGATTCAGGAGTGGGATGAAGGACAGAGTATTACACTTGTAAAGAATGAGGATTATTATAAAGGAGCTCCGAAGATTGATACAATCGTGTTTAAGATTGTACCGGATGATAATGCAAAGGCACTCCAGTTAAAATCCGGTGAGATCAATCTGGCAAAGGTGACACCAAAAGACGCACAGAATTTCGTGGATGATGATGCTTTTACAGTATATGATATGAAGACAGCGGATTACAGAGGCATCCTTTATAACTTTAATAATGAATTCTGGCAGAGAAACAAAGATGCGATTCCGGCAATCAGTTATGCGATTGATCGTCAGAAGATGGTGGACAGTGTTCTTCTGGGAGAAGGTGTTGTAGCTTATGGTCCGCTTCAGAGAAATAAATATAATAATGAAGATGTAGAGAAATACTCTTATGATCCGGCAAAAGCAAAAGAAGTGTTAGAAGCGGCTGGCTGGACATTGGGAGATGACGGAATCTATGAGAGAAACGGAGAGAAGCTTTCTTTTACAATCAATGTGATGGAAGGTGATCAGGTGCGCGCAGATCTTGCGGCTATCGCATGTCAGCAGCTGAAAGAAGTTGGAGTTGATGCAAAAGCACAGGTTCAGTCAGAAATCGACTGGGCAAATCAGGAAGCATTTTTGATCGGATGGGGAAGCCCGTTTGATGCTGATGACCATACATATAAAGTGTTTGGTACAGATAAAGGAAGTAATTACAGTGGATATTCCAATGAACAGGTAGACACTTACCTGACACAGGCAAGACAGACAAGTGATGAGAATGAGCGAAAAGAAGCATATGCGAAGTTCCAGGTTGCACTTGCAGAAGATCCGGCATATACATTCTTCTGTTATTGCGATGTAGATTATGTGACGAATAAGAAAATCCAGGGAATTACAAAGGATACAGTTCTTGGCCATCATGGTGTTGGAATTTTCTGGAATGTAGAGGATTGGACAATCGAATGAAAATAGAAGAAATACTGGCAGTGAAGCATTTGTCAGTTGAATTTCAAACTTCAGATGGAAAGAAACAAGTAGTAAAGGACGTCTCTTTGTCGTTAAGACAAGGGGAGGTCCTTGCTCTTGTTGGAGAGTCAGGATGTGGAAAGACTGTACTGTGCCGATCAATTTTGAAATTACTGCCAAAGAGTGCATCTGTGACAGGTGAAGCCATTCAATATAAAGATCAGAACCTGATCGGATATAATGAAAAAGAGATGCAGCAGATCCGAGGACAGGGAATCGCGATGGTCTTTCAGGATCCACAGAGTACGTTAAACCCGACGATGACAGTTGGAAGTCAGATGGAAGAGGCTATTTTGTTGCATGAAAAAGCTTTAAATCAGAAGAAAAAGAGAGAAAGATTTCGAGAAAAATAAGAAGAAATCAGCAAAAGAGCGGGCAATCGAACTGATGAAGCTCGTTGGGATCAAAGACGCAGAGCAGCGTTATGATCTATATCCGTATCATTTTTCAGGTGGAATGCGTCAGAGATGTGTGCTTGCAATAGCACTTGCCTCAAATCCAAAGCTTTTAATTGCGGATGAACCGACGACAGCTTTGGATGTGACAATTCAGGCAGAGATTCTGAAACTGTTGAAAAAATTACAGAAAGAATTGAATTTAAGCATTCTGTTTATCACACATGATCTCGGAGTTGTTGCTCAGATCGCAGACCGGGTTGCTGTAATGCAGGATGGAAATATCGTGGAATTGGAAGAAGCAAAACAGCTTTTCACAGCTCCAAAACATTCTTATACAAAGAAATTGCTTCATGATCATCCTTATTATATGCATAGAAATGAATCAAAATTAATAAGTGAATCAGAATTGCATGAAAAACTGGTAGAAATCTCACATTTGTCCTACTTCTATCCTTTAGATAGAAAAAGGGTGTTTCAAGCGGTGAAAGATGTGTCCTTTGAGATAAGAAGAGACGAGATTTTTGGACTGGTAGGTGAGTCAGGATCTGGAAAGTCAACGGTTGGAAAATGTCTGATGGGAATTCTAAATCCGGAAGCAGAAACATTTTCTTATGATGGCATAAATCTTCTTGATAAAAAGCAAAAAAGAAAAATGCAAGAAGACTGCAAAAAGAGCGGCAGATGATCTTTCAGGATTACAAACATCTTCCTTAAACCAGAAATGAAGGTTGAGAAGATCCTTGCAGAGCCATTGGAAATACATAAAGTATTTTCTGACAAGAAAGAACAACATGATTTTTTATGTGAAATGATGGAAGAAGTGGAATTGCAGGAAGAACAGCTTCACGTGTGGCCACCGGAGTTGTCAGGCGGACAAAGACAGAGAGTTGCAATCGCAAGAGCATTTGCAATGAAGCCGAAGCTCTTGATCGCAGATGAACCAATTGCTTCGCTGGACGTAACTACACAGGCACAGATGGTGAAGCTGTTTCGGCATTTACAAAGAGAACATGACTGTGCAATCCTTTTTATTGCGCATGATCTTTCAATGGTGCGTCTGTTGTGCGACCGTGTCGGAGTGATGAAGGATGGAAAACTTGTGGAGATAGGAGAAACCGAGCAGGTGTTTGAACATCCGCAGCATTTATATACGAAGAAACTTCTGGAGGCGATTCCGATTCCGGAGATTTTAGGAGAGGAGCAGAGTGATGAAGAAACAATGGCTTAGAAAAATCGGACTGATCTTGCTATCTGTTTTTGTACTCTCACTTCTTGTGTTTGTAATGTCGCGGCTGGCACCCGGGGATCCTCTGGTTTCTTATTATGGAGAACGTGCGGAGAGAATGTCGGTGGAAGAACATGAGCATGCAATGGAACGACTTGGATTAAACGAACCCATCCCTGTTCAGTATGTGAAATGGCTTGGAAATGCTTTTCAGGGGGAGTTTGGAATCTCGTATAAATATAAGCAAGATGTTCTTACGGTGATCGAGGGACGTTTAGTCAATACATTATTGCTTGGCGGAATTGGTTTTATCCTGACATTTGGACTGGCACTTTTGCTTGGAATTTTCTGTGTGTATTATGAAAATCAGCTTCCAGACCGGATTTTGCGTAAGGTGGGAACAATCACAAGCTGTATTCCGGAATTCTGGTTGTCACTTATATTGATTTTGATTTTTAGTGTGAATCTAAAGCTCCTTCCGGGAAGTGGGGCATATGATCTTGGCCAATCGGCAAATCCGTTGAGCAGATTGACGCATCTGATTCTTCCGCTGACAGTTGTTGTGCTGAGCCACCTTTGGTATTATGCGTATCTGATCCGTAACCGATTGTTGGAAGAAACTAGAAAAGACTATGTTTTACTGGCAAAGGCAAAAGGAATGTCACGAAAAAGAGTATTGTTCTTTCACTGTGTGAAAAATATTATGCCATCGTTCATCAGTCTGATGGCAATTTCACTTCAGCATGTGATCGAAGGGACGTATATCGTGGAAATGGTATTTTCCTATCCGGGAATCGGAACGCTTTCTTTTGAAAGTGCAAAATATCATGACTATAATATGCTGATGGTGCTTTGCGTATTTACCGGTATTTTTGTTATTGCAGGAAATGTGATCGGACAGTCTGTCAGTGAATGGATCGATCCAAGAATGAAAGAAATTAAAATGACAGGAAAGGCAAGTCAAATATAAGGTGGAGAAGATGAGAAAAGCTGAGAAGAATAATAGTTCATCCGAAAATAGAATAAGGACATTCAAAATGAATGATTTTGGAAAAAAACAAGTCTTTTGTAATTGCCGGAAGTATTCTTGCAGTCATCGTATTTGCCTGTGTTTTCTGTCGTTTCTTTATGACGAAAGACCCTACATACATGGATCTGGAGAACTGTAACATTTCACCGAATAAAGAGTTCTTTTTTGGAACGGATACGATGGGAAGAGATATTTTCTCAATGATTTTATATGGTGGTAGAATCTCGCTGTTTATCGGTTTGATATCAACCGTGTTATCGACTACAATTGCGGTGATCTACGGATCCTTCAGTGGAATCGCACCGGAGTGGATTGATGAACTGATGATGCGTTTTACAGAAATTTTATTGAGTATCCCTTCCATTCTGTTAATTATCTTTCTTCAGGCACTGGAAGGAAAGAACTCGGTTGTTGCAATCACCATAGTAATTGGTCTTACCAGTTGGATGAATATCGCAAAAATGGTACGCACCGAGGTGCGACAGCTCCGTGAGAGTGAATATCTGATTGCTGCAAAATGTATGGGTGGGAGTTTCTGGCATATTTTACATGTGCATTTGCTGCCGAATTTTGTTTCGTCAATTATGTTTATGGTCGTGATGAACATCAGAAGTGCAATCATAGCAGAGTCAACATTGAGCTTTCTTGGGATTGGTCTTCCGATGGAAATCATTTCCTGGGGGAGCATGCTCTCACTTTCTGAAAAGGCATTGATGACAAACTCCTGGTGGATCATTCTGATTCCGGGAATCGTGCTTGTGATCACATTATTGTGTATTACGGAACTGGGAGAAGCTTTGCGTAAAAATGTGAATCAGAAAGAAGGAAATTTATAGAGAATTCCTATAGAATGGTTTGATTCAACATAGGAAAAATGTTATACTGAAAAACAGAAGCCTGAGGCAAAATGCCTGAACGAATAAGTAAAGGAGAGCGATAAAAATGGTGACAGTAAATGCTATGGGAGACAAATGTCCACTTCCGGTAATTAAGACAAAGAAAGCATTAGATGCTTTGACAGCTCCGGAGACAATAGAAGTTCTCGTTGATAATGAGACAGCAGTGGCTAATGTGACAAAGATGGCACAGAGTACAGGCGCAACAGTAACACAGGAGAAGCTTGGAGAGAATGAATATAAAGTGACAATTCAGGCACTTGCAGGAGAGGGAACTCAGACTGCACCGGCGGGTGCGGTTTGCGATTGTGTTCCAACAGGGGATACAGTAGTTGTGATTTCTTCTGACAAGATGGGAAGTGGAAATGATGAGCTCGGAAAAGTGCTGATCAAAGGTTGCATCTTTGCAATCACACAGCTTGATGAGCTTCCAAAGAAGATGATCTTCTACAACGGTGGCGCTAAGATCACATGTGAAGGATCTGACTCTCTGGAGGATCTGAAGAATCTTGAAAGCCAGGGCGTTGAAATCGTGACTTGTGGGACATGTCTGGATTATTATGGACTGAAAGACAAGCTTGCAGTAGGAACAGTTACAAATATGTATGACATTGTCGAGTCTATGAATCATGCAGGTAAGATTGTGAAACCTTGTTAGAAACATAGGAACAGTTACAGTAATTTGAAAATGTGATGGGAAAGCTGCTGCAACAGCTTTTTCGTATATCGAGGGAATTGTTTTGAAAAAGTAATCGAAAGGAAGTGAGCGAAATGAGTAAGGGACTCAAAGAGATTCATCTGACACAGATGACAAAGACAGCTGGTTGAGCGGCCAAAATCGGTCCTGAGACCCTTGCCCAGGTTCTGGGTAAGCTGCCTAAATTTTCCGATGAGCGTCTGCTTGTCGGTGTTGAGACATCAGATGATGCCGCAATTTATAAAATATCGGATGAGACTGCCATGATACAGACACTGGATTTCTTCACACCGGTTGTGGATGATCCGTATCTGTTCGGACAGATTGCAGCGGCGAACTCCTTAAGCGATGTATATGCAATGGGAGGAGAGCCGAAGGTTGCATTGAATATTGTATGTTTTCCAAATTGTCTGGATCCGGAGATCTTAGGTGAGATCTTGCGAGGCGGAGCAGACAAGGTGTTAGAAGCAGGAGCCGTTCTAGTCGGAGGTCATTCGGTGCAGGATGATGAACCGAAATACGGACTCTCGGTAACAGGCTTCGTTCACCCGGATAAGATTTATAAGAATTACGGGTGTCAGCCGGGAGATGTGCTGGTTCTGACCAAACAGCTTGGAAGTGGTATTGTGAATACAACAGTGAAAGCACAGATGGCTTCTGAAGCAGCCGCAGATGAAGCTGCGAAAGTGATGGCTTCATTGAATCAGAAAGCGAAAAGAGCAATTGAGAAACACACGATCCACGCATGTACAGATGTGACGGGATTTGGATTGCTGGGACATTGTACAGAGATGGCCGAGGCAAGTGAAATGACTTTGGAATTATATCCGGAGCAAATTGAATATATGACAGAAGCGATTGCATATGCAAGAATGGGGCTCGTTCCGGCAGGAGCATATAAGAACCGGGAGTTTGCAGCAGAAGGCTTGGATACAGGAGATGTAGAAGAGGTCTATTTAGATCTGATCAGTGATCCGCAGACTTCAGGAGGACTTCTTGTCAGTGTCCCAGGAGAAGAATTAGATTGTCTGTTGGCAGACTTTGAGGCAGTGGGAATGGAAACGAAAGTTTCAGTTGTAGGCTGCGTCAAAGAGAGGCAGGGAAAGCTCATCCAACTAAAAAAAGGAAAAATGGAAATGCTGTAAGAGATTTCTTGTTACTGTTCACAGTGTGCTGTGAACGGTAACGGTTTCTTGCGGCATTTCGCTGTAGAAAGAGAAAATAAGGAGCAGCAGTAGTTGGAAAAGTCAGATCAGAATAAGAAAAGAGAAAATTTACAGAAAGAAAAGAATCAGATCTTTCGCCTGCTTCCGCGAGTAGATGACTTGATGAAGAAAGAAAATGTTCAGAGACTGGCAGAGAAAGAAGGATATGAGCGTGTTCTCGGAGCAGTCAGAGATTCTGTGGAGAATCTGAGAAATGAAATCTCACAAGAAATCAAAAAGGGAATCAGTGAGCAGGAAGCAAAAGAAATGATTCGGAAATTTCTGTATGAGATAGAATCAAGTTCAAGGAAATCAGAAGTGAACCATCTTCTGGAACAAGAACAGAAAAAGGAGATTCAACCGGTTTATAACGGAACAGGAGTAATCCTTCATACCGGGCTTGGACGTGCACCGCTTAGTCATGAGATTGCGGAAAAACTGAAATCAGTTGCAGAGAATTATTCCAGTCTGGAATATGATCTACAGACTGGAAAACGTGGAAACAGGACCGGATATGCAGAAGAATTGCTTTGTCAGATCACAGGAGCAGAAGCGGCAATTGTTGTGAATAACAATGCCGGAGCTGTACTTCTTGCCTTGAGTGCATTGACAAAAGGCGGAGAAGTGATCGTCTCCAGAGGAGAACTTGTTGAAATCGGAGGGAAATTCCGTATTCCGGAAGTTCTTGAATTAAGCGGTGCTATTTTGAAAGAAGTCGGGACAACCAATCGTACAAGGATAGAAGATTATAAAGCAGCAGTCAGTGAAAAGACGAAAGCATTTTTGAAAGTCCACACAAGTAATTACAGGATTGTCGGGTTTACAGAATCGGTAAGTGCAGAAGAATTGTATGAATTAAGTAATGGCCTGATAGAGTGCACGCAGGAATTGTCACCTGAAATCTTCGAGAATCATACAGAACGAAGCAGAATTCCTGTGATTGAAGATCTAGGCAGTGGCGTACTTATAAATCTGGAGGAATATGGTTTATCCAAAGAACCAACCGTACAGGAAGAAGTAAAGGCCGGTGCAGATGTTGTTTGTTTTAGTGGGGATAAACTATTTGGTGGAGCACAGGCCGGAGTCCTTGTCGGAAAGAAAAGATATATTGATCAGATGCGTAACCATCCGTTGCTTCGGGCTCTTCGAGCAGATAAATTTACATTGACAGCGATAGAAGAAGTATTGAAATGTTATCTGGATCAGAAAGAAGCGGTTCAAAAGATTCCGACCTTGAGAATGCTGACAAGACCTGCGGAGGAAATAAAAGAGAAGGCAAGAGTCTGTGCTGATAGATGGAGTCAAGAGGGAGCGTTGGTTCAGATTCAAGTGGAAAAATGTATTTCTAAGGCAGGCGGCGGAGCACTTCCCGAAACAGAGATTTCAAGTTATGGAGTAACATTGGAAGCAAACGAGATTACCGTTGAAGAATTAGAAAGCAGGATGAGAAATCTCTCAATTCCGGTAATCGGAAGAATAAAGGAAGGGCGTTTCCTTCTGGATATGAGAACTTTCCCGGAAGAAGGAATCGAATATCTGGCGACACAGATCAGACATGTTATGGAAAGAAAACAGAACTGAGAAAGAAAACAGTATTAAGAAAGGGACTGCATTAGATGGAAAGACATGTGATCATCGGAACAGCCGGACATATCGATCATGGGAAGACAACACTGATCAAGACATTAACGGGAAGAGATACAGACCGTCTGAAAGAAGAGAAAGCACGTGGAATCACAATTGATCTAGGGTTTACATGGATGGATCTGACAGACGGAGAGCGTGTCGGAATCATTGATGTTCCCGGGCATGAGAAATTTATCTCTAATATGACTGCAGGTGTGGTAGGAATGGACCTTGTTCTTCTTGTAATTGCTGCAGATGAGGGGATTATGCCACAGACAAGAGAACATCTGGCAATTTTACGCCTTTTGGGTGTTGAGAATATCCTTGTTGTTTTGAATAAATGTGACCTTGTGGATGAGGAATGGCTGAAGATGGTAGAACAGCAGATCTGTGAAGAAATGCAACAGATGTTTACAGTAGGTCAGAGAAATGATCAGGCAGAAGATAAGCTGGAATATAAGGTGGACATTGTACGTGTTTCAGCAAAATCCGGAGCTGGAATTGAAGAATTAAGAAGTCAAATCCTGAAATGTGTAAAAAAGCAGAAAGAAATGTGGAAAACTCCTGCATTGCCAAGACTTCCTGTGGACAGAGTATTTTCAATGAAAGGAAGCGGAACGGTTGTGACGGGAACACTTCTTGGCGGAAAAATTCATTCGGGAGATCGGGTGATGGTCTATCCACAACAAACTTCGTGCAGAGTCCGTGGAGTTCAGGTGCATGAGCAGGAAGCAGAAGTTTGTGAAGCAGGTCAGCGGAGCGCACTGAACTTGGTTCAGACGGATCGAAGACAGAGCAGCGATGGGAAGTTTGTGTATCGAGGAAATGTGATCGCACCGGAAGGAAGCATGAAAGTCAGCCACTATGTGAATGCAAAACTGACACTTCTTCCTCAGAGTAAAAGAAGTATTGAACACCAGACTCGATTACATTTTTATAGCGGAACAACAGAAGTTCTGTGCAGAGCAGTTCCGCTGTCCTGTGAGAAAGTTGAACCGGGAGAATCAGCCTATGTCCAACTAAGATTAGAAGAAGCTGCTGCGTTTTGTCCGGGGGACCGGTTTGTTATCCGGTTTTATTCACCACTCGAGACAATCGGTGGAGGAATTATCCTTGAAATGGGAGAAAAAAAATGAGCGAAAATATCATGATGGGGTTTTACAAAGACTGGAACTGTTGGAAAACAATCTTTGGAATCAAGAAAATAAGTGTTCAAAGGAATCCCAGATCAAGAAAAGAGCCAGCAGGAACAGATTTCTTTAGAAAAGAGAATTATGGATGAATTGGAAAGCTGGTTGTCTGCTCATCCATATCGAAGAGGAATGCCAAAGACAGTTCTTTTCAATCAGATC
>ENA-OQDT01001243-OQDT01001243.1-human-gut-metagenome-genome-assembly--contig:-NODE-1243-length-15285-cov-4.500528_pt1 | contig 15285 bp, 12 predicted proteins | sample MGYA00242786_ERZ504617 | MGnify/ENA primary metagenome ERZ504617 (study PRJEB26092, sample SAMD00036337) | human gut metagenome | host: Homo sapiens | study: EMG produced TPA metagenomics assembly of...
TACCGTGTAGACATCATCCCCCGGTTCAAACGGATCTTCACCTGGTCCATCCGGCTCATCCGGCTCATCATCCGGCTGCGGATCTGCAATATCCGGTACGTTCTTTGTAATACCCTGACTGGTAAATGTCCAGGTTACATCCGGTGCATAAGCCTTGCTGACATCCACCGTACCATTGATGGTAACTGACTTGATAAATCCGCCCGCAAGAGAATCGCCCTCACGAATCTGCAGAACTGCATAACAGCCTTTTCCATCCTTTGCAACTCCGCCCTTTTTCTTTGAGCTGCCATCGGTATTGAATCCGAGGATCATATTCATAAAGGAAGAAGAAATCTCTGCTCCGTCTTTGCAAAGATACAGGTATGGATCTGCCTTTGTACCACTGCCTTTATAATATTTTGTCTTATAATCCAGCTTTTTGTATGCTTTTGTTTTGGCAAGCGGAGAATCTTCGGTTGCCTCCGTCTGTTCTTCGCTCTCTGTTTCCGGTACAGATGGTGCTTCTGTTGCCGGCTGCTGATTCTCCGCAGGCGCCGTCTCACTTGCCTGTGTTTCACTTCCTGTACTGTCTGCCCCATCTGCACCGCCGATCACCTGGACATTCTGATTTTCTGATGCACTTACCAGTGTCATCGGATTCCTGATGATCGCTGCTTTTGCGATATCGTCATCATCACTGTCATCCCGGCTGTTCCAGTCGTCACTTGTGTCATCGCCGTCATCCAGAAGAGAAGATCCCGGAGAAGTTCCTCCTTCACTGTCCGGTATCGGTGTGATCTTCTTTAACTTTTCCAGATCACTCTGTGCCCCTTTCAGCTCCAGTTCTTTGATCTGCTTATCTAACTGCTGTTCTTCCATATCCAGTTCCAGAAGTGTTTTATCATATTCAAGAAGAGTGTCACCAATTTTGACCTTGTCTCCCTCTTTGACATAAACTTTTTCTACGATTTTATCGCTGTCCAGATAAACTTCCTGGGAAGCATTGGCTGTGACGTAACCTCCGCTTGTCTTACTATCTCCCCACCAGCCATTGTTCAGATAAGATAGCTTTGTAACTTCGACCGCGCTGCCGCCGCCTCTGACTGCCCGTGAAATTCCGGTAATGCCGATTGCGCAGACCAATACAACCGCAAGTATGATCATCACGTTCTTTTTTTTCAAAGAGTTTCCTCCTTTCTGCCACGCTCCGATATTTCCCCGTCAAAAATATCCACGATTCTTTTTGCACATTTTGCCACGCCACTGTCATGTGTGATCATCACAACTGTCACACCTTCCTCATTCAGCTTCTGAAAAAGTTCCATGACCTGATGGCTGGACTTGGAATCCAGTGCACCGGTAGGTTCATCAGCAAGCAGGATCGTTGGATTGTTCACGATTGCCCTGGCGATCGCCACACGCTGTTTCTGCCCGCCGGAAAGCTGATTCGGGATAAAATCCATACGGTCAGAAAGTCCTACTTTGTCCAGTGCTGACGCTGCCCTCCTGGTACGTTCTGCCTTTGGCACACCGGCATAAATAAGCGGCAATGCCACATTTTCCAGTGCTGTCTGTCTTGGAAGAAGCTGGAATGTCTGAAATACAAATCCGATGCTGTTCAGGCGCAGATCTGCCAGGTCATTGTCTTTCATTCCTTCTACCATATGACCATCCAGGATAAATTCTCCTTTTGTTGCCCGGTCCAGACATCCGACAATATTCATCAAGGTAGATTTTCCGGATCCGGACGGTCCCATGATCGCCAGATATTCTCCCTTCTCCACCTGCAGATTGATGTCTTTCAGTACCGGAACGACCATACTGCCCTGAATATAATCTTTATAAATATGTTTTAATTCCAATATCACTGTTTTTTCCTCCACTGCCGCATCATTCTGCGCCTGACGGAGCATCTCCTGTCTCCAGTTCTTCCTGTGGCATATCAAAAGATGAATCGTCCTCTTCATCAAGTCCCGCAAGACCGGCTTCTTCATCCTGCGCATCCCCTGCTCCTACATAGCCTTCATTATCCGATCCTTCATCTGACAATCCTCCCCCGTCACCGTCATCGTCTAAGATTTCTCCATCGGAACCATTCATAAATTCTGTATCCGATCCTGATGTCGGATTTTCCACGTTTGAGTCATTTCCATAAAGATCCTGAATATTTCTGGTTACTTTTTCGCCTTCCACAATAGAATCTTCCGGATAGGCGATATAATCATCTTCAGTCAGACCATCCGTGATCTGGTACTGATCCAGCTTTTCATCATATTCACCGAGTGTTACTTTGCGTTTTTCGATCTTATCATGCTTACCGGCAGTCCACACATATGGATCCTGTCCGTCCTCCTGCACAATATAATAGCTGGTCAGCCACAGACCTTCTCTGTTCTCCAACTGCCCTTCATCTTTTTCCAGATAAACATGCTGTCCCAGCATCAGATCATCATCACTGTCCAGTTCTACATAAAACGGATAACTGTTTGATGAAGTTGTATCGTTGGAAGATGAACTGGACATATAATACCCATTATCACTGTTCCCATTCTCCGGATGCTCCAGGTCAATACTGGATACTGTTCCGGTCCAGGTCTGGTTTTCATCCACTCTGGAATGTATGATAACCGCATCTCCTTCATTTAAAGCGGTACGGTTCTGTTCATTGATCGTACCTTTGATACGGTAAGAGCCGGTAGAAAGAAGTGTCATGTAGGCATCTGAGCTGTCTGATCCATAAGAGGCGGCATTGTCATCTTCCGCATTGTTGATGGATTTTACCACACCATCAATCTCGCTGGTCACTTCTGCTTCCTGAATACTTTTTTTTGAGCTGTTCAATCTCCTGCTGTGTGCTTTTCAGTTGATATTCACTTTTTTTCTGATTATTCTGTGCGGACTGAATGCGCACTGTATAATCCAGTTGTTCGTCACTGGAAGCCTTTGCTTTTTCTTTCTGAAGTGTCGCCACATTCGATTTATAAGTCTCAATATCCATCTTGATCCGGTCGATCTCGATCTCCTTGGATGACAGATTTTCCTCTGCCTCCGATGTGTCATACATAAAAAGCTTCTGCCCCTTTTTGACTCTGTCACCTTCTTTTACATAACACTCTTTTACTTTTTTATCAGATGACTGTTTTATCGTAACTGTTTTCTGTGGTTCTACCACGCCGGCAAAGCGGTTGCGCTGCCCGGTTCCGCTTCCAAGTCCGGTAATCGATGCTACGGAATCTACATAAACCAGATTCCCTCCATCACCGGAACTGGATGTTTTTCCCTTCAATAAAACAAAACCGACAATCACAGCTATCAGAACTATGCCTGCCGCAGTGCCTCCCATGATTAATTTCTTTTTGTCCATTCTGTCCTCCTGCCCCTTTAAAAATAAATTCTCGTAATTATCCATATTCTTTTGCCGGTAACATCGCCTCCGTATCCAGAAACAATTCGACCTGTACAGTATAACACATTCCGATTTTATTGAATACTTAAAATTTTTTTAAATTAAAAAGCCCCCTTTTCGGGGCTTTTCTATGCTTTTCGCTTAAATCAGCGGATATTTTTCAGTCAGACCTTTCACAAGTACTTTTGCTCTTTCTTTCGCATCTTCCTCATCTTTCAGGACGATGGCAATCGCCTCTGCGATCACATCCATGTCTTCCGTATTCATGCCTCTTGACGTAACTGCGGCTGTTCCAAGGCGGACACCGCTTGTCACAAAAGCAGATTTCGGATCATTTGGAATCGTATTTTTGTTGCAGGTGATGTTAACTTCATCCAGCAGGTTTTCTGCTTCTTTTCCGGTCTTTCCAAGATTGGTCAGATCTACCAGCATCAGATGGTTCTCCGTCTTTCCGGAAACAATGCGGATGCCTCGTTTTCCAAGACCATTGCAAAGTGCCTGTGCATTGTCAATAACACCCTGTGCATACACCTTGAAATCATCAGACAGAGCTTCTTTAAAGCACACTGCCTTTGCTGCGATCACATGCATCAGCGGACCGCCCTGGATACCCGGGAAGATTGCTTTGTTAAAGTTAAATTTCTTTGCTGTCTCTTCACTGGAAAGGATCAGACCGCCTCTTGGTCCACGCAGTGTCTTGTGCGTTGTGGTCGTTGTCACATCTGCATATGGGACCGGGCTTGGATGAAGACCTGCTGCCACAAGACCTGCAATATGTGCCATATCTACCATCAGATATGCACCGACTTCATCTGCAATCTCACGGAATTTTTTAAAATCAATGATCCGCGCATAGGCACTGGCACCGGCTACGATCAGTTTCGGATGGCATTCGTTTGCAATCCTTCTGACTTCTTCGTAGTCGATCACACCATCATCGTTTACGCCATACGGTACAATGTTAAAATATGCACCGGAGAAATTGGCAGGGCTTCCATGTGTCAGATGTCCGCCATGTGCAAGGTTCATGCCCATCACAGTATCTCCAGGCTTTAACATGGCAAAAAAGACTGCCATATTTGCCTGTGCACCGGAATGTGGCTGTACATTGGCATATGTACATCCAAACAGTTCTTTTGCACGTTCGATCGCAAGACGTTCTGCTTCATCGACGCACTGGCATCCGCCGTAGTAACGTTTTCCCGGATAACCTTCTGCATATTTATTCGTCAGCGGGCTTCCCATTGCCGCCATCACTGCCTTGCTTACCCAGTTTTCGGAAGCAATCAGCTCTATATGACTGTTCTGGCGCTCTTCTTCCTTTACGATACATGCTGCGATTTCCGGATCTACCGTCCTTATTTCCTCTAATGAGTACATATCTGGTCCTCTCTTTCTGAATTATTACGAAGCTTTATTCATTTGCAAGTTGTTTTTACTATATAGAATCTTTCTAAAAATGTCAAGGCATTTGACAATGCTCCTGATATCATATACAATGAGTTTTATTCATGTAATAACAGGGAGGACTCCATGCAGCATAAACATTTTCCCACTCCTTTTCTTCTGATGTTTTTCCTGCTGTTTTCGTTTTTCTCACTCACCGGATGTTCCAGGGATACACCGCAAAGAGCCGTAAAAAAGGAACTGAACCTGATAAAGGAACTGGACGAAAACACGATCAAAGCGTTTGTTTCTTATGAGGACATGATGAATTCCAGTTCATCCAAAAGTGATATCGGAAGTGAAACAACGGAGGCAGTCAAATTATTTTTCAAAAATTTCAACTACAAGATCAAACATGCATCCATAGAAGATAACCACGCAACCGTCCATGTTGCGATCACCAATCTGGATACGCATGCACTGGCAAAAGATGTCTGCCTTGCACTTGTCCAGAAAAGCACCGGTAGCTCCGGTGAGGAGATGACATTAAATTCTTATTTCGCACTTCTGGGCGATGTACTGTCCAAAAATACGTATAAGACAACCACAACAGATGCAGATATTGAGCTTCTTCATACGGAAGATGGCTGGATGATCCAGAACACAGATCAGTTAGAAGACGATCTGGTCAGTGGTTTTATTTCTTATCTTAAGGACCCTTATCTGGTCACACCTGAAGAAATGATCACGGTTGTTCTGGAAGGTCTGATGGAGAAATCACCGGACGAATGGAAATCTTATCTGAACATGCAGGATATTTTTTCCACATACAGCCAGAACTACGAAAAAACGGACGATGCTCTCGCCGTGCAGCTCAGCAAACATATTTCCTATAAGATTCTTTCTGTTACAGAAGATCAGGAACAGGAATCTGCATCCGCAAAGATCACGATTACCAGTCTTGATATGAAAAGTGTCCTCAAACGTTACCAGGAACTTCTGATGAACTATGCATCTACAACAGAATCCATCCGTGCTTCTTCCAGCGAACTGGCAGATGAGACTGCATCTCTGCTTGCCCAGGCACTGGCAGAAAACACAGACACAACAGATACCGAGGTAACGATCCACTTTACAAACAATGGCTCTTCCTGGGAAATGCAGCTGAACGAAGATTTTACCAATGCACTTCTTGGGAATGCCGGAGCTGCGATTCAGGCTTTCCAGAACGGATCGGAGGATTCTTCCGAAAGTACATCAGAAACAGAACCATAAAACCAGTTACCGCCTGCAGGAAGTTATCACAATATCAAAAAATCCCGGACTTCTGGATTTTCTCCAGTTATCCGGGATTTTCTGTTACTTTATTTTCTGTTCCAGAGACTTTTATTTCTCTTCTTTTTCTTCTTTTTTCTCGATTTCAAGCCCAAGCTCTTCCAGTTGTTTCGGATCTACTTCATCCGGTGCCTGCATCATCAGGCAGGAAGCATCTTTTACTTTCGGGAATGCCATAACTTCGCGGATGCTGTCTTCTCCTGTCATCAGCATGATCAGACGGTCCAGTCCGTATGCCAGTCCTGCGTGCGGCGGTACTCCATATTTGAATGCATCCAGAAGGAAACCGAACTGTTTCTGTGCCTGTTCCGGTGTAAATCCAAGTACCTCAAACATCTTGGACTGAATGTCATCCTGATGGATTCGGATACTTCCGCCGCCGATCTCATTTCCGTTCAGTACGATATCATATGCCTGTGCACGTACTGCTCCCGGATCGGTATCGATCTTATCGAGGTCTTCTTCCATCGGCATGGTAAACGGATGATGCATGGCAACGAAACGATTCTGTTCTTCTGACCACTCAAGCAGCGGGAACTCCGTAACCCACAGAAAACGGAAATCGTCTTTTTTCAGCAGATCCAGACTCTTTGCCAGATGCAGACGCAGTGCACCGAGTACATCCCATACGACTTTTTTCTTGTCCGCCGCAAACAGCAGTAAATCACCCGGTTCTCCGTCCATTGCTTTTACCAGCTCTTTTAACTGATCTTCTTCAAAAAATTTAGCAAAAGAGGATTTGTAAGTTCCGTCTTCGTTGACAGCCAGATATGCAAGTCCTTTTGCACCATAAGTCTTTGCAACTTCTACCAGTGCATCGATTTTCTTTCTCGGCATATGGCCCTGCCCTTTGGCATTGATACCGCGAACGGTTCCGCCGTTTTCCAGTGCTCCGGTAAACACACCAAATCCGCAGCCTTTTACGACTTCGGAAACATCCTGCAGCTCCATACCGAAACGGATATCCGGTTTGTCAGAACCGAAACGATCCATAGCTTCCTGCCAGGTCATACGCTGGAGCGGCAGTTGTACATCCACACCGATCTCTTTGAAAATGTATTTCAGGAGACGTTCATTGACATCAATGACATCATCCATATCAACGAAAGAAAGCTCCATATCGACCTGCGTGAACTCCGGCTGACGGTCTGCTCTTAAGTCCTCATCACGGAAACATTTTGCGATCTGGAAATAACGGTCGTATCCGGAACACATCAGCAGCTGTTTGAGAAGCTGCGGTGACTGCGGCAGTGCATAGAAGCTGCCCGGATGTACACGGCTTGGTACGAGGTAATCTCTTGCTCCTTCCGGAGTACTCTTGATCAGGATCGGTGTTTCGATCTCCAGGAATCCTTCTTCGTCCATAAAGCGGCGGATCGCTGTTGCTACTTTGCTTCGAAGCAGCAGGTTTCTCTGCAGGTTCGGACGGCGCAGATCCAGATAACGGTATTTCAGACGAAGTTCATCTCTTGTCTGGATATGCTCTTCGATCGGGAATGGCGGTGTCTCGGACTCGGAAAGAATACTCAGACTCTCTGCTCTTACTTCCAGCTCGCCAGTTACAAGATTTTCGTTGACCGCCCCTCCACGTTTTTCCAGTTTACCTGTTACAGCGATCACAAACTCGCTTCGCAATTTTCCTGCTTTTTCGTATCCTTCGGTTCCGATATCATTCTCATCAAAAACGATCTGCAGCAGACCGCTTCTGTCTCTTAAATCAATAAAGATCATACCACCAAGATTTCTTCTTTTCTGTACCCAGCCCATGACAGTTACTTCGCTGCCGGTCGCTGCGTTTACGACCTCTGCACATCTGTGGCTTCTGTGCAGGCCTTTCATTGATTCAGCCATTTGCTTTTGTCCTCCTTTATTTCATGCTGTCACAGAAAAATTCTTTGAATTCTGTGTAGCCTTCTGCCGTCATCTGTTCCTTCTGGAATTTTTTGTTTTTCTTCATCATATTGACACTGACGATGCTGCCGTTTTTGCGTTCTTCTGCTGCTTCTTTGAAGATTGCAGCCAGCCTGTCACCCGGCATATTCTTCTCGATCAGATATGCTTTCTTACCCGCATTGCTCGGAACCTGATAATCACGCTCCAGAAGCAGCATGACAATACGTTCGAATCCGATGGAGAATCCGCATGCACAGGTTTTCTGACCGGTGAATTTGCCGATCATTTCATCGTAGCGGCCGCCGCCTCCGACGGAACCGCCGAATCCATCGATGCTGATCTCAAAGATCGGCCCGGTATAGTAGGACATACCGCGAACGAGGGTCGGATCAAACACGATCTGGAATTTTGCTGTCTTGACAGTGTCAACACTCTGGATGATCGTCTCCAGTTCTTCTGCGATCTTCTGATCCAGGAAGCCTTCCAGAAGTTCTTTTAAGCGGCGTACACCATTTACATCTTCTGTTACTTCATCAAACATAGACAGGTACTTGTCGATGCTCTCTTTTGCAAATCCTTCTTTTTCCAGCTCTTCTGCCACGCCTTCTTTGCCGATCTTGTCCATCTTATCCAGAATGATAAAGACGGTATCATAGCTTTCTTGTGGGAAACCGCTGCATGCTGCCATGGCTTTTAAAATCCTGCGGTCATTGATGCGGATCGTAAAGTTTTCAAAATCCAGTTTGCCGACCAGTGTGGAAGTTGCCAGGATCAGTTCGATCTCTGCCAGGATCGTCGGCTCACCGAGAATATCAATATCACACTGCATAAACTGGCGGTAACGGCCTCTCTGAGGTCTGTCTGCACGCCATACATTTCCCATCTGCAGCGCTTTGAACGGACCTGGCAGATTATTTGCATTGTTTGCATAATATCTGGACAGAGGAACGGTCAGATCGTATCTTAAACCACCGTCTACCAGATCCATCTCTGTTTTTGCAGTGTCAAGCTTCAGTTTTTCGCCTCTTTTTAAAATCTTAAAGATCAGTTTTTCATTTTCTCCGCCCTGTTTGCTGGAGAGGTTCTCGATGTGTTCCACGCAAGGTGTCTCGATGGAAGAAAATCCAAACGTTCCGTAAGTATCTTTGATCATGCGGATCACGTAATCACGGATTTCCATCTCGCGTGGTGTAATATCTTTCATACCTGTTACCGGCTTCTTTTTCATTGCCATAAAATTTCCTCCTCTAAATCCCATTTCATCTGTTTGCATGCCAGGACCCTCTTACAGACCTGTTCGTCGTGAATGATCTCCATAAAACATAAAAACAGTTTCAGGTCAAAATTTTTTATTTCATCAATCATAATCGCAATTGCTTTTTTCCCATGGAAATGCCCTGCGGTACGGCCGATCCGAGATCAGTGCTGAAAACACATCACAGATTCGGAGGATTCTCGCCCCGATGGGGATCTCTTCTTCCTTCAGGTTCGATGGAAAACCGCTGCCGTCATAATTTTCGTGATGATATAAAATGCTTTCTATGATAAACTCAGAATACTGGTTCTGAGATGTGATCGCATATCCCAGTGTCGGATGAAGTCTTACATACTTGATTTCCTCGATCGTAAGCGGTTTCTGTCCCTTCTGATATACATATTTTGCCATTTCAAGTTTTCCGATGTCATGCAGAACTCCTGCAATCGCCAACTCGTGGCATTGCTCTTTTGACAGTCCCGCCTTTCTTGCAAGTTCTCCTGCCAGTATGCTGACCATCATGCCATGCTTCAGTTCCTGGCTCAGGCTGAACTGTATGATATTATACCCGGTTTTTTTTCATATTCACAATAACCCTGTCTCTTACGTTCTATCATCTCATCAATTCGCTCGATATAGTTTTTAATATCCTTTACATTTTCTGCACGTTCAATCCGGTCATTCATCACAAACTTGGTCGACGCACCGGCACCGAGTGCCAGGATCGACTGCTTTTCTTCCATGATCAGAATATTGTAAATGCCTTCTTTTTCCGGCTTTGCATATCCTACATTTTCAAAATTGCCCTTCATATTCTTCTGACGATAGAGGTAATACGGGAACATGCCGGCTTTTGCCGCATACTGTTCCGTCATCTCCATGATCTTCTGGTTGTTTGTGAAGGTCATTTCTTTATACTCATCCTTAAACAGGTTCAGGCGCGCCGCACGTTTGATCGCCAGAGAATGTACCGTGATACTGTCGGGATCAAGAGACAGCACTTCCTGCATGGTATGCTCCACTTCCTCGATGCCTTCACCCGGAAGGCCTACGATCAGATCCATATTGATATTGTCAAATCCAAGGTCTCTGGCATCTGTAAATGCTGCTTTAATATCTTCCACTGTATGTCGTCTGCCGATGATATCCAGCGTTTTCTGGTTCATCGTCTGCGGATTAATGGAGATTCTGGTCACCGGATGTTTCCGGATCACGGCCAGTTTGTCCCGTGTAATACTGTCCGGTCTGCCCGCTTCCACAGTATACTCTTTTATGTGGCTGATATCAAAATATTTTTCCACTTCAGATAATAATCGTTCCAGTTGTTGCGGCTCCAGCGTGGTCGGTGTTCCGCCTCCGATATAGATCGTATCCAGAATCTGACCAGACCACAAACCTGCTGTTTCCCGTATTTCATGACAAAGTGCATCCAGATAATCATCCACCTTATTTTTCCACACTTTTAACGGACTGGAGCTAAAGGAACAGTATGCACAGATTGTCGGGCAGAACGGTATCCCGATGTAAAGGCTGTATCCGTTTTTATAATCAATGCCCTCCAGGATATGGCGTTCCCGGTTGGCAATCGAAATGGCCAGTGCTGTTTCTCTCTGCTGACCAGATACTGCTCCCGCATGATCTTTGCTGTCTCCACATTGGAATGTCCTGCATCGATCAGTGCCATCGGTATTTTCGTCGGCCGCACACCGGTGAGCGTTCCCCACGGAAGTTCCTGACCGGTCCGTTTTGCAGCATATGATACAGCAACATTTTTGTCTGATTTTTCTTGCTTTCCGTTCCTTCATTTCTTCTGTGAGCCACACGCCTCTTCCTGGCGTTTCCTGTCACCGCTTTACCCGTTCAATGCGGATGTTTATCTTATTTTTCCCGTAAAAAAGAGAGATTTTTTCATCGTATTCCGCTGCCGGACTGTTTATCGTCAAACAGGGCAATCTCTTCTTCCGGATAAAACGATTTTACCAGATTGTATACATCATACTCAAAATCTCTCTTCTGGAACTGTATTGCTATCATTTTGGGGTTTCCTCTCATAAGTACGGATTAAATCTTTTTTCGCAGGCGATCGTCGTTGTTTCCTGATGCCCCGGATAAACTACAGTCTCGCCTGGCAGATTTTCTGTCAGATACCGCAGCGAACGCACGATCTGTGACATGCTCCCAGTCGGAAAATCTGTTCTCCCGACACTTGCATGAAACAACGTATCACCTGAAAACAGTACACCCTCCTGCGGCAGATAATAACAGACACCGCCCTTTGTATGTCCCGGTGTCTCGATCACCTGGAGTTTGAAGCCTGCCAGAGTCAGTGTTTCCTTATCTTTCAGCAGATGATCTGCCCGGACTGCAAACCCGGATCCAAAAGAAGCAGAAAGATTGTAACTTCCATTTTCCAGAACTTCCTTTTCGTCCTCACCGGCATAACACTGCACACCTATAAAATGTGCTCTTAAATCATCCACCGCACCGATATGATCGAAATGACCGTGTGTAAGCAGGATTGCCTGCAGCTTCCATTCATTTTCTTCGATCTTTTGGATGATCCGTGCCGCATCATCTGCCGGATCAACCAGAATCAGTTCTTTTGTTTCTTCATGGAGTACAAACCAGGTATTAGTCTGTACCATGCCAAGCACCATTTTTTCTATTTTTATATTTCCCATAAACGCTTTCCCCCGATCAGCCTGATGTACGCTCAATATCGATCACACTCTCGATCTGCCGGATCTTTGCCGTCAGGCTTGCCAGTTCTTCTTTTCCCTGTACATCAAAGGTAAGCAGGATCGTAGCCACTCCCTGCTTGCTCACACGACAGTTCAGCGAACTTAAGTCAATCTTCCGTTCTGTGAAAATTTTAGTAATATCCACAAGAAGTCCGGTACGGTTGTATCCGAAGATCTTGATCTCCGCCGTGTAGCGTTCATTTTTATCCGGCTCCGATTTCTGCCATTCTGCATCGATAAGTCTTGCCCTGTCTTCCTCCGAGAGGTTGATCACATTCACGCAGTCTGTCCTGTGAATGGAAATACCGCGGCCTCTTGTCACAAATCCGACGATCTCGTCTCCCGGAACCGGAGAACAGCATTTTGAGAAACGCACAGCCACATCATGGATGCCTTTTACAACAATACCGTTTCCGGATTTGGCGATCCGCATCTTTTCTTTGTTTTCCGCAGCCTCCATGATATGTTCATCCGTGATTTCTTTCTGATGCTGCTTGTTATATTCATCAAGAAGTTTATTGACAACCTGGCCTTCTTTCAGTCCGCCATGTCCGATTGCTGCCAGTGCGGAATCCCAGTCACGGAAACCATACTTACGCATCACACTTTCCATATAAGCAGGCTTCATCAGATCATTCTGTGTAATCCCTCTGCCCTTACAATAAGCAGACATCAGCTCCTTGCCGCGGGTAATATTGTCTTCTTTTAATTCATTGCGGAACCACTGGTTGATCTTGTTTTTTGCCTGGGCACTTTTTACGATCTTCAGCCAGTCACGGCTTGGCCCTTTAGAATTCTGAGATGTGATAATCTCGATCCGGTCACCATTCTGGATCACATAGTCAATATTGACCAGCTTGCCATTTGCCCTTGCCCCGATCATTTTATTGCCAACTGCACTGTGGATGCTGTATGCAAAATCGATCGGTGTGGAACCATTCGGCAGATTCTTGACATCTCCTGCCGGAGTAAAACAGTACACACTTTCTGCAAAAAGGTCCAGATCGCTCTTCAGAAGACTCATAAACTCTTTGCCGTCTGACATGTCCTTCTGCCATTCCAGAATCTGACGCAGCCAGCTTAACTTCTCTTCTTCCTGCTTGGAAATATTGACATTGCCGCCGTTATTTGATGCCTCTTTGTATTTCCAGTGTGCCGCAATACCATATTCTGCAGTACGGTGCATCTCAAAGGTACGGATCTGGATCTCAAACGGTCTTCCCCCCGGTCCGATCAGTGTCGTATGCAGTGACTGATACATATTCGGCTTCGGCATCGCAATGTAATCTTTGAAACGTCCCGGAATCGGTTTGTACATCTCATGGATCACACCAAGTGCCGCATAACAGTCTTTGACCGTATCTACGATAATACGCACTGCAAAAAGATCATAAATCTGGTCCAGCGTCTTGTCCTGATTTACCATCTTTTTGTAGATACTGAAGAAATGTTTGACGCGCCCGTCAATCTGCGCCCTGATCCCCGCCTTCTCAATATGCGTCCGCACTTCTGCAACAATCCCATCCACAAATTTCTGGCGCTCCGTTTTCCGCAGGGCAATCTTCTCTACCAGATCATAGTAAACTTCCGGTTCCAGATATTTCAATGACAGATCATCCAGCTCTACTTTGATCTTGGAAATACCAAGTCTCTGGGCAAGCGGGGCATAGATATCCATCGTCTCTCTTGCTTTTTCTTTCTGCTTCTCCGGTTTCATATATTTCAGTGTACGCATATTGTGAAGCCGGTCCGCAAGCTTGATCAGGATAACACGGATATCCTTTGCCATGGCAAGAAACATCTTACGCAGGTTCTCAGCCTGCACCTCTACCTTGTCAGCAGAATAACTCAGTTGTCCCAGCTTGGTAACACCATCGACCAGAAGTGCAACCTCTGCCCCAAACTCTTCCGTGATCTCTTCGGTCGTCATAACAGTATCTTCCACAACATCATGAAGCAGTCCTGCAACAATCGTTTCTTTGTCCAGCTCCAGATCCGCAAGAATGATCCCTACGCACAGAGGATGGATAATATACGGTTCTCCCGATTTTCTTTTCTGGTCCTTATGTGCTTCGTAAGCAATCTTATAAGCTTTCTCGATCATGCTGATATCCGTAGACGGATGATACTTTTTTACACTCGCAATCAGTTCGTCATATAAAATCTCCGGACTTGTAAAATCTTCCATGGATTTTACGTTTGCATCTGCTTTTTTGATTTCCGCCTTTTTGATCTCTGATTTTTTTATCTCTGTTGTATCTGTCTTATTTTTTTCGTCGCTCATAGTCAGTACCCTCTTTCCGGAAATCTGCGGCGATAAAACACGCTTTGCACGTTTTGTCGCTGATTAGCACTCATCTATTGTCTGCTGTTCCTATTTCCCTTCATAGCAGAGTACAGACTCTACATCATACCCTTTTAATCTCTCGCGGCCGTTCAGTCCTGCAAGCTCCATCAGGAAAACCACTTTCATTACTTCACCGCCAAGCTCCTCAACCAGCTTGATCGCAGCTTCAATCGTTCCTCCGGTAGCCACCAGGTCATCTACCAGCACAACTTTCTGTCCAGGTTTGATGGAATCCTTATGCATCTCGATCACAGCACTGCCATATTCCAGATCATACTCCTTGCTTACCGCCTCACATGGCAGCTTACCCTTTTTGCGAACCGGTACAAATGCCTTGTGCAGATTATATGCAATCGGTACACCAAAAATAAAACCTCTGGACTCTGTGCCGACAACCACGTCAAATTCCGTATTCTCCAGTTTGTCCTGCATGGACTGAATAGCCAGATGCAATCCATCCGAATCCTGCAAAATCGTTGTGATATCACGGAAAATAATTCCAGGTTCCGGAAAATCCGGTATACTTCTTACATATTCTTCCAGTTTTTTCATATGTCTGCTCCTCCTGTACATGGCATTTGTTTTATCATTCTGCTGATTTTTCTAATCATTTATTCAGTATATCATTCAAAGATTATCTTTGCAAGACTCTACCTTTTGCTTGATAATAAAAAATGCCCACGACCAGAGTCATGAGCATTTTCGCAAATAAAAAGTGCGGAAGGCGGGACTTGAACCCGCACGGTATTGCTACCACAGGCACCTGAAGCCTGCGCGTCTGCCAATTCCGCCACTTCCGCATCACAGATATATTTATACCACAGGTTTCCGTGGTTGTCAATAATATTTTTGATTTTTTATGTTTTTATATTTTTCTGCAATTCAGATAATTTGCAAAATATCAGGGTTAAAAACCCGAAACTACGATGTGCCTCACAGG
>ENA-OQDT01001244-OQDT01001244.1-human-gut-metagenome-genome-assembly--contig:-NODE-1244-length-15275-cov-3.096976_pt1 | contig 15275 bp, 15 predicted proteins | sample MGYA00242786_ERZ504617 | MGnify/ENA primary metagenome ERZ504617 (study PRJEB26092, sample SAMD00036337) | human gut metagenome | host: Homo sapiens | study: EMG produced TPA metagenomics assembly of...
AAGAACGAGACGCACAACCATCCGACCGAGATCGAACCATTTGGTGGTGCAGCTACCTGCCTTGGTGGAGCAATCCGTGACCCGCTGTCAGGACGTACTTATGTATACCAGGCAATGCGTGTAACCGGTGCAGCAGATCCGACCGTATCTGTAAAAGAGACGATGAAAGGAAAACTGCCGCAGAAGAAACTGGTGCGTAGTGCAGCACATGGATACAGCTCATATGGTAATCAGATCGGACTTGCAACCGGACTGGTAAAAGAGATCTATCATCCGGATTATGTGGCAAAGAGAATGGAGATCGGTGCAGTTATGGGTGCTGCTCCGAGACGTGCAGTTATCCGTGAAAATTCGGATCCGGGAGATATCATCATTCTTCTTGGCGGACGTACCGGACGTGATGGCTGTGGTGGAGCAACCGGTTCTTCCAAAGTTCATACCGAAGAATCCATCGAGACATGTGGAGCTGAGGTTCAGAAGGGTAATGCGCCGACCGAACGTAAAATCCAGAGAATGTTCCGCAGAGAAGAAGTCAGCAAGCTGATCAAGAAGTGTAATGACTTCGGGGCAGGCGGAGTATCTGTTGCAATCGGAGAACTTGCAGATGGTCTTCAGATCAATCTGGACAAAGTACCGAAAAAATATGCAGGTCTTGACGGAACAGAGATTGCAATTTCTGAATCCCAGGAGCGTATGGCTGTTGTGGTAGATCCGAAGGATGTAGATGAAATTCCTTGGCTATGCAAAAGAAGAAAATCTGGAGGCGGTAAAGGTTGCAGTTGTTACCGAAGATCCGAGACTTGTTCTTTCATGGAGAGGAAAAGAGATTGTAAATATTTCCCGTGCCTTCCTGAATACCAACGGTGCACACCAGGAGACAACGGTTAAAGTTGATATTCCTTCAAGAGAAGATACCATCCTTAAGAAACAGGTTGAGGTTGGCGATGTAAAAGAAAAATGGCTGGATACTCTGAAAGATTTGAATGTATGCTCGCAGAAAGGTCTGGTTGAGATGTTCGACGGATCTATCGGAGCAGGCTCGGTTTTCATGCCTCACGGTGGAAAATACCAGATGACAGAGACGCAGAGTATGGTTGCAAAGCTTCCGGTTATGCATGGTAAATGCGATACCGTTACGATGATGAGTTATGGCTTTGATCCGTATCTGTCAAGCTGGAGTCCGTATCACGGAGCTGTCTATGCTGTCACAGAGTCTATGGCTAAGATCGTGGCTTGTGGTGGAGATTACAGCAAGATCCGTTTTACATTCCAGGAATATTTCCGCAGAATGACAGAGGATCCGGAAAGATGGAGTCAGCCATTTGCAGCACTGCTTGGTGCATATAAGGCACAGATTGCTTACGGACTTCCGTCAATCGGAGGAAAGGACAGCATGTCCGGAACATTTGAACATATCGATGTACCGCCGACACTGGTATCCTTTGCAGTTGACATTGCCAAAGAAGGAGATATCATTACTCCGGAACTGAAAAAGCAGGTAATAAACTTGTATGGATGAAGATTGAAAAAGATGAATATGAGCTTCCGGTATATGAACAGGTAATGGATCAATACGGTAAGTTCGCTGATGATATCCATAACGGAAAGATCGTATCTGCTTACGCACTTGACCGTCATGGAGTGATCGCAGCTGTCAGCAAGATGGCATTCGGTAACGGAATGGGTGTGAAGATCGAACACAGCATGGATGCAAGAGAACTTTTTGCACCTGCATTCGGTGATATCGTAGCAGAAGTTCCGGCAGACAAGGTAGGAGAACTCTCCATCTCTTACACTGTGATCGGTGAAGTGACAGATGATGCGAAATTCGCATTTGGAGATACAGAAATCACACTGAAAGAAGCAGAAGATGCATGGACAGGAACTCTGGAACAGGTATTCCGTACGGTATCTGACGAAGCTTCTGACGAAAAGGTAGAATCTCCGCTGTATGATACAAAAGACATTGTAATCTGCGGACACAAGGTTGCACAGCCGACTGTATTTATTCCGGTATTCCCGGGAACAAACTGCGAGTATGACAGTGCAAAGGCATTTGAAAGAGCAGGTGCAAAGGTCATCACAAAAGTATTCCGTAACATGGATGCAGCAGATATCGTAGATTCTGTGAATACATTTGAAAAAGAAATTGCAAAATCCCAGATCATCATGTTCCCGGGCGGATTCTCAGCTGGTGACGAACCAGATGGTTCAGCAAAATTCTTTGCAACTGCATTCCAGAATGCAAAACTCAAAGAAGCAGTAGAAAAACTTCTGAACGAAAGAGATGGTCTTGTACTTGGTATCTGTAACGGATTCCAGACACTGGTTAAACTTGGTCTGGTTCCTTACGGAGAAGTTGTGGGACAGACACCGGATTCTCCGACACTGACCTACAATACTATCGGACGCCATATTTCCAAGATGGTTTACACGAAAGTTGTTACCAACAAGTCACCATGGCTGCAGGGGGCAGAGCTTGGCGGAGTTTATACCAATCCGGCATCCCACGGAGAGGGACGTTTTGTTGCAAGTGAAGAATGGCTTGACAAGCTCTTTGCAAACGGACAGGTTGCAACACAGTACTGTGACCTTGACGGAAATGTATCTATGGACGAAGAATGGAACGTCAATGGCTCTTATCGCGCAATTGAAGGTATCACAAGTCCGGATGGCCGTGTGCTTGGTAAGATGGCACATTCAGAACGTCGTGCAGATTCCGTGGCAATCAATATTTATGGTGAACAGGATATGAAGATCTTTGAATCTGGTGTGAAATATTTCAAATAAGACGGGAAATCTGGAATAAAATGCTTCGAATGAGACGAAAATGCAAGATTGTCTACACGAACTTGCAAAAAAGAGAAGAAGTATCAAGAAAAAAAAATGAAAATCAGCTGTATTTGAAACAAAAATGTAGTGGAAATTCATAAAAATTGAAAAATATGCAAAAAAATCTTGACACAGGCGCCTGAATGCTTTACTCTGTTAAAGAACAAAGGTGTTCCGGAGGGACAGACATTTGTTTGTCCCTCTTTTTTTAGCAAGGAAGTGTGCAAAGTCACATTTTTGTAAAAGAACATTCAGGAGGTATTGAGTAGTATGTCTTATGTTGATGCAAGTAATTGAACTTGTAGTAAAGAAAAACCCAGATGAACCAGAATTTCATCAGGCAGTAAAAGAGGTTCTGGAATCTCTTCGTGCAGTTGTAGAAGCTCATGAAGAAGAATACAGAAGAGACGCTCTTCTTGAAAGACTCGTTGAGCCGGAAAGACAGATCAAATTCCGCGTACCGTGGGTAGATGATAAAGGTCAGGTTCAGGTTAATACAGGATACCGTGTACAGTTTAACAGTGCAATTGGACCATATAAAGGAGGATTGCGTCTTCATCCTTCAGTAAATATCGGAATTATCAAATTCCTTGGATTCGAACAGATCTTCAAAAACTCTCTGACAGGTCTTCCGATCGGTGGAGGTAAAGGTGGATCAGATTTCGATCCGAAAGGAAAATCAGATCGTGAAGTTATGGCATTCTGCCAGAGCTTTATGACAGAGCTTTGCAAATATATCGGAGCTGACACAGATGTTCCTGCAGGAGATATCGGAACAGGTGCAAGAGAGATCGGATATATGTTCGGACAGTACAAGAGAATCCGTGGATTATCAGAAGGTGTTCTTACAGGTAAAGGACTCAGCTACGGTGGATCCCTTGCACGTACAGAAGCTACAGGATACGGACTTCTGTATTTTACACGCGAAATGCTCAAACTTGCAGGAAAAGACATCGCTGGCAAGACAGTTGCTGTTTCCGGAGCCGGTAACGTTGCTATTTACGCAATTGAAAAAGCACAGCAGCTGGGTGCAAAAGTTGTAACATGCAGCGACTCTACAGGATGGGTTTATGATCCGGAAGGAATCGATGTTGCAGCACTGAAAGAAATCAAAGAAGTGAAGAGAGCAAGACTTACAGAATACAAGAATTACCGTCCAAATTCAGAATATCATGAAGGACGCGGTGTATGGTCAGTAAAAGTTGATATCGCTCTTCCTTGCGCAACACAGAACGAACTTCATCTTGAAGATGCAAAACAGCTTGTTGCAAACGGATGCATTGCAGTAGCAGAAGGAGCTAACATGCCTACCACACTGGAAGCTACACAGTATCTGCAGGAGAACGGTGTAATATTCGCACCTGGTAAAGCTTCTAATGCAGGTGGTGTTGCTACATCAGCACTTGAGATGTCACAGAACAGCGAACGTCTCAGCTGGACATTCGAAGAAGTTGATGCAAAACTTCAGAACATCATGGTAAATATCTGCCATAACGCAGCAGACGCAGCAAAACGTTATGGAGCAGAAGGAAACTATGTAGTAGGTGCTAATATTGCCGGATTTGAAAAAGTTGTAGACGCAATGCAGGCTCAGGGAATTGTATAAGACATATCCTCTATGTAAAATATAATCAGAAAGATCTTCGGAGCAATCCGGAGATTTTTCTGATTTATGCGAAAATGTTGAATGATATAGGTTGTGTGGGCGGTCGCTGGAAAAAGAATCCAAACGATTCTTTTTCCAGCGCTTGTCTGTTCAATGGTATCGAATGAAAAATGGTAAAAATAAAACAAAAAATGAAAAAAATAGTTGACATTTAGAAGTAGATAATTGTATAATAACGAAGTCGGTTGTAAAACGGACGAACATATGGGATCATAGCTCAGCTGGGAGAGCATCTGCCTTACAAGCAGAGGGTCATAGGTTCGAGCCCTATTGGTCCCATTTCGCGAGAAAGTTTTTTAAAGTCGAAAACATTGAACGCGAAATGTGACGAGCACTTCGTGCGATGCACACGGCTCTGAAGAGCTGGCACAAAAACATATCATATGGCGGGATAGCTCAGTTGGCTAGAGCACGCGGTTCATACCCGCGGTGTCGCTGGTTCAAATCCAGTTCCCGCTACTACAAGAAGGAGTCCTTGTGTGGGGCTTCTTTTTGCGTTATATCTATATTATCATTCATGAAAACGCTGAATATCATTTGCCATATTCCAACTTTTATACTCAAACTATAAAATCACAAATATTAAACTACAAGCGATCCATTGCCTTAAAATTTCTCAACAAAGTACCCCTCCAATACAAAAGCCATTGATAAATCCCCAATTGCATAGGTGCTTAAACTCACCATTTCGTCTGCCTCCCAACAAAACCTATGCAATCCCCCCAAGATGTGATAAAATATCCCTAGATTACGACAAAACGGAGGAATTTTCATATGACATCTAAGACAAAGCAGATCATCATGGCTGCAATCGGCGCATATCTGGTATATACCGGCATATCACTTGTGAAGGACACAATTGTCGGAGAACCGAAAAACCAGATCCTTTTTATTCTGGTCGGAGTATTTTTTGCACTGTTTGGACTGGCTACGATTATCTGGAATATAAGAACAATCGTAAAAGAGACAAAGGCAGAAATTCAGGGTACAACTGAAGGGGCAGAAGAAAACGAAGATGACGAAGAGGCGGCAAAAAAGGTTTCTTCAGGGAAAGGAGTTGCAGACGTTCATGTAGGAGCTGATACAAAAGAAGAGAAGTCTGCGGATAAAGAGGAAAGGAAAGAAACAGCTGCTGAAGAAAAAGCGGAAGACGGTGAAAAAGAGAAAAAGAAAGCAGAAGATGATACAGAAGCGGTAAAAGACGAAGAAAAGAAAACTGTGGAGGACAAAGAAGATAAGAAAGCAGAAGATGTGCCGGAAGAAAAGAGCAGCGACAAAAAAGCAGATGCCAGACAGGAAGGAGAAGTGTAGAAGATGCGTGTTGGAATGGGATATGATGTTCATAAACTGACAGAAGGAAGAAAGCTGATTCTTGGCGGGGTGGAGATCCCATACGAAAAGGGGCTTCTTGGACATTCGGATGCAGACGTACTTCTGCATGCAATCATGGATGCCCTGCTTGGGGCGGCATCACTTGGAGATATCGGAAAGCATTTTCCGGATACAGATCCTGCATACAAAGGAATTTCCAGTATTAAGCTTCTGGAGCATGTAGGAAAGCTGCTGGATGATCGTATGTATGTAATTGAGAATATTGATGCGACGATCATTGCGCAGAGACCGAAGATGCGCCCACATATCGAGCAGATGGAAAAGAATATTGCAGAAGCACTGCATATTGAAACGAATCAGGTAAATGTCAAGGCAACGACGGAAGAAGGTCTTGGATTTACCGGAAGTGGGGAAGGAATTTCTTCCCAGGCAATCTGTGCAATCGAAAAGCTGACTAATTTCAGCAGTGTAGACGTAGCAGCACCTGCAGGTGGCTGCGCAGGCTGTGGAGGTTGTGCAGCAAGACAGATGTAGATCAAGTCTGAATAGAAAGGCACGGCGAAAAAGTAAAATGAAGATACTGAAAAAACTGAAGCCGGAAGAACGTGGGCTTACAAGAACACTGTGGGAACAGGTATTTACAGAAGATGTCTTATAAGTCGTACAGGCGAAGAAGTCCGGCTTTCTACTCCCGAGATGACGGCATCGCACCGCGCATATCCGGGAAGCTTGTGGTCAAAGATCTGAATTCCTTCTGTCAGCGACTCTGCAATGAATTCCGGAAAAATATTTCTGACGTTTGCAAGCTGATACATACCTTTTATATGCGGAGTGACTGTACCCAGCTGCACGGAAGGTCTGTTTTCACAGAAATCCCCAAATAACTGTACCGGAACTTTGCCGTTTCCCTCGAGATATGCCGCTTCTTCAAGCTTTCTCTGGAATTCGACACCAGCGAGCGGATGATCACTTCCAAAATCATCGGGTGAAACAGTAACGATCACTGCAGTATTGGCATTTTGGCTATCCCGGCGGCTGTAACTCATTCCGTTAACGGCAAGCCGGTGTTCTTCGGAAGAAGCATTTACGACATATCCGCCCGGACACATACAGAAGGTATATACGCCTCTTCCATTATCGAGGTTAGCGGTCAGTTTATACGGTGCTGCCGGAAGAAAGGAAGGATAATTCTTACCGTATTGATCCTGATTGATCATTTCCTGCGGATGCTCGATTCGTACACCAACAGCAAATGCCTTCGGCTGCATTGGAAGGCCATGCTGATATAACATGGAAAAAGTATCCCGTGCACTGTGACCAATGGCAAAAACTGCAAGATCTGTATCGAGCAGATATGTTTCCTTCTTTTGCGAATCGTAGATTTTAAGTTTGCGGAGAATCTTTTGACCGTTGTCGGAATGTGTCTGAATATCAGTGACTTGTGAGTGAAACCGTACTTCTCCACCATGAGCACAGATATATTTCCGCATTTCTTTTACAACTGCAGAGAGCACATCGGTACCGATATGAGGTTTGCTCTCGTAGGTGATGGATTCCGGAGCACCGTGTTCGGCAAAGATACGTAGTACTTCATGGTTGCGTCCGAATTTGTCTTTTACCAGAGTGTTCAGTTTTCCGTCAGAAAATGTTCCGGCGCCACCCTCACCGAACTGAACATTTGATGAAAGATTCAGCCGCCCGTTTTCCCAGAATGCTTCCACATCTTTTGTACGCTGATCTACATCGGCTCCGCGTTCCAGAAGAATTGGCTGATATCCGTGCGCAGCGAGCATATAACCACAGAACAGTCCGGCAGGACCTGTTCCGATAATGACCGGCCGGTGTGTCAGTTCCTTTGTCCCTTTTACTTCAAAATGGTAGCTGTCCGGCTTAACCTGGAACTGTATCTGATTATTTTTGACCGTTTTCTTAACTTTTGCTTCATCTCTTACCTGGACATCTACAGAATAGACATAATAAAGAACAGGCTTTTTTCTGGCATCGATCGACTGTTTGCGGATTTGAAAGCCCTGAAGTTCCTCTTTTTTTATGCAAAGTGTTTTTAAAATCTTGCGTTCAAAATCGTCTGATGTATGTTCAATGTTCAGTTTCATCTGGTTGATCCGAATCATATGTTTTTACTCCTTTACAGTTTGTCATCTATCTGATGATATATCGTTTGCAGCAGCAGTTCCGGCAAGATAACCGGTCGCCCAGGCCCATTGCAGATTGTACCCTCCGCAGATGCCGTCCACATCCAGCAATTCCCCGGCAAGATAAAGGTGCCGGACATAACGGGATTCCATAGTGTCGGGAGTGATTTCTTCTGTTGAGATTCCGCCGGCACAGACTTGTGCATTATCAAAACCATTAGTGGTATCAATTGTTACTACGTTATTCTTAACTACCTGAACAAGACTTTTTATCTGTGTATCCGACAGATCACCTGTCAGTGTATGCATCCGGATGCGTGCCTGCTCTAAAAATCTTGGGATCAGCTTCTGGTGAAAGATTCCAAGAAGATAATCTGCGCAGGTCATCTGCTCTCTTCCGTTTCTACGTTTCAGCAAGAACTCAAAAAATGCCTCTTCCGTAAAAGCGGGCAGGAAATCAATGTTCACTTTTGCATCCTGTTTTAAATACAGAGATTTGGCAATATAGCGGCTGATCTGGAAAACCGGTATTCCGGAAATGCCGTAAGCCGTAATCTGTAATTCCCCGTGATCGGAAGCTGTCGGTTGTCCATGGCATATTGCAGTTACGACAGCATCCGTACGGACCCCCGCGGCTTTGGCAAACGGATGATTCTTTACTTTTAATTGAACCAGAGCAGGTACGACCGGAACCATCGTATGTCCGAGCTGCTTTGCAAGTGCATAACCACTTCCGTCGGATCCGAGCTTGGAATTCGCTTTCCCGCCGCAGGCAAGGATTACAGCATCTGCCTTTTGCTTTTGATGATCTGTCAGGACCGTAAAACCATGAGATGTTGGGCTAATACCCGTCACCGTCATATCAGTGGTTATTTTTACATGCAGACGATCCAGTTCTGATTTCAACAAATCAAGAACGGTGGAAGCCTGGTCGGAATAAGGATAGACGTAATTTCCTCTTGCCTTTGTCAGGAGCCCAAGAGATGTGAAAAATGCAATGGTGTCTTCATAGCCGAATTTCTGTAATACTTCTTCTACAACGGAAAGATTGTCGCTGTGAAAATAAGAGGCGTTCATATCTTTGTTTGTCAGGTTGCATCTCCCGTTTCCGGTTGCAAGGATTTTTTTGCCTGCGCTGTCTTTCTTTTCGTATATCAGGATCTGTGCCTGCGGGTTCGTCCTTGCGGCTGCAATTGCCGCCACAAGACCGGAAGCACCGCCGCCAATGATTGCTATTTTCTTCATATCTATTCTTCCAAATATTGCAATAATTATATATATTGAGGGTTACAAAGTTACAATTCCGGCACGTACCAGATACTCTAATGACATCAGTATTCCAAGCTTGGCATGCGGCCAGGTGAGACCTCCCTGAAAATATACGGCATACGGCGGTTTGATCGGTCCGTCTGCGCTCAATTCGATGGATGATCCCTGAACGAAAGCACCTGCTGCCATGATAACGTCAGAATCATATCCCGGCATCGGCCATGGTTCCGGAGTTACATAGGAATCGACCGGTGCTGCTGCCTGAATTCCTTTGCAGAACTCAATGACGCCTTCCGGAATTCCAAATTCTACAGCCTGAATGATATCGTGTCTGCTTTCTGTGCTGTTTGGAATAACAGGGAACCCCAGTTTTTCATAAATATTAGCTGCAAAGATCGCACCTTTTAGTGCAGCTGCTGCCACTGTCGGGGCAAGGAATAATCCTTGGTAAAAATCTTTCATGATACCAAGAGATGCACCAACCTCTCTTCCGAGGCCCGGGGAAGTCAGTCGGTATCCGCATGCATCGATCAGATCTTCGCGACCCGCAATATACCCGCCGATCGGGGCAAGTCCCCCGCCGGGGTTCTTGATCAGTGAGCCGACCGTCATATCTGCACCGACATCACTTGGTTCGATCGTTTCGACAAACTCACCGTAACAGTTGTCCACCATACAGATCAGATCCGGTTTGAGCCGTTTGACAAATGCGATCAGCTCGCCGATCTGCTCAACCGAAAAGCTCGGTCGTGTCTGATAGCCTTTGGAACGCTGGATTGCAACCATCTTTGTTTTCTCGTTGATTGCTTTTTCGATATTTTCGTAATCAAAGGTTCCGTCTTCCAGAAGATCTACCTGAGAGTAAGTAATGCCATATTCTGCAAGGGATCCATTTGACGGGCGGATACCGATGACTTCTTCCAGCGTATCATATGGTTTTCCGGCAGGTGCCAGAAGCTCATCACCCGGTCTTAGGTTTGCTGCAAGAGCCAGTGCCAGTGCATGTGTTCCGCAAGTGATCTGCGGACGTACCAGAGCGCTTTCGGTATGGAAAATAGATGCATATACTTTTTCGAGGGTATCTCTTCCCTGGTCATCATAACCATAACCGCTGGCATAGTTAAAACATCCTGCGCTGACGCGGTTATCCTGCATTGCTTTTACTACTTTTAACTGATTGTATTCGGCAATCTCATCAATTTTTTCAAAACGTTTTTTCAGGTCTTTTTCTATTGTATTTCCGAACGAAAGGACTGTTTCACGGATGCCCATTTCGCTATAAATTGTGTTGATCGGTGTCATAATCTATATTTATCCTTCTTTCTGATTTTTTATTTTGATTTGTCGTAAATATTTTGAGAAAATCACCGGACTTCCAGCAGCTTGAAACGCAGGGATTCACACATAGCATCAAATGTTGGATTAATGGATGGAATCTGTTTCAGAACCGTTTCTGCTTCACGGTACCTTCCCATGTCATATAAAAGAGAAGCTTTATTAAGATCAAACATTGCCTGCTCGCCTTCGTACCGGATCATGGATTCCAGGCCGAGCAGTTCGCGGTAAGCAAAAGCAGTGTCCTGATTACGTGAATATATTTCCATCAGTTCATTCATTTTTCTCAAAAATTTGGATTTTCCTCTTAACTTTTTCTTCAGCATATTCTTCCCTCCAGATGCGAGAGCATTGCCTTTAGGATCCTGTCTTCATCATAATCATACACTTCTTTCTGAATCCACGTCACCTGACGTTCGCGCCGGAACCAGGTGAGCTGCCGTTTGGCAAAATGTCTGGTGTCACGCTTGATGGTATAGACAGCTGTGTCCAGATCACATTCTCCGTCAAGATATGCCAGGATTTCTTTATAACCGAGTCCCTGCATGGAAACCATCTCTTTCGTACAGCCAAGTTCTTTCAAATGTTTTACTTCGTCAACGAGTCCCTCTTCTATCATCTGGTCTACACGTCTGTCAATTCTTGCATACAGCTGCTCTCTTGGCGCATTCAGAACAAAATAGACGAATTCATACGGGGATTCTTTCCGACGTTCCTCTTCGTTGTGTTCTGACATTTTCTGCCCGGTCTGACGGTAATATTCCAGCGCACGGATCACTCGTTTCACATTATTGGCATGAATATCTTCTGCGGATTTGGGATCAACTTTTCGCAGCATATTATGCAGGTATGCTGCCCCCTTTTCCTTTACAAGATTTCCAGCTCTGCCCGGTAAGTGTCATCCTGGGCGGTACTGGTGAAATCAATGTCGTACAATAATGCCTGGATATAGAATCCTGTTCCGCCGACAACGATTGGAATATGTCCGTTGGCATAAATCTGTTCCATTGCATTTTTAGCCATCTGTTGAAATCGGACGACATGGAATTCATCCCATGGTTTCAAATCGTCTATCAGATAATGAGGAACACCCTGCATCTCTTCCGGGCGTATCTTGGCAGAACCAATATCCATGTACTCGTATACTTGCATGGAATCGGCAGAAATAATCTCCCCGCCAATCGCTTTTGCTAGTCCGATCGAAGCTTTTTGTCTTCCCGACGGCCGTAGGCCCTGTTAGTACTACTAGTGGTTTCTTCTTCATTTTATACGATCCTCTTGAATTTCTTTTCTAATTCTCTCTTTGTCATTGCGATAATGGTTGGTCTTCCATGCGGGCAATGATAGGGGTTGTCCAATGATAACAGTTCACCGATCAACGCATCAACTTCCTGCACAGATAATTTCATATTTCCTTTTACGGCAGCCTTGCATGACATCGAAGCAATCTTTTCATCAATGAGATCTGGAGACTGATTGCGGGCAATCTCATCCGAAAGGCTGTCCAGCATCTGGATCAGCAGTTCTTTTTTCGCAATACTGAACAGATTATCCGGAACAGCACGGACTGCATAAGAGTCCTGTCCGAACTCTTCAATCTCGAACCCTATCCTTGTAAACCGGTCCATATAAGTGTTCAGCAATTCTGCTTCCCGCATACTTAAATTCAATACAATCGGCGGACTGATCATCTGCGAGGTGAATTCCCTGGTTTGCATAGATTTCAGAGGTTTTTTTCATACAGAACCCGTTCATGCGCTGCATGCTGATCGATAATATACAGACTGTTATCGTATTCTACCAGCCAGTAGGTTTCGAATACCTGACCGACTACTTTATATTTCTGCATGGCCTCTCTAGTAAGCAGATGATCTTCGAAAAGTTCCATTTGTTTTGGTGGTTCTGGCGCAGTTGTCTGTGTTGATATTTGCGGTCTGACGGCAGTATTCTGCATGTAAGGTGCTTTTTTCTTCTGCAATAGTTTGTATCGTATTTACCGGTTGTTTTGTTACAGTCTCTTCGTTTTTTCTTCTTTTCTTCATTTTTAAACTCTTGCTTTTCAGCAAAAGTAACCTTTAGGTAACTATCTTACCGATTTGTAACTTCTTGTTTATAAGTAAAATAGTATATAGCTTTGCATCATCGGAAAGTCACTGACTGCATTTGCGAAGTTAGTGAAAAAACTGATGAATGCAACTATTTTATAAACAAATTAAAAGCAAAAAAACAATGAAAGAACTTGCAGTAAAGAATTACAAGACCGCAGAAGGTCAGAAAATCAGTCAGGGTGGTAATGAATTTACAGTGAAACCGATTGTTGAGCAGACGGATGTGGACCAATGCCGTGTGAACTTTGTAGAAGTGGAACCGGGTAGTTTTGCTTATGGATACCATTATCATGAAACGGATGAAGAGGTATTCTATATTATCAGCGGTACAGGTATCGTTCGTACCATCAATGGAGATGTAACGGTGAAAGCCGGTGATGCAATTACTTTTCCTGTGGGACCGGAAGGTGCGCATGTTATTCGCAACGGATCGGATACGGAAAAGCTGGTTTATATTGATTTCGACACGAACAATCTTCCGGAGATTGTACACCTCCCTGATACGAACCAGGTGATGGCTTATGGAAAATTCTCTAATGGAATTTATGATAAGAAGTAATTTTAGATGACTATTCCCTCTCAGCCGGAGGGAATAGCTGTTTTTAATAAACACAAAATGGAAAATTGTGTAATTGCATGTAAGATATGAGCAATTACAGAAGATGGATGCAATTCTGGAGGGTATTTGCATAAATAATCTATGATTGTACACGTCTGTCTATTTAATCCCATAGAAAAAGAGCCTATTTTAGCCGCGAATTTAAAATCTAACTATTACTATGTTTGTACGCTCAATTCTATTCGTTATCCTTTTTCTATGTAGTCAGATTGTACGCGGCAACGATTTTGTTTGGTACAATGGGAAGCAGGCTGTAATGTATACCGTGCCTCAGGAAGTATCTCCGGTTGTAGCCATTGCACTTGATATGTTTGCCGGAGATATGAAACAAGTGACGGGCTTTCTGCCACAAAAGACTTCTGTAAGTAAAGCAGTCATTCGTATTATCCAATTGGATAAGGCAAAACAAAAGATTAAAAAAGAATTGCAGGCCTTGGGCATCCCGGTAAATGAACTTGCTTTGAAGCGCGATGGCTTTTACATGGCTGTGGCAGGTGCTTCGGATGGTAAACAATTGTTTGTAGTAGGTAATAATGGTCGAGGTACTGCCTATGGTATCTTGGAACTTTCCCGTTTGGCAGGTGTATCTCCCTGGGTATGGTGGGCAGATGTTACTCCGGAGAAACAGAACCGTCTGGCTGTCTCTACTGAATTTAAGACTTTTCAAAGCCCTTCTGTGGAGTATCGTGGCATCTTCCTGAATGATGAAGACTGGAGTCTCCAACCTTGGAGTTGGAAAAACTTCGAACCTAATGAAATCAAAGGACGCATTGGGACACGTACTTATAAGGAAATATTCAAACTTTTGCTTCGCCTGCGTGCTAATGCCATCTGGCCCGGTATGCATGGCATCACTACTCCTTTCTACTTTGTTCCCGGAGTAAAAGAAGTGGCTGATAGCTGTGGTATCGCTATTGGTACTTCGCATTGTGAACCTCTGATGCGTAATAATGTGGGAGAATGGGATACTAAACGTCGCGGAGACTATAATTATATCACTAACCGCGATTCAGTGCAGGCTTATTGGATAGAACGTTTAAAGGAAGCATATCCTTATGAGAATATGTATACCATTGGTATGAGAGGTATTCACGATGGTCATATGGAAGGAGTGAATACAATGGAAGAAAAAACACAGGCTTTGCAACAAGTCCTTGATGATCAACGTAAACTGCTGGCTAAGTATGTCAACCGGGATGTCACTAAAATTCCTCAGGTATTTGTACCATATAAGGAAGTGCTCGATATAATGGAGAATGGTCTGGAAATTCCGGAAGATGTTACTTTGATGTGGTGCGACGATAACTATGGCTATATGACTCGTCTTAGCGACCAGGAACAACAGAAACGTATTGGTGGTAGTGGTGTTTACTATCATTTGAGCTATTGGGGGCGCCCTCATGATTATATGTGGCTTTGTACTACTCAGCCTGGACTTATTTATAATGAGATGAAGCAGGCTTATGACCATAATGCCCGCCACGTTTGGATTGTGAATGTACATGACCTGAAGCCGGCAGCCTACGATCTTGAATTTTTTTCCTGGATATGGCCTGGGATATAAATTCCATCACTCCCTCGACTGTGAACCGGCATCTTGAAAATTGGCTTTGCCGTGAATTCGGAGAACAGGCTGGTAAACAACTGTTGCCTGCCATGCTGGAGTATTACCGTTTGTGTGGCATCCGTAAACCGGAACATATGGGATGGACACAAGTGGAACTGGATAAGTCGAGATATCCTCGTGGACGCTCGCAAGTCATTGATACGGAGTTTAGTTTGACAGAATTCGGAGGTGAACTGGATCGCTATTTGGATGCTTATGAAGCTGTTAAGAAGAAAATAGCAGAAGTGGAGTCCCTCATTACGCCTGACCGCAAAGATGCTTTCTTCTCTCATATCAAGTATCAGGTCTTTTCAGCTGCTGCCATGAGTACCAAAATGCTGGAAGCACAGCGTGC
>ENA-OQDT01001246-OQDT01001246.1-human-gut-metagenome-genome-assembly--contig:-NODE-1246-length-15269-cov-3.269845_pt1 | contig 15269 bp, 14 predicted proteins | sample MGYA00242786_ERZ504617 | MGnify/ENA primary metagenome ERZ504617 (study PRJEB26092, sample SAMD00036337) | human gut metagenome | host: Homo sapiens | study: EMG produced TPA metagenomics assembly of...
GGTGCCTCGACCCCGACGCCGACATCATCGCGTTGGGAACGGCCGTGGGGCTGGAGGCCGATCTGGTGCCACAGGCCGGGTACCAACTGGAGACGATAGAGAAGGTGCCGTTCCCCCGCAGACCCAACCGTGCGGCGTTGGAATTCCCCCGCAAATGGAAGGCTGAGAAGGCCAAGGTGATGCAGTACCTTGAGCACCAGGGCACCCAGGTGGTCGTCGGCTTCGGTGGCTATGCCTCTGCGCCGGCCTATTCCGCCGCACACAGGCTCGGGATTCCGGTCGTGATCCATGAGCAGAATGCCCGTGCAGGCATGGCCAACAAGCTCGGCGCCCGTTGGGCGCAGTTCATTGGCACCGCCTACGACGCAACCGGGCTCAAGCCCGCAAAGGATGGCGGAATCGAGCGTGTGGGACTGCCATTGCGACCTGCCATAGCGAATCTCGCCGAGGAACTGGAACGCGACAGGGAAGGCGCCCGAACCCGCAATGCCGCCGAACTCGGTCTTGACCCGAATCGGCCGATTATCGTGGTCACCGGCGGTTCGCTGGGCGCGCAGAGCATCAACCGCGCCGTTGCCGGCAGTGCCAGGCAGCTCACCGAAGTGGCGCAAATCGTGCATCTGACAGGAAAAGGCAAGATCGACGAGGTGCGTGATCTGGTGGTGCAGAACGCCGGAGCCGATGTGCTCACCGGTCTGGGTGAGGAAAGCCGGCCCGGGCGCAACTACCACGTCGCGCAGTACTTGGAGCGCATAGACAAGGCGTTCGCCTGTGCCGACCTGGTGATCTGCAGGTCCGGTGCCGGTACGGTGAGCGAGCTGACGGCGCTCGGGTTGCCGGCGGTGTATGTGCCGCTTCCCATTGGCAACGGCGAGCAACGGTTCAATGCGCTTCCGGTGAGCGACGCAGGTGGCGGCATCATTGTGGACGACAGATCGTTCACCTCGCAGTGGGTGTCCGCGCAAGTGCCCGGATTGCTGGCGAATCCGGCCCGCTTGCGCTCATATGGTGAGCATGCGTGGCAGTATGGCATTCGTGATGCGGCGGACCGTATGGCCCGTGAGATCCTTTCCATCGCCGATGCGCGAGTCTGAAGCCATGCTGCATGGGACAGCGGAACACAGAGCAAGGAGCTTGAAGGTGAAGGAATCCATTGTGCTTGATCCGACCGTGGCACAGTTCGGCGAAGACCTGCGTGCCGCAGATCTGGGCAACACGCATTTCATTGGCATAGGTGGTGCCGGTATGAGCGTGCTCGCCGAGATGCTGCATGAGCAGGGAGTGCCGGTCGACGGTTCGGACCGCGAACCGGGCGCGAAAACCGAGCGGTTGGAATCACTCGGCATACCGGTGCAATTCACCCAACGCGCCGAGAACGTGCAGGATGCGCAGGTGGTGGTGTATTCCAGCGCGATCAAGCCGGACAATCCTGAGATCGTCGCAGCCGTGGCCAATGGCGCCCAATTGGTGCATCGCAGTGACATTCTCGCCCTGCTCATGAACGGCAAGCACGCTGTGACCGTCGCCGGCGCCCATGGCAAGACGACCACGAGCTCGCTGCTCGCCCACATACTCATGCATGCCGGCACCGGCGAACTCGCCGACCCGAGCTATGCGATCGGCGGCTCCATTCAGGGACCCGACGGAACCACGCTCGATGGGGGACATGCCGGCAAGGGGACGGTGCTCGTCGCCGAAGCCGATGAATCTGACGGCAGCTTTGCCAAATACCACCCCGACATCGAGATTATCACGAATGCCGAGGCCGACCATCTCGACCACTACCACACGGAGGAGAACTATCACGCGGCATTCGCCGACCACGTTACGCATGCCCGCCGCGCGGTGATCATGTGCGTCGACGATGCCGGGGCGCTTGCCGTGCTCCGCTCGCTCGCCCCAGAGGACGCACGCAAGGTGATCGCCTATTCCACCCACACCGCCGACGAGCTCGGCGACCTCAACGGCGCCACCTTCGTGCACATCGCCTCCGAACACGAGTCCGCGAACAGCGGCACCGAGAACTTCGTGATCGACATTCCCGCCGCGCTTGTCGGTGCCGACGTCGCATTGCCGGTGAGCTTGAGGATCCCCGGCCTGCACAACGCCCGCAACGCCACGGCAGCCATTCTTGCCGCCGTTCTGCTGGGTATGGATGCCGAACGCGCGGCGGTCGCGGCTGGCACCTTCCTCGGTGCGAACCGCCGATTCCAGATTCGCGGCACGGTGAGCGACATCACCGTGGTGGACGATTACGCACACCATCCGACCGAGATCACGGCGCTGCTCAAGGCCGCGCGCAGACGCTACCCCGATTCGCAGCTGCACGTGCTGTTCCAACCGCATCTCTTCTCACGCACACAGTTCTTCGCACAGGAGTTCGCCGATGCGCTCTCACTGGCGGACGATGTGATTGTGACCGGCATATTCCCGGCGCGTGAGAAGCAGTCTGATTTCCCGCAGGTGACTCCGAACACGATTGTGGACAATGCGCATGGTGACGGTTCGTATGAGATCGAGGCGGTGGACGATATGAGTCTCGCCGCCCAGATGCTCGCTATGCGCGCGCAGCCGGGAGATGTGATCTTCACAGTGGGCGCCGGTGACATCACGAGGATGGGGCCGGTGATCCTGCATGTGCTCGAAGCGCATTACGGTAACGCCCAGCAGGACTGAGCGGCTGAAGAACACGGCATAGGAAGGCGATATGGCAAGACGTACGGTGAGCTCCTCCGGTCATTCCCCGGACTCGCAGCGGCAGGAACCGCAGTGGCCGCGCGGCCGGTCGGTCAGGTCCGCTGGGTCGGGGAACCGAGCCGTCCGCTCGCGCCGTGATATGCCGGAATCGCCCACCCGAGACAATACCGCAGCCGTGCGGGACGATGAGCAGCCGCCCACCCAATCGCAGTCGTTCGAAGAGTACCCGAAGGCGATGCGAGGCAGGCAGGCACGTTCCGGCCGTTCGGCAAAAGCCGCGCGATCGGTGCGCGCCGGCAAGGAAAGACGTGTGCGTGGCGGCCAGTCACGAACCGTTGAGCCCCGTACAGCCACGTCCGGAACCCACGATGCCGAACGGCAATCTGCCAGCGGGAATCCACGCAGGTGTCATCTGGTCCGAATGATTCGGCCAAACGCCCACGGTACCGCTTCCGCAAACTCGTGCGCAAACGCAGGCGCGAATCGGAACGCACGGCGCGCACCGCACAGTCCTCGCAGTCAAAGGCCGTCTCCGCGCCCGGTTCGTTCGTCGATGCACGGGCGCTGGAAAGCGAGGATCTGGTCGCGCGCACGCTCGATGAGTCCGCCGGTACGATCGGCGTCGCCACCCGGCCAAAAGTCGTGGATTTCAAGGAGCGCCAACGAGAACGTAAAACCGCGAATCTGCGCGTGCTCGCCATGCGTATAGGCATTGGCGCGGTCGTCTTCGCGCTGGTCATCGCGTTGATCTGGCTGCTGTTCTTCTCGCCGGCGCTGAGATTGCGGCAAGACAGGATCACGGTGATGGGCGCGAATGAGTGGGTGAACCGCACGCAGATCCTCGACATAGCCAAACAGCAGGCCGGCAAATCGCTGCTCATCGTCTCCGACAAGTCGGTGGAACAACAGCTCGATGACATCCCGGGCGTCTCCTCGTCCCGCGCCACGAAGAAATTCCCGAACGGACTCGAGGTGGAGGTGACCGCGCAACGACCGGCGGCAATGCTCAAAGTTGCAGGCAAGGACGGTCTGACGGCGGTCGATAACCAGACGCGTGTGCTCAATTCCGTGACCAATCAGGCAGTCAAGGGCATTCCGGTGATCGAGGTGAAGAACATCGACGACGCACTCGGCCAGCGATCGGTGCGCGCCGCCGTGACGATTCTCGACGCGATGCCGGAATCCTGGCGCACCCGAGTGACCGCGGTGAGCGCGAACACGCAGGACTCGGTGACGACCACACTCGACAACGGCATCACCATCGTGTGGGGCGACAGCGCGGAACTGAAACTCAAGATGGCGATTGTCGACAAGATCATGAACGACCCGAATGTGATCGGCGACAAGAAACAGATCAACGTCTCCGCGCCGGGAAGGCCGATCATCAAATAACGAAGCCGGGGGAAAGTGTGGCCCCGGGCAAAGTCTGCAGCATACGGAAAACCGATGCCCAGGAAACACCCCCGGAAAATCAAAAAAAGGCCGCATGTATTGCAATGCTTTTGCCTCCAGCAATACCTTATTCATGCGCATACGTATGCTGAGGCGAAACGTGCAGGTAATGCGTGAAAGCTGACAATCTGCTTGGTAATTGTTCCGTGAGAGAGTGGAGCAATTCCAGAAGAGAGAGGGTTCGGTGTGAACGCAAAGAAGATCATCGCCGCCATTGCATCGGTGGCCGCGCTCGCCCTCGGTGAGCGCCTGCGGCGGCGTGAAGGACGACGCCGCCAATGCCGCGGGTGAGAACAGTGTGCTTGTCGGCACCACCGACAAGGTGACATCGCTCGACCCGGCCGGTTCGTACGACAACGGTTCCTATGCCGTGCAGATTCAGGTGTTCCCCTTCCTGTACGCACAGGATTACAACACCTCCGAGCTTTCGCCGGACATCGCAGCCGACGACGGCACGTGGAGCAAGGACGGCAAGCAGTTCACCGTCAAGATCAAGGACGGCCTCAAGTTCGCGAACGGTCACACGCTCGACTCGAAGGACGTGAAGTTCTCGTATGACCGCATCGACACGATCAACGACCCGAACGGACCGAGCTCGCTGCTCGCCAACATCGATTCGATTGAAACCCCGGACGCCAACACCGTCGTGTTCAATTCGAAGGTGCCGTTCGACGTCACGCTCAAGCAGGTCATGAGCTCGCCGGCAGGCCCCATCGTCGACGACGAGGTGTTCTCGGCAGACAAAATCACCGATGCCGACACGATCGTGAGCGGCAAGGCATTCGCCGGCCCCTATCAGATCGACTCGTTCAAGCTCAACGAGGCCGTGAGCTATTCGAAGAACGGCAACTACCAGGGGCTGACGCCGGTGAAGAACTCCGGTGTGCAGGTGAAGTACTTCGCCGATGCCTCCAATCTGAAGATGGCCGTGGAGCAGGGGCAGGTCGATGTGGCCTACCGCTCGCTTTCGCCCACCCACATCGAGGACCTTGGCAAGAACAGCAAGGTGAAGGTCGTCAAGGGCCCGGGCGGTGAGGTGCGCATGCTCGCCTTCAACTTCAAGCTCCAGCCGTACGGCGAATCGCAGAAGGACGCCGACGCCGCCAAGGCCAAGGCCGTGCGCCAGGCCGTCGCCAGCCTCATCGACCGCGACGAGCTCTCGCAGAAGGTGTACAAGGGCACCTACACCCCGCTCTATTCCTTCATTCCCGATGGTCTGACCGGCCATGAACACGCTCAAGGCCTACACGGACAACGGCAAGCCGGACGCCGCCAAGGCCAAGAAGACGCTCTCGGACGCCGGCGTGGCCACCCCGGTGGATCTCAAGCTCCAGTACAACGGCGACCATTACGGTTCCAGCTCGGCCGACGAATACGCCGCCATCAAGAGCCAGCTCGAGGCCGACGGCCTGTTCAAGGTCGACCTGCAGCAGACCGAATGGACGCAGTACAACAAGGAGCGTGTGGTCACCGACGACTCCGACGGTAGCTACCCGGTGTACCAGCTCGGCTGGTTCCCGGACTACTCCGACCCCGACAATTACCTTTCCCCGTTCTTCCGCGACGGCAACTTCGTGAACAACGGCTACTCCAACAAGAAGGTCAACGACGCCATTGTGGCGCAGGCCGGCGAGAAGGACGAAGCCAAGCGCGAGGGCATGCTCAAGGACATTCAGAAGACCGAGACCGACGACCTCTCCACGCTCCCCATGCTGCAGGGCAACCAGGTGGCGGTCACCGGCAGCAACGTCTCCGGTGTCGTGCTCGACCCCTCGTTCCGTTTCCGCTACGCCTCCGTGGTGAAGAACTGAGGTCCTTCGCATAGGTCAGCCTGGTGCGTTCTTTCCGGGACGCACCAGGCATTGACTGTTCCCGGCCCGTTGTCCAGTTCATTCCCGCATTATTCCAAGGAGATCCGGTGTCTCAAGCAATAGCATCGCCGGCGGATTCCGCACCATCGAAACCAACCGCGCATAAAAACAGACTTTCCGCAGGATTCTTCCGCTTCATTCTCGGTCGCTTCCTGCTCATTATCCCCACCGTGTTCATTCTCGTCACGATCGTGTTCTTCGTGATGCGTGCCACCGGCGATCCGATCTCGGCCCCGATGGGCGGCAGACTCACACCCGAGGAACTGCAGCGCCGCATTCACGGGGCCGGCTATGACCGCCCGCTCATCGTGCAGTACTTTGATTACCTGGGCGGCTTGCTGCATGGCGACCTCGGCCGTACCCTCACCGACAACCAGCCGGTGATCTCGGTGCTCACACGGTATGGCGCCGCCACGCTCGAACTGGCGTTGCTCTCGCTCGTCGTGGCATTGCTCGTCGGCATCGGCTTCGGACGCATCGCCGCCAAGCACCGCGATCGTGCGCAGGATGCCGGCATTCGCATGTTCGCCATTCTGTGCTATGCGACGCCGGTGTTCTTCCTCGGTTTGGTGCTCAAACTCATCTTCTCGGTGGGACTCGGTGTTCTTCCGAGCTCCGGACGCTCCTCGCTGCAATCGGAGATGCAGTTCTCCAGATTGGTCTCACCCACCGGGCTGTATATTGTCGACGCATTGCAACCCGGCGACATGAAGGTGCTCGGCGACGTGCTCATGCATGCGATTCTGCCGGCGCTGGCCTTGGGATTGCTCACGGCGGGCGTGTTCATTCGACTGGTGCGCACGAATGTGATCTCCACCTACAATGCCGGCTACATCGAGGCCGCCCGTTCCCGCGGCGTTTCCGAGAAGCGCCTGATGTCGAAGCACGCCTGGCGCCCGGCGCTGATCCCGATCATCACGGTGATGGGCATGCAGATCGCATTGCTGCTCGCGGGCGCGGTGCTCACCGAGACCACGTTCGAATGGAAGGGCTTGGGATTCATGCTCTCCAATTATTTGAAGGCACGTGATTTCGTGGCGGTGCAGGGCATTGTGATCCTGATTGCGATCATCGTCTCCGTGGTCAACTTCATCGTCGACGTGATCAGCGCGTTGATCGATCCGCGAGTGCGGTACTGAAATGAGTGAAAGCACGGAAACCAGAGTCGGCGTGCCGGGTGACGCGCGTCTGGAGAATCCCAACATAGAGAAGCCGCAGTCATGGTTCGCGAAACTGCCTGTGGTGCGCGATCTGAAAATTGCCGTCGGTTGGCAGAAGGGCATGCTTGTCACCGGTCTGGTGCTGACGGGGTTCTTCCTGCTCGTGGCGGTGTTCGCGCCGTGGATCGCGCCATATGGATATGCGCAGATCAAGGGTGACGACGGTGTTGCGTTCCCGACGCAGGCCGCGCCGTCACGCGAGCATATCTGGGGCACCACGGTGGGTGGATTCGACGTGTTCAGCCGCACGGTATGGGGCGCGCGCACCGCCGTCATCGCCATTGTGGTGGCTGTGCTGCTCTCCATTTTCGCGGGCGTGTTCCTGGGGCTTGTCTCCGGGTATTTCGGCGGATGGGTGGATCGCGTGTTCGTTGTGATCGCCGACGCCGTCTACTCGTTCCCGTCGCTGCTGCTGGCGATTCTCATGGCCATTATGATCTCGGGCGGTCAGTCGAGTCTGTGGGGCGGCATTCTCGCATCCGGCATCTCGATCACCGTCGTGTACATTCCGCAGTACTTCCGCACGATCCGTGCCGAGGTGATTCGCATCAAGGATTCCGCGTACATTGAATCCGCCAAGGTCGTGGGCGCCTCCACCTGGCGCATCATGAGCAAGCACCTGCTCAAGAACTCCACGCGTACGTTGCCGGTGATCCTCACCCTCAACTCGTCGGAGGCGATTCTCACGCTTGCCGGCCTGGGCTTTCTTGGCTTCGGCATCGAACCGACGGCAGCCGCGGAATGGGGCTACGACCTCAACCGTTCCGTTGCCGATGTGACCTCCGGCATTTGGTGGACCGCCGTGTTCCCCGGTCTGGCCATCGTGCTCATTGTGCTCGGCATCACGCTGATCGGCGAGTCGCTCAACGACTTGGCAGATCCGCGACTGCGTGCGCGCAAGTCCGCCGGCGAAGTGGTCGGTTCAATCGAAGACACCTCGGTGGATTCGCCTGACTCTGGGCCTATCTCACAGGCCGTTGTGGAACAGGAGTACGCGGCCATCAAAGATGCCACCGAGAAGCCTGCCGATCTGGGTGAGGACGTGAACGAATACCTCGTGACGCAGGATCCGGAGACGGCCGTGGTGAACAAAGACGTGCCGGATGAGAGCGAGGGAGTGATCGACAATGAGCGATGAGTTGGAACGCACTGGGTCGATGGGAGACAATCTGGTCGACATCAAGGGTCTGAGCGTCTCGTTCGTGACGGACGCGGGCCCGATCAAGGCAATCGACGGTGTCGATTTCACCATTCCCCGCAAGACCGTGGTGGGCGTGGTCGGCGAATCCGGCTCCGGCAAATCGGTGACCGCCCGCTCGATCATCAAGCTGCTGCCCGAGACGGCCACCACTGGCGGTGCGATCTACATTCGCACCGCACAGGATGGGGCCGAGGGCTTCGATGTGCTCACCATGAGCGGCAAGGACCTGCAGCAGGTGCGCGGTGGCGCTGCGGCCATGGTGCTCCAGGAGCCGAACTCGGTGCTCAACCCGGTCTATACGATCGGCCGGCAGATCGAGGAGGGTCTGCGCGCGCACGGTTTGACCGACAAGAAGCAATTGCGGGCGAAATCAATCGAGATTCTCGAGAAGGTTGGCATTCCGGACGCCGCCACGCGCATCGACTACTATCCGCATCAGTTCTCGGGCGGCCAGAAGCAGCGCATCGTCATCGCGATGGCCCTCGTGCTCAATCCCGGACTCATTCTCGCCGATGAGCCGACGACGGCACTCGACGTGACGGTGCAGGCCGAGATCCTCGATCTGCTGCGTCTCGCCCGCGACGAATTCGGTGCCTCGGTGCTCATCATCACGCACAACATGGGCGTCGTGGCCGACCTCGCCGATCAGGTGGTCGTCATGTATCGCGGCCATGTGGTCGAGCATGGGAGCGTGGAACAGATCTTCTACAATCCGCAGGCCGATTACACGAAGCGCCTGCTGGCAGCCGTGCCACGCATCGGACAGCAGCTCATGGTGCGCGATGCCGCCGGGCATGTGATCGAGCGCAGTGTCGATTGGCGTGAGGAACCGGTGGTGGTCAAGGCCGAGCATATGGACATCACCTATCCGGGGCAGATGCAGCCGGATTTCAAGGCAGTGGACGATGTGAGCTTCGAATTCACAAATCCGAGGTGCTGGGATTGGTGGGCGAGTCCGGTTCGGGCAAATCGACCACAGGCCGCGCCATCGCCGGCTTGCAGCGCATTTCCGCTGGTTCGCTCAATGTGCTGGGCATGGAGATGCGTGATTTCAAGGAACGCAAGTTCAAGCCGCTACGCGAGCAGATCGGCTTCGTGTTCCAGGACCCGGGCAGCTCCTTTGACCCGCTCATGACGATTCTCGAGAATGTGGCCGAGCCGCTCATTGTGCACGGCCGGTACAAGACGGTCTCGCAGGCGAAACAGTATGTGGGGGAGCTGCTCGAGATGGTGCAGCTGCCGCGTGCATATATGAACCGCTTCCCGCACGAGCTCTCCGGCGGCCAGCGCCAGCGTGCGTCGCTGGCCCGTGCGCTTGCGCTCAAACCGAGTCTGCTCATTGCCGACGAGCCGACTTCGGCGCTCGATGTGTCGGTGCAGGCGAAGGTGCTCGAGCTGTTCAAGACGCTGCAGGCGGAGATCGGCTTCGCGTGCCTGTTCATCACGCACGATCTTGCCGTGGTGGACATGCTTGCCGACCGCATCATGGTGATGCACAAGGGCCGTATTGTCGAGCACGGCGACGCCTCGCAGATCATGCAACACCCGAGCGATCCGTATACGCGTAAGCTGCTGGCGTCGCTGCCTGTTCCGGATCCCCGCGAGCAGGCCGCACATCGCGAGGAGCTGCGCAAGCTGCTCGCCGAGGAGGCCTAGGGAATCTGCAAATAATGGGGCGCCCGCTTCGCATGTGTGGGAGCGGGCGCCCCATACGCATACATCGGAATATTGCGAGTGCGTTCGTGTTGTGCTATATTGGAAAGTCCGGCTAGGCGAGAGCTACGCCGGTGAGTTTGATAATTCAAAAGGGGCCGATTGGTTTCGACGGTGATCTGTTCGCCTTGGAGAAGCATGCCGAGAATGCAGGGTCCACTCGTGATGTTCTCTGCAATAAAAATAAGTGCTAAATCTAATCGCACTGAGTTCGCTCTCGCTGCCTGATTTTAAACGTAATCAGATTTAATCCAGCGAGTTAGCACTCCATCTGCTCTCCCGCGTCTTCGGGGAGAGGTCAGGTGTCGTTAGGAGACTGACTTGTGAGATTGAACTGCAGGGTCTCGCAAGGACATTTTGCTGTGGCTAGGCTCGCCGCCAGTTGTCTGCGGCATTGGCGGGGGCCGAAAATACGCTCGTTCGAGTCAGCAGACTAAGCATGTAGAAGGACGAGGGTACGGTCACCGGACCGGGGTTCAATCCCCCGCGGCTCCACTTTTTCAGAACCCGCCAGAAATGGCGGGTTTTCGTTTATTTCCAAGGGTTTTCGGGCCCCGTGGATATAGGTGTAAATGGGTTAAAATGGACGCATTCCAATATGAAACGTGTCCAAAATGAGGCCAAAAAGCACAGGGGCGGTGCAGGCGCTCAAGCCCACAACCGCCCCACATGCCCTGCACACCGCTACAGGTTGTCCACGATTGGGTTCAGGTAGTCGCCGGTCAGTAGCACACGATCCCGGATTATGATCGTACGCTCCGGGTCGTCCCTGTTCACCGGATCATAAGGGCCTGCATCGGGTTTCACGCGGGTAGCGTACCGCGCATAGGCGGGTTGCGTGTAATCCGCCCCCGCATTGCCCTCAAGCACCTGCGTGTTCCTGTACCGTGGCTCCCTGTCGCTCATGGCGTGCCCCCTCACTTCGTCGGCGTGGACTTCGCTGCGGCCTTGGTGGCGAACTTCACGATACCGTGCGGCTTGAGCACATCGAAGCTGAAACGGCCCTCGACACGGGAGATGACGGTGTTCGTCCGGAAACCCTCGCTCGTGTTCGTCGCCGTCTCAAGGTTGCCGTCCGTCATGATCTGCACGGTGTTCGTGCCGATCGCATACCCGGTGCCGGACTCAAGATAGGCGTCGGCAACCACCGGCACACCCCACAATTGCTTGTTCTGCACGTCCACGATCGGATCGTTGATGTAATGGCCGAGCGTGTCCTTGGTGGTGGCGATCTCCACCCAGTCCACTGCGGGAAGCACGAACATGGCGCAGGTGATGCCGTACTGTTCGATCTGCGCGGCCGCGTTGATGGCGGTGGTCACGGCGTCCGAGCTGAACGCCTGCGACTTGATGCCCTCGACATGGTTCAGGCCGAGCAGGTGGCCCGCAGTGCCGTCGCCGTTGATGATCTCGTTCTCGAACGTGCGCATGATCTCACGGGTGAGGCGTTCGCCCACATAATCCACGACGCCCTGAGACGACTGCCATGTGTACTTGTCCACAGGGTCGGACACGACGGCGATCACCTTGAGCTGGTTGCGTACCTTCTTGAGGCCGAGCTTGAACGTTGGCTTCGTCTCGCCCTTCTCCACGACCGCTGCGGTTCCCGCGTCCTCCTGCGTGGTTTCCATGAGATAGTCATATTCGTCTGTATGCACCACTCCGGCAGGAATGTAGTTGACGATGCCGATGGGCATCTCGCCGCCCTGATCGTGGATCGGAATGGAGTTGACGATCGGCGTGGGCGTGAACATGGCCCCGGTGATCGACGCCATGTCGATGCCCTTGACATGGCGTTCGTTGATGTCCTTGCGCATGGTTTCGGGAATGCTCTTGGTGAGCTTGGAGAGGTCGAGGTAGCTCTTGGTGCTATACGGGGAGACGCGCTTCGGGCTTGTGATGTCGTGAAGCCACTGGTCAACATCTCCGGTGATGTCCCCGTCACGCCTGAGCTTTTCGACGCAATCGGCCACGACCCCCTTAAGGTGGGTCACCTCCTCAAGCTCAGCGTCGGCACAAACATGCGTCCAACAAGAGTTGTTGGCAATCTGCGAGAGCTTGCCCTTGGCGTCCAAAAGATCCTGTTTCGTGCTCATGTTCTCATATCCATTCTTTGCGTATTTGATGGTGGTGTCGATGGTCTTGAATAATGGCTCCAAGTTGGAGGGGTAGGCGGACTCCGATTTCACGGCCTCGATGCTGGTGTCCTTGTTCGCGCCGTGGGGCACGATGGACACTTCCAGCAGGTTCACGGCCTGCAATTCGTTGGCCATGCCCTTGGCGCTCTGAGCCTGCGCCTTGCGTTCGATCGTGTACCCGAAACTCATTTGGCTGAGCCTATGGCCTTTGAGCAGCCGGTACACCTGAGCGGCCTTCGCGTTCGTGTCGATGTCCAAGTGGCCCGTAACAAGCAGCCCGTGGTCGTCCTCGATGGCCGACTTCACATAGCCGATGTTGTAGTCCGGGTCAGTCTCGTTATGCCCGTACAGCACTGGAATGCACGACCCCGACATATCCCACTTGCGCAACGTCTGCGAGAACGCGCCCTTGGCAACCACGTCGCCGTAACAGTCGGGCGTGCGCGTCCAAGTGCTCACGTAAGCCTTGAAATCCCCCTCCTCAAGCCCATCACCCAAGGAATCGGACTTCACATAGATGTGTGAATCATTGGTTTTGTAATACATATGCGGATACACCTTTGCTAAGCCACACCGGAAAGCGTGGTAACAATCAATATGTGGTTATCTCTATCCGCGTGCCTGTGGCGACTGCGTGCAGCGGCCTCGGCTGGCAAACAGTCCGGTCTCTTGCGAACCCGCGGCGACTGTACAGCGGCCCGGATCGGCTTCACCGAACAATGCCAAGCCTACCCGCCGAACAAGCACGTGGCAAGCGGGACAACGGTGGGAGATGACGGCGCGTTACCGTGTGGCACGCGCCGTCACGTCCGAAAAGGCCCGATCTTTTTGAGACGCGAAAAAAGAGTTTCGGCGGCGGGTGTTTCGCGTCTATTGTTTTATTTTTTGGACTCCCCCTACCCTTGTCGGCAAGGTGGTCGCGTTTCACGATGCCCTTGCTGATGATGGGGTAACGATTCGTTACCCCATGGTGGTTCGGTTAGGTTGTGGTGTGCCGGTGTATGGGTGTGTTGGGTTGCGGTGCATGGTCGTATCCTCCGTGTCGGTGTTGTCGGTTGGTTGGGTGGCGTTGCGGTATTGGCGTGCGCATTCTTCGAGCCAGTCCGCGAGTTCGTGGCGTGCGTAGTCGGCCAGAGCGTCGAGTTCGTCGGGTGAGGTGAAGTCGATGGTGTTGCTTTGGTCGAGCATGGCTTCGATGCCGGTGTCGTCGTACTGGGCGGCGATGAATGAGAGGCCGAGCCGGTGTTCGTGCATGTCGGCGTAGATGATGGGGTTCATTGTTCCTCCTTGGTGGTTGTTGTTGTGGTTGCGAGTTGGTGGAGTATGGTTGCGGTGACTGCGTCCGAGTATGGGTCGGCGCGGTTGAGCCGTGGGTAGTGTGGTGGTGTGCCGTGCATGAGTGCTTGGGCGGCTGCGGTGAGCAGGTCGTGTGCGATCCGGTGTGCGCGTGCCTGTTCGTAGTGGGTGTCGCCGGTGTGGATCATGTCGGGTTGCTCTTGAGGTTTGCCCATGGGGTGCTCCTTGTGGTGGCGGTCATTGTGTGGTGAGGTCGTGGAGTAGTCGCACGTAGGCGGCGCATAGGGTGGCCGTGGGCTTGTCGCTGTAGTCGAGTTGTTCGGCTATGAGGCGTGCGGCTGTGATCTGCGCGGCGTGCCGGTCGTCGTCTAGGTGCAGGGCGTCTATGGTGCGGTTGAGCGCGGGTAGCTGGTAGATGTCGTTCATGGTGTGGTGTCTCCTTGGTTGTGTTGTTCCCATTGGTTGGCTATGGCGTCGAGGGTGTCGGCGTAGTCGTGGCGTATGTGGTCTGCCATGTGGCGTAGTTCGTCTGGTGTGGTTGCTTCCCAGTCCTGTAGTGTTTCGTTTCTGAATGCTTGGATGTTGGTGGCGTATTCGGTTACGGTCATGTCGGTGTTGATTGCCCAGTCGTGGGCGCTGAGGATCGTGTCGGCGTTCGGATCGTAGTCGATGTCGGCGTGTGGTTGTTGGTTCATGTGTCGCTCCTTGTGTGGTGGTTGGTGTGGGTGGCTGTTTTTACGCCCCATATGGGTGATGGGGCGTAATATGGGGTGTATTCAAACGCTAGTGTTTCCAACGGTTTTGATTACGCCCCATTACGCCCCATCTCAGACACGGTGTGATGGGGTGTAATCATTACGCCCCATGTCTCGTGTTCTAGATGGGGTGTAATGGGGCGTATTAATAAACCCTTGCAATATAAGGCTTTAGGATTAGGCCCCATATTTCACCCCATGTGTTGATGGGGCGTAATACGTGCTTGTGCATTCGGGTTGTTCGAGTTCCCATAGCGAGCGGCGTCCACGTCCGGTGTATGTGGGGTCTTTGCGTGCGATGACGCGCGGGGAGGTCAGGCGTTCGCGGGCGTGCTGGAGCTGTTTGAAGGTGTATCCTTCGGCGTCCTTCGCGTCTGCGGCGATCTGCTTGCAGTTCGTCGGCCCGTTCTCGGCTAGGTAGGCTGTGAGCCAGTCGGCCACTTCGTTGTCTGCTGCGCGGCCTGTGGTGTCGCCTCCGGTGACATTGCGGTTGATGACCTCGTTCACGTTCGTGTCGGTCGGCGTGAACCCGGCGATGATGGGTACTTCCATGCGTTCCCCGTCGTCGTCGGTGATGAAGCGCGGGGCGAGCGTGTACTTGTAGGACGCGCCCTGTTGCGGCGTGTACGAGCTTTTATCGAGCGTCACCACACATTCGCCCGTCTCGTCGTCCTTGGCCACGAGGATCAGCGAGCGCACGGTGTCACGGAAGGCGTGCGAGCCGCTCACCTTGTCGGAGGCGTAGCCGCCGCCCTTGTTGAAGTGCAGTATGCCGATGATGGCGATACCGAGTTCTTGGGCGGTTGCGGCCAACGGGTCGAGGCTGCGGCGCACGTCGTCGCGCTTGTCGGTGTTGCCGTCGATGCACGAGGTGATCGGGTCGATGACCAAGAGCTTCACGTCGTGTTCGCGGAGTGTGTCACGCA
>ENA-OQDT01001247-OQDT01001247.1-human-gut-metagenome-genome-assembly--contig:-NODE-1247-length-15265-cov-5.312591_pt1 | contig 15265 bp, 24 predicted proteins | sample MGYA00242786_ERZ504617 | MGnify/ENA primary metagenome ERZ504617 (study PRJEB26092, sample SAMD00036337) | human gut metagenome | host: Homo sapiens | study: EMG produced TPA metagenomics assembly of...
GGTCTTCTTCTCATGCAAGAAATAATTACGGTGAAAAAGCAATTTTTTATAGCCGCACAAAGGATTTTAAAGAATTTTCAAAGCCGGAAATTTTATATGAGTGGAAAGAACATGATATAATAGATTCCGCACTTTATGAGGAAGATGGAAGCTACTATCTGTTTGTTAAGTGTGGTCAAATCCAGCGCGTATACTGCTGCTTCGTTCAGATGAAATCACTGGACCATATACGAGAATTGAAGCGTTTGATAAGAGTATGGAGACAATCGAGGAAGGCAAATATGAGGCAGCAACAGCTGTTAAGTTAGAGGATGGCAGATGGTGTCTTTTCTTAGATTACTATGGCGTGCCGGGTGCAGGACAAGGGTATGTGCCATTTGTCGCAGATAGTTTAGCAAGTGGAAACTTCGTAAGAAGTGACGCCGCATTTTCGTTCCCATATGGTTTTAAACACGGAACCATTCTTAAAATTTCCATGGAGGAGTATCAGCGTATTAAAGACCATGACTGGTCAGATAAGGGCTGGCAGTAAGCAGTACAATGAGTAACAAGAGAGCATTCAGCAAGGGGATGTATGACAGCATCCCCATTGCACTTGCCTATTTCGCAGTTGCATTTTCACTTGGAATTATGGCAAGAAAAGCAGGACTAACCCCGTTTCAGGGTTTTCTATCAAGTATGCTCAACCATGCATCAGCAGGTGAGTATGCAGAATTTACTGTAATAGAGGCAGGTGCGCCTTACATTGAGATGGCACTCGTCATCCTTATAACAAACGCAAGATATCTTTTGATGAGCTGTGCATTAAGTCAGCGTTTTGCACCAGATGCACCGCTTATCCACCGTGTATTAGTCGGATTTGGCATTACCGATGAGATCTTTGGAATCTCCATTGCAAGACCTGGAAATGTGAATCCTTTTTATACTTATGGAGCAATGGCGCTCGCACTGCCGGCATGGTCATCTGCAACGGCAATAGGAATTGTTGCAGGAAATATCCTGCCGGCTTCTGCCGTAAGTGCGCTTAGTGTTGCATTGTATGGCATGTTTTTAGCAATTGTCATTCCGCCTACAAAGAAAAACAAGGTTTTAGGTGGTGTTGTTTTGATTAGTTTTGTATTCAGTGGCCTGTTTACATGGCTTCCAGTCACAAAAACTTTGTCTGCAAGTATGAGAACTATAATCTTGACAATTGTAATCGCAGGAGCAGCCGCAGTATTGTTTCCAGTGAAGGACGAAACGCAGGAAGGAGATAAAAACGATGCAGCATAATATTTATCTGTATATCATGGTGTCTGCGCTTGTATCCTTTGCCGTGCGCGCGGTGCCGCTTACACTGATCCGAAAGAAAATTGAAAATCCATTTTTAAAGTCATTTTTATTCTATGTACCGTATGTAACATTATCTGTCATGACTTTTCCAGCGATTGTAGAAACGACTGCTGTGCCGATTGCAGGAGTACTGGCACTTATAGCAGGAATCGTTGCTGCAAGAAAGGGTGTAAGTATGTTTCTAGTGGCAGTAATATGCTGCGTGATTGTGTTTGCGGCAGAGATGTTAATTTGAGAACCCTACAGTTCACGCGTCCTGCTAGATCTGGACAAATCTCATGCTTGCATGAAGATTTGACAGATCAGCAGGACGAAGTGGACGCCCGTTCATGAACAAAACAAAGTTGCGAAGCAACGACGCACGGAACGTGCGGTTTTGCGAATGGGCGTCCAGTGAACTGTAATGAATTTGGTCCGACGACGAAACCATCGCAACGAAGGGCTTTCGTAACATGACGCGTGAGCTGTAACCTGTAACCTTTGTTCCTACCTTTAAAATAATTTGCTTGAAATACAGGCCATAGTTCGTTATAATATAGAGCGCAAAAGAATATGTGATGCAGAAAAAATCTGCAGTTAGGAGTTTTATGAGAAAGTATCAGAAGATGCAGGCAATTATTATGTGTGGAGCACTTGTGGCGTCAAGTACATCTGTATTGGCAGCAAAAGAGGCAAGCAGCGAAGCTAAGTCTGAATCAGCGACAGAAGCAGTATCTGAGGCAGGCGAATCTGAGGAGTCTGGCGAGGTTAGCTATCCGCTTACATTAACAGGAACAGACGGCACTGAATTACAATTAATGAGGAGCCTGAAAAGATTGTATCCATGGGACCCAATATGACAGAGATTCTGTATGCAATCGGTGCAGGTGATAAATTAGTCGGAAGAACCGATTACTGCGATTATCCGGCAGCAGTCAGCGAGGTTGAGTCTGTTGGCAGTATTTCAAATGCAGATATTGAGAAGATTTTAAGCCTGGAGCCAGATCTGGTTCTTGCCTCTACTCATTTTTCAGATGATGCAGTAAAGCAGCTTGATGATGCTGGTGTTCCTGTTTTGTATCTCTATGATGAGGGCGATATGGAAGGCGTTTATGATATGATCAGTTTGGTTGGCGAGGCTGTAAACTGTGAAGAAGCAGCAGAAAAGACCGTTGATGAAATGCAGACAAAGATGGACTATGTTTCTGATCGTCTGGCAAATGCTGATGAGAATCCGACAGTTTATTATGTAGTTGGATACGGTGAGTACGGCGATTATACAGCTGGAGGAGATACTTTCGTAAATGGTATTCTGACAGCGGCAGGCGGTGACAACATTGCATCAGATGTGGAGGGATGGTCATATTCCACAGAGACACTTCTGGAGAAGGATCCGCAGTATGTTATCTTAAATGCTTATAATGAGGAAGGTTTCTGCACAACAGATCCGTATACTGAGCTGAGTGCAGTAAAGAATGGTTTTGTAGAGACTATTGATACTAACATGCTTGATCGTCAGGGACCGAGAAATGCAGATGCTGTTGTAGAGTTAGCACAGATGCTTCATCCAGAGTGCTTCCCATCAGAGACTGAGTATCCGGTTAATGTAAAAAGTGGTGTTGTAGAGTACAATATCGAATCTTGCCCAGAGAGCGTTTACGCTGCAAGCGAGGAAGTTTTCGATCTGTTAAAGGAAATCGGTGTAGTTAGTGAGGATGCCGAGTATGAACAAAAAAGTGTTGAGGACGTTGTTTTAGAGGCTCCGGCAGTTGTTGTTGCAGATGCCGAGTATTCTGCTGAGGAAAAGGCAAAGTTTGACGATGCCAATATTCCTGTTATTTATGTTGATGCAGAAGATGATGAGACTGTAATCACACTTGGTCAGATATTTAACTGTAACGCAAAGGCCGATGAGGTTGCTTACGTAAAGGCAGCATTAGAAAAGTAATGGAAAAGAAAAAAACATATTTGTATATTTATGTTTGCATGGCAGCTCTTCTTTTTGTGGGAGCTGCCATTTCCCTAAGTGTTGGATCTGCAGAGATTGGCATAATAGGGAGCATTAAGCTTGCGCTGTCTGGTATTCCAGGAATAGGCCAATTTGTGGATATATCAGCGTATAGCACGATGCAGCGCTATATAATTTTGCAGGTTCGCCTGCCGCGAGTTTTGCTTGCAGCACTTGTTGGTGCAGGACTTTCGGCAGCGGGAGGCGTGTTTCAGGGGATTTTTCAAAATCCACTCGCTGATCCGCATATTTTAGGTGTATCCTCAGGTGCCGCACTTGGCGCAACGATTGCTATTCTTTTTGGCGTACAGGTGAGTGTTTTGGGGATTGGAACTATTGGTGTGTGTGCTTTTATTGGTGCGATTTTAACAATTATGCTAGTATATTTGATTGGAGGCATGAAAAAGGGAGCAAAGACAATAGGTATCCTTCTTACAGGAACGGCAATCAGTACGTTTTTTCAGCTGTGATGTCACTTCTTATGTCTCTTAATCATGATAAGATTGAACAAGTCTATCTGTGGACGATGGGAAGCTTTTCAGCTGCAGTGTGGGTGAAGGTTTGTTATGTGGCGATCTGTGAAATGATTTGTCTTTGTGTCTGCATTGTCTTGTCAAAGGATCTGAATTTGATGGCGATGGGTGAGGAGACGGCACAGAGTCTTGGTATCGAGACAGCGCGTATACGCCGAATTTTGATTTTAGTAGTATCGGTGATGGTTGCCGCATGTGTTTCCGTCAGCGGTGTGATTGGTTTTGTCGGACTAGTGATTCCTCATATTGTACGATTTTTGCTTGGTGATGATTATCGAAGAATTTTTGCCTGGGGCGATTCTTGGAGGCGGATTTTTCTTGATGATTTGCGATACGTTAGCGCGTACTGTGACTGCACCGGGAGAACTGCCAGTTGGTGTGCTGACAGCAATTGTCGGGGCACCATATTTGATTCTGCTAATTAAGAGGAAGATGGCGTGAGAAAATTTTCTAACGTTTGTGGTTCACAACCTAGATTAGCGGCGAGCCGCTTTCGTAGAAACCCCTGTGAACAGCGTAAAATCAAAAAAGGAGAAAACAATCGTGAGTCGACAAGGAAATAAAAATGAATCGGCATCGGGAATGGATTTGCTCAAATCAGTAGATATTGTAAGCAATCATCTGACCTGGACACCAGAAGGGATGGATCATCCAATTTTAAAAGATATCACGCTTAATCTTGAGCCAGGTCACATATATGGAATTATCGGGCCAAACGGAGCCGGGAAATCGAGCTTTCTGCGTCATGTACTCGCATTTTTAAAAACAGAGAGTAAAGAAAGCATGAAAATTTGGTGATGATGCCGGCTGACGATTATCCGCGAAAAAAGCTTGCAAGACTGCTCTCATTTGTGCCGCAGAAGACAGATATTGAGACAGACTTTACGGCAGAGGAGATCGTGATGACAGGACGTACACCATATCAGGGACGATTTGAGGGAACCTCAATCGGTGATAAAGAAGCAGTTTATCGCGCTTTTTCGCTCACAAAAGCAGATAAGCTTAAGAATAAAAAATTTTGCTATCTTAAGCGGCGGCGAAAAAACAAAAGATTGTGATTGCACGAGCAGTAGCACAAACCACACCCTGGATGCTTCTTGATGAACCGATTGCAAGCCTTGACATTAAAAACCAAATTGAAATCATGCAGACGCTTTTGGAATTAAACAGACAGGAAGGCGTATCTGTGCTTATGGTGCTTCATGATATCAATCTGGCTGGAATTTATTGTGATCGTCTGATTATGCTAAAAGACGGGCAGGTAATTGCAGCAGGAAATACAAATGAATGTCTATGTGAAGAAAATTTAAAGAAACTTTATGATATATCATTTTTTTCATATGGATATCAAAAAAAGGGACAGCGATATTATTACGCTGAAATATAAATGATACCAGGGTCAAAAGGTCAGAAAGCCGATGCAAGCTTGCTTACAAGAGGTTTTTTGAACTCTTGACTCGCCAAAAATATGAGTAAGTAGCCATTTTTCAAAGAAAAATGAGCGGATTACGAATGTTTTTGAAGATTGCGAGAGTGCAAAGCACGTAGCAATCTGGTATCAAAGGGGTCAAAATACCTTTTGACCCCAACATCATTGATATAAATTAAGTGACAAATTTGTCACGAAAGAGTAAGAGAGATGTCACCTAGATGCGGTAAAATAATGGAAACACTAAAAAGAAGGGAGAAGTTTTGGAGAAAGAAAAATGAATGAAAAAAAACAAAAGCAAAGAGGCCTGAAACAGGGATTTGAGCTGATTTATAAATATCGCTTTGTATTATCATTTTTGCTGTTAATCATGTTGGTTTCATTCAAAATCAGCGGATCATCCATGGGATGCTGGAAGTTGTTTTTGGGAGATGGCGAAAGTGGTATTCGTTTGGGAGAACCGCGTGTATGGCGAAGTGATGAGTGGGGAACATTGACGCCGCTTTGTTTTCGTCAGCAATATAATACGCTTGGTGCGTATAATCGCTACAGCCAAACACTTGGCAGTATATTGACAGATAACATGCTCGTGTATGGACAGCCATCGTGGGATATTCTGACATTATTTCGCCCATTTTATTGGGGATATCTTTTCTTTGGAAGCGAGAGAGGACTTTCATGGTTTTGGTGTTCACGTCTGATCGTGCTGTTTTTGTCATGGTTTGAGCTAGGAATGCTGATTACTGATGGGCAGAAAAAATTATCTGTAATGTTGTCAGTCTGTGTACGTTCGGAGAAAGGAGCGCCATGAGCGAAGAAACCCGCACCATGCAGACCGCAGACACCACCCCGGCCAGAGCGCCGGAAAACACGCCAGCGATGATAAAGAAAATCGGAAAGACAACCTACAAGGTTCATGTCCATTTCAGCAATACCAGCACAGAAACCATGAGCGATAAAATCAAGCGTATGCTCAAAAATGAAATTCAGCAAATGTGACAGACTGATAAACGAAGCCGCCTTGTGCTAAACTGATGATGGTACGCACCAAAATTTTTGTCAAGGAGGACACGAAAATGCTTTACACAGAAAAAGAGAAGCATGAAATTGAACGAGTAAAGGAGGTCTTTGCGGAACATCTGCGGCAAAGCCCTGATTTTGAACTGCTCTGGTCGGACAAGGTAGGCTATGTCTGGCTGACGATTGGCGTCAATCCAGTCTATGTGGATACCGGTATCAGAATCGAATCTGCCGCCGATCTCTGCGGCAGGTGTTTGGATGATGTTGCTATGGATGTTTTGTATATGACGGGCAACGATCATGCACTGGAAGCAGCCGACCCGCTGGAATTGGCCGAAATCAAGCGGCGCTGGGAGCCATATATCAACCAGCTGCCAGACTATGCGTATCTCTGCAAAGACCTGCTGAACGGAAAAATGTAATCTATCAAACGAGGTGTCAGGAGCCCTACAGTGCTTCTGACACCTTTTTTAGATTTTTTGTGAATTTGATGAAAAAGTCCTTGACAATTTGTCTCTGGAAAGACGGCCAAGTCCATTCTGGTAAGCTGTGGTGCAAGACTGGCACCGTTTGATATCAAGGAACTCAGAGACCTGACAGCTTATGATGAACTGGAGCTTGATACTCTGGGAGATGAGAAGACAGCACTGTTCCTGATCATGTCAGATACAGATGGAACCTTTAACTTCCTGATTTCCATGATCTATACACAGATGTTCAATCTTCTGTGTGAGAAAGCGGATGATGTGTATGGTGGAAGATTACCGGTACATGTAAGATGTCTGATCGACGAGGCGGCGAATATCGGCCAGATACCGAACCTGGAGAAGCTGGTTGCAACAATCCGAAGCCGAGAAATATCAGCATGCCTGGTATTACAGGCCAAGTCGCAGCTGAAAGCGATTTATAAGGATAACGCTGATACGATCATCGGCAACATGGATTCACAGATTTTTCTTGGTGGTACGGAACAGACCACTTTGAAGGATCTGAATGCGATTCTGGGAAAAGAGACAATCGATATGTATAATACAGGCCAGTCTAAAGGATCCCAGGAAAGCTACAACATGAATTACCAGAAACTTGGTAAGGATCTTATGACAATGGATGAACTGGCGGTCATGGACGGCTCAAAATGTATTGTGCAGGTCCGTGGTGTAAGACCTTTCTTATCCGATAAATATGATCTGACGCAGCATCCGAATTACAAGCTGACAGCAGATTATGATAAGAGGAATTACTTTGATGTAGTAAAATTCCTCAGCCACAACTTAATACTGAAAGCAGATGACGAATACCAGGTCATCGATGTAACCGAGTAAAGAGCTCTTTCCATCCGGCGATAAAGGCCGGGAGGCAGGAGCTTTTACTATATTCCCGAATAGGAAATAAAAGAATTTCCAGATGGGGAGCAAATATGCGCGCATAGCCGGGATCACTGCAGGGAGACCGGCAGTAACTATAAACCGCCCTTTGGTCAGGGCAGAAGGAAAAAGTATATCACACATAAATCATTTAATGGAGGAATTTGAATTATGGCATTTTTTACAAGCGCAGTAGGAACCTTACAGACACTTGTTATCGCTCTTGGAGCCGGACTTGGAATCTGGGGAGCGATTAACCTTATGGAAGGCTACGGAAACGATAATCCCGGAGCGAAGTCCCAGGGAATGAAGCACTTAATGTCTTCTATGTGAAAAGATTTTAAAGAGAAAATGCACATCCTACGCAGATAACATGACAATTTCATGCAAAGCGAAAGGAGACACCATGAAAATCGAATACACAAAAGTGGGAGACTATTATTTACCGAATCTTTACTACCCGGAGGAAACCAGACCGATTGGCTTATGGGGAATGCTTCGGAAGGAATATCTGAAAGAACATAAATCTGGAACTTATACATATCTTCTTCTGACCGCCAGGCTGGACAGTTATTTGGCAGATCTGAATGAACAGGCACAGGAACGCTTTGAATTGATCGAAACTCAGATGCGAAGTGCGGAGGGAGTTTCCGAGGAACTGAAGAGACAGAATCCTATGGAATGGCTATGCCACTGTAACAATATCCGCAACCGGGCTGCTGAGATCATCAAGCAGGAACTGATTTATGTATAAGGGGGATTCTAGATATGAGAAGAGAACTGATTGAAAGTTATTATGAAGAATACCAGCGGGAGCTGGAAAGATTTCTTGAATCTGACCCGGAGATGTTCACTCTGGAAGCAGAAATTCATCATTACATAGAAATACTGGAACCGGTCCTCAGAGATGGCGGACAGGAGATGTGGCAGACACTGGACAGGATTATTTCAGCGAAAAATGCAATGGAGGGAATTGTGGCAAAAGAAATGTATATCCGGGGATTTCTGGATTATGAAAGACTGGTGTGTGAAAAAGACAGTAAGATCTGAATAATCAGAACATAGACTATATATAACGAGGCTTTTATTGTATAGACAGTAAGAGCCTCATTTAATATAGTTTTCATAATAAAAAACAGGTGGTAGTACGTATTTGCTTTGTGTTATATAAGAATTGGTCTGGCTGAACAATGGTGAAAATTTACTATGATTTTACTTAAATCTGATTGAAGGATGAAAAAGTGATGATATCATATAGTGGGTTGATAGGGTTACAGAAAATGTATTCACAGAGGCAGAGAAGAAATAATGAAAGTAAAAAATGCAGATGAATTTTATAAAATATTAGAAAGAAAGGCTATATATCCGGTATTTCAGCCGATTGTAAATTTACAGACTGGAGATGTGGCAGGATATGAAGCTCTTAGTCGTATCGACAGGCATGATACGACTCTTATGATTTCAGATTTGTTTGTGATTGCTGAACAGGTAGGCTGTGTTTGGAAATTGGAAAAATTGTGCAGAAATAAAGCATTGAAGGCAGCGGCGAATAAACCAGAACATGCAAAATTATTTCTTAATGTAGATGGTAATATCATTCAGGATAAATCGTTCATACAGGGATTTACAAACCGTAAGGCTGCGAAAGCCGGAGTACCGTCCTGTGACATTGTATTTGAAATAACGGAACGGTCGGATATAGAAAACTATCAGATTCTGCAACAGATTATGAAGCATTATGCAGATCAGGGATATGAAATAGCTTTGGATGATGTTGGAGCTGGATATTCTGGTCTGAACCGTGTAGTAAATACATCGCCAAACTACTTAAAAGTTGATATAGAACTGGTCAGAGATATTCAAAAACATAAGAAAAAGGAAATTATGATGGAATTTCTGTTGCATTACTGTAATGAGACAGGAGCAATTCTGATTGCAGAAGGGATAGAAACAGAAGCAGAGTTGGAGTGTCTGTGTAGATTAGGTGTTCATTACGGACAAGGATATTTTCTTGGAAGACCGGACAGAACGTTCAAAAATGTAAGGAATGAGGCGATGTTGGTATTACGTAGACTGAATAATAAATCGTAATGAAAACTATATGTCAGCAGGTGAAAAATGAATAAGTCAATTATAACATTATAAAGATTTCCATTGATTTTTACACCTATTTTACACAAGCACTCACATAGATTTGATTTCTGTCTTCTATAATTGTATAGGAAAATGTAGATCTTATATAATAACAGGAGAGGACAGAGAAATGAACGAGAATGTGAAAGTGGTTTTTGGTCTGATCGGTGGCCTTGCCTTGTTCCTTTATGGAATGAACAGCATGAGTGATGCACTTCAGAAAGCCGCAGGAGAACGAATGAAAAAAATCCTTGGATTTCTTACAAGAAATCCAATTATGGGAGCACTTGCCGGAGCACTTGTAACAGCTGTATTGCAGAGCAGTTCAGCGACGACAGTTATGGTTATCGGTTTTGTCAGTGCGGGACTTATGAGTCTTCCGCAGGCAATTTCTGTTATCTTTGGTGCCAACATAGGAACCACTATGACGGCACAGCTGATGGCATTTAAAATCAGCAATTATATTTATCCAATTATCTTTGTTGGATTTATTCTGAACTTTGTTAGCAAAAAAGAAAAGGTTAAAAATATCGGTATGGTAATTTTTTCATTCGGACTTTTATTTGAAGGAATTGAAATCATGGGTGAAGTCATGAAACCTTTGGCGGGAAGTCCGGTCTTTGTTGATCTGATGGGAAAAGTTTCATCCATTCCGGTTCTTGGTGTTGTACTGGGAGCGGTCATGACATTGGTTGTGCAGAGTAGTTCAGCTACGATTGCAGTTCTGCAGAATTTTGCATCACAGGCAGGACCGGACGGAGTAAGCAGTGTAATAGGGCTTACCGGTGCGATTCCGATTCTTCTTGGAGATAATATAGGTACAACGATCACAGCACTTCTTGCATCAATTGGACAATCTAAAAATGCAAAACGTACAGCAATTGCGCATAGTATTTTTAATATCAGTGGAAGCTGCGTTTTTATTTTCCTGGTTCCGTGGTTTGCAAAATTTGTCCAGTTTATTTCACCAAAGGGAAATGAGATTGATGTGATTTCAAGACAGATTGCAAATGCACATACAACGTTTAATATCGTCTGTACACTGGTCTGGCTGCCACTGATTCCGCTGATGGTAAAAATTGTTACAACAATCATCCGTGGAAATGACAAAACAGAGAAAGCAGCTTTTGAACCCAAATATCTGGATATGAAAGTGATTGAACAGCCGGCGGCTGCTATGGTTCTGGTATCTAAGGAACTGAACCGACTTGGAGAACTGGCAGAATCTCTGTTAAGTGATTTAAAAACGGCGATTGTAGCAGATGGAGACTCAAAAACTCATGGTTCGTTTATAGAAAATCTGGAGATTGTACATCAGTTACAGGACAGTGTGACAGAATATATTACCAGATTATTCGCAAGCGGAAACCTTACAGAACAACAGTCTGAGCAGACGGCAGGGTTACTGTATGTAAACAATAGTATTCAGAGGATTGCAGACAGATGTGAAGATATTGACCAGATATGTGAAAAAGTAAATAACAATGGAAAAAGACTGACCAGTGAAGCCTCCTCAGAAATGGAAGACTGCATTGATATTATCCAGCAGCTTTTAAAGAAAGCAATGGAGGCAATCCGTAAGGGTGATGCTGTAGTGGCTGAAACAGTTTTTGAAAATAAGAAAAAAATGCATAAAGCAGAGAAAAATTACAGTAAGGCACATTTAAACCGTGTAAAAAATGAGGTTTGTGATGCGTCTATGACAAGATATTTTTCTGGGATCATGTATAATTTTGACCGTATGGCAGATAATTGTGTCAGCATTGCAGAAGAAGCCTGTGATAATGTGGCTTTTATAAACCTTGATGAAGAGACGGGAAAATCAATGATGGAAAGAGGTGCAGTATAAAATGGTAAAGAAAAAAAACATCCGAAAATCTGCACTTCTGCTGATAATGATAATGCTGGCAACGGGAATAACAGCATGTGGAACCGAGGAAGAGCCATTGCCGGATCTGTCTGCTATGGGAGCTGTCACAGCTGTATCACGAGAAGAAGGGTCAGGAACCAGAGCAGAATTTGAGAATCTTTTGAAACTGCCTGAGAGTGATACAGGAATAGTTGTTGATTCTACAGAGAAAGTTCTGAAAAAGGTGGAAGAAGATAAAAACGCAGTTGGTTATGTCGCATATAGTTCCGCAACAGATACGAATGGAAAAATACTTCAAATCAACGGAGTTCTTCCTTCTGAGAAAACAATAGACAATAACAGTTATCCTCTTTGCAGGGATTATTATCTGGCTTATAATGGAGAACTGACAGATGTGGAACAGGATTTCCTGACTTATGTAAAGAGTAAAGGACAGGATATTGTGAAACAATATTGTATTCAGGCTGACAGTACAACAACATTCCTTTCTGACAAGTCAGAAGGAAAGATTCTGATTGAAGGATCCACTTCAATGGAACCAATGGTAAAAGCACTGGCAGATGACTATCAGAAACAAAATCCAAATGCTGAAATAGAAGTAAAAGCAACAGATTCTTCAAGAGGGATTACGGCGGTGATAAGTGGAGAGTGTGATTTCGCAATGTCATCCAGAGAATTAAAGGATTATGAAGCAGAGCTTCTGGAAACAAAAGTCATTGGAAAAGATGCTATAGCTATTGTGATAAATGAAGAAAATCCACTGGAAAATCTTACAATAAAACAACTTACAGGTCTGTACAATGGAACATATAAAAACTGGGATGATCTTTCCTGAGAAAAACGAATATAATATCTTACAAGCACTGACTATAACGGTCGGTGCTTCTTTTTTGGATTTTTTCAAAATTATCTGACATTCTTCAAATTCCCACGTGTGATTAGTGGAAAAATAATTTTTTCTGCAAAAGTACCGTCCAAATGCCCTCTGAAACTTGCTATTAGTGAGGGAATATTTCATTTATGCGAAAAAAACTTGCAAAAGGGGGTTGGTAAATACCGCTTCCCAGGCTTTATAGGTAGAGGAACAATTATTTTAAAAATTTTACCCCAAAGATGTCCGCTTTTGCCTGTCTCAGTACAGAGTATGTGAAGGGACTAACAAAAGTAAAAGAAAAATGATAAAAATGCAAAAAAATATCACGAATCTTTTGCATCTTGCGAAGTCATTTGACTCTAGTAATCAGAGGACGTTTTGGAATGTTCCTTCGATGAACCTTGACAACCGATAAGTGCACCCTGGAAGCCTAACAGGAGTTATGCCATGACCTTTCTTTTTCTGAGAGCGAGCGAAATTATAATGACACTCCCGATGATGGGCGGCTGACCGAAGCCTTATGGTCAGTGACCTGCTGATGCAGGCAGAGGCAGTCTGAGACGGCTGCAGGTGACAGGGAAACGCACGCCAGACCGCCGGACGAATGAAACTGATGACAATGTTTACAGGGCAAAATGCCCGGAAAGGAGCAGTTTATGACAGAACTGAAAATGAAAGAAATGCAGTTGATTAACTGGTTTGGATGCCCGAATCTGATTTATACAAGGGAGAGAATCCATCTGGTTGCCATGCTTACAACAGATGAAGAAATGAAAAAGAATCTTTACAGGGTATGCAGATTCCTTGCAAGAGAAGAAATCGCATATCGGTATCCGATCATGTATGAAATGATCCGGAAAATATTTTCACCGGATGATACCAATCCACCGGAAGCATGTGCAATGTTTATGCCGGACGATGAAACAGATGATGAAGAATATGCAATGGCAGCGTAGCTGCGGAAAGGACAGTAACGATTATGAATAAAGTGGTTTTAATGGGAAGACTGACAAAGAATCCGGAGATCAAATATGCCGGAAAAGATAATGATATGGCAGTAGCAAGATATACACTGGCGGTAAACAGAAGATATAAACGTGACGGTGAACAGGAAGCGGATTTTATTTCCTGTGTCACATTCGGAAAGAGTGCAGAGTTTGCACAGAAATATCTTCACAAGGGAATGAGGATTGTGATTGGCGGTCGTATCAGCACTGGCAATTATAAGGACAAGGACGGGAAAACAATTTATACTACAGATGTGATCGTGGAAGAACATGAATTTGCCCAGAACAAGGATAATGGTGTTGGAGCTGATTCATCGGAAACACCGAAAACAGATAAGGACGGATTTATGGAAGCACCGGAAGGTGAGGTTCCATTCGACTAAACCGAAGTAAATGGTTGGAGAGGTTGCCCTTTGTCGGGGCATCCTCTTTTCCATTTTACAGAAGACATCAAAAATTACAGGTATTCAACCTAACGAAATCGTGATATAATCAAAATATGTTCAGATGAAAAATATGGAGGTTGCTTATGGGCGTAAGTTATAACAGATTATGGAAAATGCTCATAGATAAAAATATGAAGCGGATAGAGATGCAGTACCTCACCGGGATCAGTGGAAATATTCTTGCCAGGATGGGAAAAAACCAGTATGTATCAATGGAGACGATTGAGAAGATCTGCAAGAAGCTGGACTGCACCGTTGATGAGATGCTGGAATTTACAGATGATGAGTAACAAGAGCAGACATGTCAAATTATTAAAACTGGCAGAATGCTTCAGAAGTCGAAAAAAGAAATTGAAAAAAGATAACACGCCGGATACGGCATAAATCTCTTAGCAACGCTAAGAGCGCACTTCTATACAGGCAATTCCATCTGCCTGTATCGTGCGACCTGCGGTGCTGTTCCCGATTTCAAGAAATCTCAAACCGGGAAATACAGCGAAATCAGAGATTTCGTACAAGGGGAAGATCCCCTTGCGGCACAGATGCCTATCCCTGATAAAGTTTGTGACTGAATATTTCAGATATAGACATATAAGGGGAAAGAAAGTGTGAAATCAAAATTTGTGGAGAGATTTTATGATTAGAAAAGCAATACTAAAAGATGTTAATTCGATTGAAGATACTTACAATGAGCATTTCCAGTATGAACTGAATCATACAGCCTTTACTGTATTTAAGAAAGGGGTTTATCCAACGAAAGATGATGCAGAACGGGCTATTTATGCTGGTGCTTTGTTTGTATATGAAGAAAACGGAACAATTGTTGGAAGTATCATTATTGATAAAGTTCAACCAATAGAATATGCAACTATTCCTTGGAAAGAAAAATTATCTGAAGATGAGGTAATGGTAATTCACCTTTTAATGGTACGTCCGAGTATGTCTGGTAAAGGAATTGCATCATCACTAATAAAATTCGCTACAGAATTAGCACAAAAAAATAGTTGCAGGGCACTACGTTTGGATACAGGAAGTCAAAATATTCCTGCGCTATCTTTGTATCAAAAAAATGGATTTGAAATAATTGCTAGTGCTTCTAAAAAAAGTTGGAGATGTAATTGCACACAAAAACCATCTTTTTCTCGAAAAGATATTGTAGTTCGTAAATTCCAGTTTGAAAAATTGAGAAAATCGGAGTTTGAGGAGCATCACCGTTATGATTAGAGAATTACGGAAAGTGGATATAAATAAAGTTGCAGAAATATGGTTA
>ENA-OQDT01001248-OQDT01001248.1-human-gut-metagenome-genome-assembly--contig:-NODE-1248-length-15263-cov-2.715248_pt1 | contig 15263 bp, 15 predicted proteins | sample MGYA00242786_ERZ504617 | MGnify/ENA primary metagenome ERZ504617 (study PRJEB26092, sample SAMD00036337) | human gut metagenome | host: Homo sapiens | study: EMG produced TPA metagenomics assembly of...
GGTAGCGTGTTCTCCTGCGACAAATCAGCAAAAGAAAAATCGATGGCAGGTGGTTTTTGAAATGCACCTTTTGTCAGACGGAGGCAGGCGCGAGCCACCACTGTTTCATCCTTTTTCACAAGAATAATCTTCTTGTTAGAGTCAAAGGCGGCTAACAGGCACTCTCTCTGGCTTCCAGTACGGTAAGACAGGCAGGTACCATGAGGAAGCTCCCCAAGCCGCAGAGTGTGGTAAAAATCATCCACCTCTTCTGCCAGAAATGCACCTCGGGCCAAAGAAAGATTTTTCTTCCAGAGGCTCTCCTGCATCTCGCTGACAGGGTAGCGGATCTCACGCTGCAGGTCACCGGCAAAATATTTGAGTTTATAGAACTGGCCCATCAATTCAGCCTGTACGATCCGTCGCAGCGCTTCAACAGCCAGCTCCTGCCCGTCCAGTTCCCCATAGAGAGCGCATACCATAGCCGCGCCGCCCTGCAGTAAAAATTCCGTGACAGTCTCCCGGTTCTGCTCCACAAAATCGTCCGAAAATGCCAGTTTTTCTTTTAGATCCAGCCAGTCTGCATCTGTTGTCAGAATATCCTTGCGCACCTGCTTCCAATCCGTCCTTTCCAAAAGAGCCGTCATATTATTGAGGGCAAATACCGCATCCGACTCTGTAGTGAAATCCGGTATGAATGCTTGCAGCCGCTCGTAGTGCTGCAGCAGTCTCATGGCAGTACTCCTGGTCAATCCGCAGATATGTCCAAATGAACCTCGATACCATTCGCTAAACGGCCTTTCCAATAGACATTTTCCAAGCTGCTCCAACTCTGCATCTCCTGTATACTGGCTGACCAGATCCCGTTTTATCAGCTGCCGCAGTGTCAGCAAACGCTGATCTATGGAAAGAGGTGTCAGCATAGTGTATAACCGGACATAAACCTCTTTCTGATGCCAAAGCTGATACATTTCCTCAAAGGTGTACTGCTGCCCTTCTTCCAGAAGCGTAAAAAAGCTGTCGCTGCGGTTCACAGAATCGCTGGCCTTCAAATTCTTCAGCGTCAGGGAATTGATGTTACAGTGCTCACAAAAGCCCGGCTCAAACAATAGAGAATATCGCCCCAAGGACAGGAACACTTCACTGTTCTGATCCACCAAATCCAGAAAATGCTTTTTTCTATGTTCCACCGCATAAATGAGAATTGAAAACTGGAATTGCCGGACAGCATTAAAATCCAGATGGAGCCTGCCGGCATACAGAGCATTCAGATAACTCAGTTGGTTGCATAAAATTTCTTCCCTCTGTTCCTTGCTCAAAGGATGTGGCTGGGAGATAAACCAGTTGAGGTCATATTGTCCGGCATGGTTGTCCAGCCAGAGGTCAAAAAAAGCAGACAAATCCTCTGCGTCATATTCAAATACAGCCAACAGCCGGCGGAATTTTCCCACATCGGTCATTTTCATCCACCGGAGATCTTTCAGGCGCTCTACTGACAGAAACAGCCGCACGCCATACCGATAAAGCAAGATGCAGACTCTCTGGAGCGGACAATTCTGTTCCAACAGTTCCAGAGCTTTCCGTTCATTTTGATGCCAGCAAAAAGATACGAACCAAGAAACGGCTGCCGCATCATATCCCGCTGGTGCTCCGTCAGCATGGAAAGTCCCTTCCACTCCGCAATGGGAAAAGTCTGCAGGTTATCCAATATGACCTGCTCCTCTTCTTCATACATCACAAAGGGAAAATAGTATTTCAGGTATTCAAACCGCAGGGAAGGCAACAGTTCCAATTTCATGACTGCCAGCACCTGCTCTTGGGGATACGCTGTCAGTCTCTCTCCATACCCGTCTGCCGACTCTAAGGCTGAAGCAATTTCTTCATCGCCAATCTCCTGCCTGCACAACGCACCATAGAGCGCTGCAAAGTCCGGCACCCGAACCAGTTCTTCCTGTATCCGCTTTGTCTTTCGGATGTGCAGCCGTTCCTGTAATTGAAGTGTCTCCACCTGTCCACATGCCTGCGCTATGGCATCCTCTGAAAAGCTGCCTGTAAGCGTCGGAAGCAATCCGTCATCTTTCATTCTGGTCAATAGGGTCAGATGTTTTAATGTATTTCTCATGCTGCTTCACCTCCGATCATTGTCAGTACCATATTCAAAATCTCATGTCTTGGCCGGGGTTCAGACTCTACCAGTTCACCACACAGCTCAAAAAAGGCGTGTGCATCTTTGGCATCCATTGTCTGCACACAACCGGCGGGCCATTCCACCAACTTATCAAATGCCATATCCAGTACCTCTTTCTTCTCATCCCTGTAATAATATCCCCCTATGAATTTCACAAGAGATTCGGCGCTGCCGTTATAAAGTTGCTGCAGCTTTTCCCGTTTCTGTATGGTCCGTTTTTCCTGCTCCAGTCGTTTTTCCTGCTCCTTTCTCTCAGCTTCGGCTCTGTGCTCATCCTCCAACTCTTCCTTGGAATAGAATGTTTCCTTCAGCCGGTTGATTTCATAGCCGTTATACTCCCTGTGGAGCAAAAACTGCCGCAACACCGCTGCCAGCGCTTTTTTATCATAAAGGCGTTGGATCTCCGGTTGCTTTTAAGGGCACTTTAAAACGAAGTCCTCATATTTTTTCCGGCTCAGTCTGGAAAACTGAACGCTCCACCCAGTCATAGAGCTGTCGATGCTGCTCTGCAGATAGGAATGGACGGCTGATGTATGTTTTATATTCCCTTCTGCTGTAATACCCCTCACTCCTGACAAAGCATTCGTGAAGTAAACCGCTTGCCAAATATCGTTTGAAGTTGGGAAAAAGTGTACTCAGCCAGTAGCCTCTCTACAAACCGGAAACACCTCCAACTTGAAATTCTCAGGGCATACTCCCGCAGCAGTTTCAGTTGTGGCGCATCTTCACCATCTTGCCGATGCTGCTTGAAAAACTCCCATAGATTGATTTCCTTCTTTTCCACCAGAAAGGCAATGCCCGCCTACCGTTCGTATGCCAACTTCTGAAATATTCTCCATAATCGGCTCCGGTTAGTTCTTGGTATCTGGAAAGCCACTGTTTCAAAGGGATCGCCTGCCTGGAATGCAGCATTTGCAAGGTAAACAACTCCATATAGTTATCCCGCTCCAGTTCCTTCGCGAGATCATCGTACTGAGGATCAAACACATCAAATCGGTACGGAAAATCTTTCTGTATCGTTTGATTCATCCATAACAGTGTTTTCGGCGCTGTGGGGTTCAAACCATATTGAACTGCTTCCCAGAGTCCCTGAAATCCTTCGTACTTGACCGTAAAGCTGTCATAGAACCGAAACAGCCAGCCAAGATACTCATAAAATTCTTCCGAAAGATCCTTTGGAGCATTCAGAAGCATCCGCCCACACGCCGCTGCGATTTTCTCGGCAGTGATGCTCTTGGAACTCAACCGATCCGGCAGCCTGTCCGCCCATACAGCGAGAGAGTTTGCCAAAATGATTTCATCGCAGCGATACCCTGCTTTAGTCAAAACCGAAAATTCGCGGCTGTCGGGCTTCACATTCATATACGGCAGTTTCATCAGCGTGCGCAGCACCAGGTCGGCTTTCCCGCGGTATTTCTTTGCCTGCTCTGCATAGAACCGGATGAACCATTCCAGCACACCAAAATCATATACCAGAGAAAGTGTTCGATTTTGTGTAAACAGGCGGCTCAGCTGGGTATGCATCGCCTCATAGCCGCGTTCCGTATCATCAAATAGCGACAGTACAAACAGGGCTTCTTCCGTTCTCATATACTCTCTTTCTGCCAGTTTCTCCAACAGGGCATGGCGCTGTGCCGCATCTGTTTCCAAAAGATACAGAGCGCCCTGCAGGTACACATCTTCTCCGGCAGACCGTCGCAATTTCTGGAGGAATGCTCCACGCTGGTTACCCACAAACATATTGTCAGACTGGATCGCACAGGTATTTCCCAGCGCCAGGGCCAGAGCGCGGAACACCTGGACATCATCGCCCAGTTTTTCCTCAAACCGCTCCAACACCTCGCCAGGGTAACGCAAATGGTATGGTTCAAAATAGCCGGACACATCCGTTTCCACCTGCCATATCTGCATCGCCCTTGTTTGTCGGTAAGTCCTTCTCGCCGTATCGTCCTGAGAAGTCTGTACTACCAATTCGGCAAAGGCATGGTAAAGCTCCAAATCAATAGCCCTCTGATATACCCGGTAAACCGGTATCCTGTCGATATGCATTAAAATCCCTCCTACTTGAAATCTTCCATAAAAGATATGGGGAGAGAGCCGCAACATGGCTCTCTCCCCATTGATCAACTGACAGCATACCGATGGTATGCTATATTTTCTTACTCAGCGCCGGCCATGCTGAAGAACTCCGCAGGTGACAGTACCGTAACGCCCAAATCCCTGGCCTTGGACAACTTGCTGCCGGCATTTTCGCCGCAGACCAGATAATCCGTCTTCTTGGACACCGAGCTGCCGGCATGGGCGCCCAGTGATTCGATCAGGTCATTGATTCCGTCCCGGGTGTAGGGTTCCACCTTGCCGGTAACTACGATAGTCTTTCCTACAAAGGGATTATCCTGCACCCTGTCTTCGCTGTGTTCTGCCACAACAGGCTTTTGAATATTCATCATAGTCTGTAACTCCTCCCAAATGCAGAAATTATCTTCTACACAGAACCAGTCGTGGATATTGTTATGCAATGTCTCCCCGAAATCCGGAAGCTGCCGGAAATCATAGCCTCCATAGACCGCATCCCGAAACTCATCCAAATCATAGTGGAACACACGACCTAATACCTTGCTGGCAGTGTTGCCGATCATAGGAATGTCCATAGAAATCAGATACCGCTCAAAGGTGGTGTTTCGGCTCTGTTGGATAGCGTCCCAAAGGCGCTGCCAGGACTTTTCACCAAACCCATCCATGCGGACGATTTCAGCCCGGTAGCGGTCCAGACGGTAAATGTCCAGATAACTATGGATAAATCCCTGACCAATGAATTTTTCCAGTGTAGCCTCCGACAGCCCTTCAATGTCCATCGCCTTCTGGCTGACAAAATGAACGAACTTCTTCAGCCGGCGTGTTTCACAGTCAGGATTATCGCAGTACAGCGTCTTGATGATGCGATCCTCGCTCTTTTCGCCCTTTCCGCTTGATTCATGGATGCGGGTAGGCTGTCCGCAGCAGGGGCAAACATGGGGAATCGTATCCGCCATAGAGAAACCGCCTCTGTCCAAATTTTCCTCCACATGAGGGATGATCATATTTCGCTTGCTTACCAGAATCCGGTTTCCAGCCATCAGTTCCAGATCCTCAATAAAGGACAAGTTGTGCAGACTGGCCCGGCTGACCTCGCAGCCATCGATTTCCACCGGCGTAAACACTGCTACCGGAGCAATCTCTCCAGTTCTGCCCGGTGTCCATTCAATGTACTGCAGCAGGCTCTCATGCAGGTCATCTTCAAACTTATAGGCCAGACCGTCCTTATAGTGATGTCCGGTGCGGCCGCAGCTCTGGGCATAGGCGATGTCGTTAAACGAAACCACGATACCGTCAATGGGGATATCTTTGTCAGTGGCATATTGCCGCAGCTGATAAATACCGGCTTCCACATTTTCCAATGTCAGTTTCTGCTTTGTGACCAGATACTTGCAGGGCTGGAACCCCAGTGCACGCAGTTCCCGCAGCTTATCTGATTTCCGGGTCAGGTGCGGAAAGCCCTCCAGCACACCAAACGGCATGAAAAACCAGCCGACGCTCCTGGCATGTCTTGGCATCCATCAGACGGATGGAACCAGCAGCCAGATTGCGGCCGTTTTTATAGGGCTTACCGTTGCTGTCCTGCAGGCCGGCCTTCAGTTCCTCAAAATCACTGGGTCTGATAAAGCCCTCGCCCGTCACAACCAGTCTCTCTTTGTAGGTGATGTGGGAAGGGATACCGCTGATGGCTCGGGTATTATGGGTAATGATCTCCCCTTCGTCACCATCGCCACGGGTAGCCGCCTCCAGAAGTTCTCCATTCTCATAGGTCAGCTTTACAGTCAGGCCATCCAGTTTGAGCATCAGCATGATCTGCTGCTCACCCATGAAATTCAGAAGATCCATACTGCTCTTCGTCTTATCCAAAGACAGCAGCGGGACCTCATGTCTGGTTTTCTCCAGCCTGCTCACCGCAGGATAGCCTACTGTCTGGGTTGGCGAATTTGCCATTTGGATTCCCGTTTCCTGTTCCAGTTCTTTCAACTCGTCAAAGAGTCTGTCATAGACCTCATCTGACACACTGGGCGCGTTGCGGTTATAATACTCATCCCGATAACGGTTGAGCCGGTCATTCAATTCTCTCTGCTTTTCAAAAATATTCCGTTCCATTATGCTGCCTCCTTTTCAAGTACCCGGAAGGACATAACCAGTTCTTCTTCCGTATGCTTCTGTTCACTGTCGAAAACACTGCAAACACCGTCTGTAAACTGCCAGTGGGCGGCTCTGCCCCACCAAAGGATTGGGCCGCGGCCGCCGTTCCCTCTGTTGGCAGACGCATCTGGCTGATTCGCTACGGTACTATAAAAGCCCTGCGTGTTTACCAGCGTAATGTTCCGTATCTGTCCAATACATTCCGGCCGGCAGTGATCCAATATCTCCAACTGCGTCCCTTCCCGAAGTGTCCTGCGCAGCTGATTCAGGTTTTTGATCATGCGCTTTTCTCCTTTCCCCGCCCCACAGGGCAATTCCTGCTGTGCGGTATGCAGCCCTATTTCTGCCGGCTGCATACCTGCCAAAATTCAATTCATGGACAATACGCTGAATGGCGTCATCATCGTCCCACGCTGCGTGAAGCGTATTCCGCTCTGGTCCGGCTCCCACATGGACACATACCTTTTCACTGCCAACCTGCAGCAGCACATCCTGTCGCCTGGCGCAAACCACTGCCAGATTTCCAATTTGTTTCATGCTCTGCTCCTTCCTTGTTCATCAATAGCCGGACACCCAAAGGATGCCCGGCCATTCTCATTTGTCACGCTGCAGCAGCCAGCGCCGGAGACTGGATGCTATCCGTGTTCTCCATCAGATCTGCCATCAGCACATCCACCAAAAGTTTTCCTGCCAAATGGCCGGTATGGATGATGACCCGATCCTTCTTCAACTGGATAAACTCCTTCTCACGAAGGACACGGCTCTCTGCAGCCAGCGCCTTGTCGCTTTCTGTCAGCCTGGCGGTAACCACCCGCTGCCACTTCTGCAGGAACTCTGTTGCCTGCTCAATGTCCTTCTTCTGCCGGTCATATTCCGTCCGTTTCTGCCGCACTGTTCCATCCGGCTCCACTTCCAGCGTGTAATAGGCATGGAAAGGATCATCCGTTTTACGCAGAAACATCACAAAGCTTTCTCGCTGCTCAATCCGATCCCAGTAGCGGTCGCTGCTTCCTACACAGTGATGGAGCGCACGCCCCTCGGTAATAATATCCAGAATACCGCTTGGCACCACTACCATATAATCCGCATCGGCGTACTCATATTTCGTTTTGATTTCCTGACAGATGGCATTAACATGGGGGAATTTCTCCTCCATCTCCTCGGCCTGCAGTTCAATATCCTTCTCCTGGCATTTGAGCACCAGATCATCATGGCGCCGCCGCAGCTTTCTGGTGCGATATACGATCTCATCATAAACATCCATGTGCAGTTTCTTTGCCATGGAAAGATAATCCTCCCATGTACGCAGTACCTCATGGCTGTTTCGCCGGAAAGATGGCATCTGACGCCGCACATAGTTATAGACCTGCACCATGCTCATGCGGTCAGCAATGAACTGGACATCCCTGGGCTTAATATCCTGCTGATACATCCACAAAAGGACATTATCCGGGATTTCCCTGCCGGTGCCCTTTTCATATTGCAGCCACCGCAGCAGATCACAGCCTCCATTATGGAGCCGAAGGCGCTGAAACCTTCTGCTGTCAAGTCCCAAGGCTTTGATCAGGCTCCCTGTACTACGGTTTTTGATAAGTTCACTGACCGTTCCGCAGGAACTGAAACATTCTCTGGTAAGCTTCGGCAGGCTCGCCTTGCTGATCTGTTCCATTTGCGGTATCCGTTCGAGCACAGCCAGATATTTTTCCGGATCAACGCTTTTCTGCTTCCGAATCCAGTTGACCAGCCCTGTGCATCGAAGTTCCTTCTGTTCCAGAGTTGGCAGCGTTTTGCCATAGACCCGTCCATTATGCGAACCAGACCAGTTGTAAGAACAGGGGGATCCGGAAATCCAACGCATATTGCGCTGCTTATACAACCCCCAATAGTAGGTTCTTGGCTTCCTTTCCTTGTCATAAATCGTGCGCCGGATTTCCTGGCAATAAAGTCTGGAGTTTGGAAGGCTTTCTTTTCTGTATGTCCGGTCAGCCTGAAATTCACGAACTACAAAGCCAACTTTGCATCGCTGGATCAGGTAGGCAAAATGTTTTTCTGTCTGCATATACCCCGCTCGTCCATAGGCTTTGAATACCACCGAATGGCGGCAACAACTACAGCGGCCTTTTTGATTGTGATGTGGATGTACCTTGATCGGTACTTCCTTTTCGCAGTAGGTACAATAACCTGTTTTGGCGCCGCCCTTTTTGTAGTGGTAGTAAATGTAATTTTGCCGGATGGCAACCTTATCCACCCATCGACTCCAGTCCTTCGGAAGTTCCGGCACCTGTTCCATATCTTTATCCCATGGATCAGTTTCCCGCCGGTGCCGCTGTTCGAGCTGTTCATCGCGCACATCCCGCTGAAACTGCAGGATGGCCTCTACCGCATTTTTTATCAATGTTCAGATATGTCTGTATAGATGTCTCATCTTCCTCGCTGATCCAGTAGGCTTTGGTATACCAGTATTGCCGCTTCCAGTCCAAGTCTGTCCGAACTTGGATTCGCACCATTTCTGTATCAGGCTGTTATAGATAATAAACTGCCGCTTTTCTTATCCAGATACACTTCATAGGCCGGATTACTACCCATCCAAGCGAAGATGCTCTGGGAAAAAGAAAGCCACCTTCAATATTCCATCCTGTTTGATACATCTCAGATAGGTATAATACTCACAGACTTCCCGAACATATCCGTAGTCAGGTTTTTCCTTTCTTGGCAGGTCTGAAGTCGCGATTTCTTCATTTCATCCGTCGCTGTCAGATTGGGAAGTGCCATCAGGGCTCCTTTTTTTCATCTCAATTCACCATCCTCTTTGTCAAATCTACGCCATACCACACATCAGGCAGTAATGTAACGCCGTCAATCCGGCCCACTGCAACCTGTACGATACTTTCCGAATCCGGAGCTTCCTTCGCAAAAGCAAGGATGTCTCCCAGTCTTCCGGTAGCAACGGGGTCTTTGCCCCGTACCACCGCATAACCGCAGTTCGCCATTGCCCGGTTGGCTGCCACATGGGAACTCCACACCCTGCGCGGGTGATCTACCATGTAGGCCAAACCATGTAAAAACAGCTCCTCTTTGGTTAGCCGCTTAATCACAGTCAACTCCGTACAGGCGATTTTGGAGTCATGCTCATCTTCATCGATGTCGCCGCCGGCGTTGACAATATAATATTCCGAATGCTCCAGGCTGGAATAATAGCTAAGGCAGTCGAGCGGATTTTCCGCGCAGTGAAATCCATTTTCCCTGCAATTTGCTTTTTCAGTCGTATTGAGCCCCATCACAAACTGATAGCCACGGCATATCAGCCCGGGGCGAAAACCCTTATAAGCAATCATTCTGCATTTTTCCTCCTTTGCCGGCTCAGCCTGCCTTTGCCATCCCAAAATCCAGCAGCGACATCTGCCCATCCTGAGAAGGCTTTTTTTCCTCCTGCTTGGGTGCCGCCTTGGGTTCCGTCTTTTTCTTCTCTGCCGCCTTCTTAGGTTTGCTCTTTGCAGAGGACTTCCCAGCATACGGCTTGGGAACAAACTTCTCCTCATCCTCATGGTCTTCCTTGGCATCAGGGTCACGGAAATAATCTTCCGCCCACTGATAGCACATATCATCCGGCACATCGCAGCCATATGTCTGCTGTCCGGGACCAGGGCGGGTTCCGCTTGCTTTTAGTTCATCCTGCACATAATCCCATGCCTTTCGGTTGATGTACTGGAAACAGCGGATCATATTCTTTTTCGGATGCATCGTCAGACGGGCAAACGCCGTATCTTCCATACAGAGCATCTGGATATGCTCGGACACACATTCCTTCATATTTCGCCGTGTCAGTTTTTCCACATCGGTACTCACCCTCTGGGTAGAGGCCGCGATTACTTCTTCATCACTCATCGCTTCCAGACGGGCGATTTGCTCCTGCTCCGCAGCTTTCTTCGCCTGCTGTTTGGCGTCAAATTCCGCTTTGCGCTGGGCTTCAGCCGCCTCATGCTCCGCACGCTTTTTTTCTTCATCTTCTGCGGCGGGCGGTTGTGCCGAATTCCCCTCCTCAGCAGACTTCTCTTCCCCAGCAGGCGCTACTTCATCCGCAGGTTCCTCCTCTGCATCAGCCAAAGCAGTCTCACCGGCACAAACCGAAGCCGCCGATACTGGGACAGTGTCTGTACCTACAGGCGGCACAGGCAAAGATTCCATCTCCTCCAGCTCAAAGGCTTCATCATCCTCAAAGGCTGCAGACGAATCGAACATACTGTTTTGCTGCTCCATTGCTATTTCTGAAAAAACACCCATTGTAAAATCTCCTTTCGCAAAAAAGGCATGGAGCAGGCCGTTATGATCCTTTCCATGCCATTGTGTGTTGCTCACAGCACATATAAAAGTGTGCTGAAGCTGTCAAAACAGTAGCAGACCACGCCAGTATACTGCCTTGACCATTCCTTGATTTTGTCCTGCACCTCCTGCGCAGTCTTTTGATTGCTCATATTCCAGGGTGGATGTACCGTTACGGTAAAGTAGCCATTCTCCAGACAACTTCTGACATCTGCCGGAAGATTGGAGCACTGCTCATACAGTGCTGTAATCTGGCTTTTCTTCTTTTCTGCAATACGCATCTGACCCCTATCCCTTCATTCCTGTTTTTGAGCAGGCTCCGGAAGTCTTTTACACAAGAATGGGGAGAAGCGTACCGGTGCAAAATCCCGGCAGTCATTCACATAGAAGTATGTGCGTTTGCCTTGGCAGTCCAGTTCCACCACATCAGATGGAGCCAACGGACGGCCTCTGTAATCTTCCGGCAAATGTTCATTAAAGTCCAGGAACAGGCGCCCCAGCACTTCCATGTCATTCTGCCCCTTTGGGCAACAGACCTCTGCGCTCCATACCGTCTGATAGGCGGCAGCAGGCGGCTGTTCATATCCAGCTTTACGCAGTGCATCCAGTTGCTTGAACGCGAAAGGTACCGTCTGTGTCTCACCCAGGCAAAGCTGGTAAATGCAAAATCTCCGGAAAACTCTCTGGCTGTCCAGAATATCCTTCAGCGCCCGATTGCCCTGAGCAAGAAATATCTGATACTCTTCCTTTGTCAGCCCCAGATACTCTGTCAGATCCAAATCTTTCTCCGCTCTGGTGTGCCAAAGCTCGACGCAGCCATCTATATAGGTAAAATCACACTTACCGCACAGATATTGCTGCTTAAAATTCATTCTCTGCACCTCCTTTTCCTTCTGTTCTTTCTCCCGAAGGGCAAGCTGCCAATCATCAAACCCTTTATAATTCGGATTCCAGGTCAGCCGACGACATGCCATTCCATTTTTTTCGGGCCATCAGATAGATCTTAGATGCCCCATTAGAGGTCATTTGGTTACTGTACTTATCCATATCATGAGCCTCAATGATCTCCTCAGTGCCATTCTGTGCCAACAGTGCAAACAGCGTATCCAACTGGCTTGTGTTGTTTGCGCCGGCAATCGCCGCAAAAGTCCGGTTTGTCAGGCAGTGTGAGATGTCTGCTTTCAGCAGTCCCTCAATGACATAGACCACCCGAGCAGATGGATTGCCGATAAAATGTACCGGGCTCCCGGATGTGACACCCATATTTTTGGACGAGGACGAAAACCAGATGTATTTGGCTCCTGACTTATCCGGTGGATCATCTTTTTGCTTGAGCGGACTATCCAAAAGTATCTGCAGGCCATGTATCATACCGTCGTATCCCACAGCTGGAATCAAAATCCCTGCGTTTTTTCGGTAGAAGTTCATGGTCCAGCGCCCGCTGTCATCCAGATAAAAGCCGGGCACCCCCTCCACCTTGCATCCCTGTTTCATCAGCCGCTCGGTAATGGAGCGGCAAAGGAATGGGGGTGGAGTGCTCTTGAACCCAATCCGGTCGATCTGTTCATCCGACAGTCCCCGTTTTGGGGAGTGCAGATGGTTGCGGTGGGCAGGCTGAAGAGGCAGCATAGCGAGCAGCAGCGAAAGCGTTTGATGAATTTCCTGTCCGCTGGCCCGTTCTGCTTGCTGCACTGTTTTTAGTTCGCCCCTCCTCTCATATCCGGCAAGGTCGGTCTGAGTCCCCGAAACCGGGGACCCAGTGCCAGCCTGCTGGTTTCCTGCCATCTCATATCCAGAGTTCGGCCGTTCCCTGTGAAAATCGTTGCACAGGGCTTCTCCTATCTCCCAATACGCATCGGATGTAGTCGTATTGTTTAGCCGCGCATAAAGCGCAAGCATACCGCCATGCTCATCACAATAATTGCACCGCCAGACATTTTTGACGAAATTCACATTCATCTTGCCGCGGCGGTCACCACAAAACGGGCAATCCACATATACACTGTTTGCCTGTCGGCGTCTGATTCGTAGATGTAGAAGTTCCACTACATCCATAATACCGAACGGAAAATCTCCTGGATATGAGTCCATCTGTTCTCCCTCCCTTCTTGGCCCCATAGATGGGGCTGCTTATCATCCGGCTTTCTGTGCGGCCATACCATCGAGCATGATCTGCGCCGCAGCACGAACGATATTGTTGGTGCTCTTGTTGCCTGGGGTGAGGTAGAATTTCAGACTCACCGGACGCTCCTTGGCAACTGTTGCCATGGTCTTTCCTTTGCTCAGACCGCTATCCACCACCACATTCTGCGCTTCTTCAAAGGTCATTACCTTCAAGATGTCTTCTACCGGAGTGCTCTCCGTATAAGAAGGCGCCACAGGCAGTTCTTCCGGTTCATCCGATTGGAATACGGAGGCGGCCGGCTGCTCAGACGCATCATCCTGTTTTGGACTGCTATCCAATGTAACCTCGCGGCTCGGTACCGGCAGCTCCATATTGGGAGCATTCTCCTCTACCTTGCCGGCAGGCAGTGTATCCATATTCTCCTTCTCTTCTGCAGCCATCTGCTGGACAGTGGGCTGTACCGGAGAAACCGGGGGCTGTTCATTCTGAACCGGCTTTGCCGCAGGTTTCTGAATAGGCGCCGGACGAGCAGGCGCATTACGGCGCTCTACGGCGTTCTGAGGCGTTCTCTCCAGCTGGGCATGAACTTCCCCACCAGATTGCCGCAGCGCCGCTCCAGGGGCTTCTACGGGCCTCTGCGCCGCATTTGGCATCGGTTGCTGGATATGAGCTGTCCCGGAAAGCGGAATACTGCTTCCAAACACCTTGCCCGTACTGTCAACAGCAACATCGGCAAACTGCAGACCAAAACCGGCATCCGACAGCGCAGCACTCAATGCCTCATCCTGGGCAGCCTGCACATAGTCGGTACCTTCTTCCGCACTGTGCTGCGAGATGTAACTGCTAATGGGCTCTGCATCACTGCGGTCCAGATAGACTCTGGCCTCCATAATCGCAAGCTGTTCCGTGATCCGCAGGGTAGTCAGTTTCATGCGGCCCTGGGGGTGGCGCAGACGGAACCACAGTTTCTGATAAGGCAATTCCAACTGCAGCATTTCCTCATTTGTCTTTCTGGACACCTTATGGCGCAGAAATTTGAGCGGGTCAAAGCCCGGCACCTTGTTCAGTTCTGCCACTGCCGGAATTGTTTTGTACATCATAGGCATCGGATTACTTTTTTCGTTCATGTTGGAAACTCCTTTCTGACATAAAAATAGGAGACGCCAAGTGCTATTTCTGCATCTGACCTCCCTTTTTTAACTTGCGTTCTTTAATTGTTCTTCCAATACAGCTGGAATGGGGATACCGGCTTTCTTTGCGTAGGCTTTGAAATACATCTGGATACGCATACCCAGCAGCGTATTTCGCTTTCCAATCTCATTACGATGGATTGCCATAAACAATACCTGTTTCTGCCCAATCAGCACCACCCGCTTTTTGGCACGCGTGATTCCGGTGTAGAGCAGATTACGGTACATCATGATGGTGTGCGCTTTGAGCAGCGGCATAATAACGGTCTCATACTCAGAGCCCATAGCCTTGTGGATCGTAGTAGCATAAGCCAGATCCACATTGCTCAAATCATCTACGCCGTATTCCAGTGTTCTGCCAGCGCCAAAATCCATGCCGATTTTTTTACCCTGGTCAGTGTCCTTAATATACCGGATGAAGCCCAAATCACCATTAGATACCTTTTCTGTGTTCTTGGTCTGCATGATGCGGTCATTGATCCGGAATATCTTGGGGCCGAACTTGATTTCCTCCTCCGCAGAGCGGAATGGGTTGACCAATTCACGAATGGTCTCATTCAGCTGTTCCGACGACGCGGCGCCTTCTGAACGGAAAGGTGAAAGAATCTGCACATTCTCAATGCCACTCTCCTGTATCTCCAAACAATACCGTTCTGTAATCTTTTCAGCGGTGTCTTCCTGACTATCACCAGACACGAAAACAAAGTCCGGTCCGTAAAACAGTTTGGTATTGCCCTCGTTAATAAATTTGGCATTATAGGCAATCAGACTATCCTTCGACTGACGGAAAATCTGATCCAGCACCGTTACTGGGACGATTTTGGTTTCGATGATCTCACGGAACACATTTCCGGCTCCTACGCTCGGAAGCTGATCTGGGTCGCCTACCAGTACGATTCTGGCATTTATCTTCATGCGTTCAAAAAATTTCTCAGCAAGCCACATATCCACCATGGAAAACTCATCCACAATGATTAAATCGGCCGACAGTGGCTCTGACTTTCTGTTCCGGCTACCCTCATCCTCTTCACTGGTCAGTCCCAGACCACTGTGTAATGTTCGGGCATCCTCAAAGCCGGTACTCTCCGACATCCTGCGGCTTGCCCGACCGGTAGGTGCCATAAGAGCAATTTTGCCATCAGGGTGTAGCCGCCGGTAAACCTCAAGTATCGTTCCGTAGCACTGTTGTTTTACCAGTACCAGGAGAACCCGTAATTACTGACAAGCCATGCCT
>ENA-OQDT01001250-OQDT01001250.1-human-gut-metagenome-genome-assembly--contig:-NODE-1250-length-15262-cov-4.064817_pt1 | contig 15262 bp, 15 predicted proteins | sample MGYA00242786_ERZ504617 | MGnify/ENA primary metagenome ERZ504617 (study PRJEB26092, sample SAMD00036337) | human gut metagenome | host: Homo sapiens | study: EMG produced TPA metagenomics assembly of...
CATCGAACTACCCAGTCCGACGGAAGATGCTACCTGCTCAGAAGTTGCAAAATAATAAGTAAGATCTTCTGCGATTTCTCCTGTCTGTAACCCAACCTGTCCGACATATGGCTCTTTCATCCCCATGTCTTTGATCACATTCAAAATTCCGTTTCCGACTGCTCCTCCTACATCCAGTTTGCCCTGTGGATTCGGCGGCAGCATCACCTGTGGGTTTCCGGCAAATCCTTTAACATTTCCCTTTGCATCCGCCGTCACTGTCATTCCACGCAGAGGACCGTCTGCCCGGATCTGCAGGGTCAGAAGGTCTTTGTCCCCCTTCATCATTGCCCCCATCATCGCTCCTGCAGTCATCAGCCTTCCAAGTGCCGCACAGGCAACCGGACTTTCCTCATGGACCTTTCTTGCATATTCTGTCATTTCTCTTGTCGTCGCTGCAAAAGCACGGATCTGACTGTCTGCTGCTGTCGCTCTTACTATATAATCTGCCATTATTTTTTCCTCTCTGTAAATCTTTTCTTTCTGTTACTGTCTGTGCTTGCCTTTTTCCCGTGCGATCACATAGATCCGTTCGCTGTTCTCCCTGACCGGTTCTCTTGTAAATGCATCATACGCTGCAACAAATTCCATTCCCGACTGCCTGATCAACTCTTTTACCGTTTCCAGGCTGTATGCCCGCTGATAATGTGTTTCCTGAAATTTCTGATAGAATCCACCCTCTGTTCTGGCAAAAATCGTCAGGTCGTATTCATTGACCTGTTCTTCTTCATACCAGGTATTTTCCCATATAAAGCTGGCATCTTCCCGGTTTTCCGCAATCGTTGCAGCTCCGATCAGTTCCCGGTACTTATAAGGTGTGTTCAGATCAAAAATGAAAATTCCTTCCGGATCCAGATAATTATTGACCAGCCGCAGTGTCTGCAGAAAATCTGCTTCCTCCGGCAGATAATTCATCGAATCACAGATGCTGACTACCGCCCGCACGGTTCCGTACAGTTCAAATTCCCGCATATCCTGTAAAAGATAAAGTATTGAATTGCCGGAATGTTCGCGTTTTTCCATGGCAATATCCAGCATATCCGGTGACAGATCCACACCGATCATATCATATCCGGCATCTGCCAGAAGCTCCGTCAGGCTGCCCGTTCCGCATCCCAGATCCAGCACCAGTCCCTCCTCGATCCCATATTCTTTTAAAAGAGACTGCACATACTCGCTCCATTTTTCATAAGGGACATTATCCATGAACTTATCATAAACATAAGCAAAACTTCCATAGATTTCATTATCTTCGTTCATCTTACTCCCTCTCTGAAAGATATTTTCTCAGAAATGTCACAAACGCATCCATTTCTTCATCCGTTCCGATCGTAACACGCAGATAATTATCAATCCGCGGTTTATTAAAATAGCGCACATAGATCTTTTTAATCTTCAGTGCCTCAAACAATTCTCTTGCTGCCACTTTTTCATGTGTGATAAATAAAAAGTTCGCTTTGGAATCCCCAAATTTAAATCCAAGTTCGGCAAGTTCGTCTTTTACACGCTCTCTTGTCGCAATGATCTTTGCTTTTGTCTCTTCAAAATATGCACGGTCTTCCAGTGCTGCCTTTCCGATCACCAGTGACGGATAGTTCATGGTATAAGAATTGAAAGAATACTTTACATCATTCAGATATTTGATCAGATACTTATTGCCAAATGCGTATCCGATGCGCATTCCGGCCAGAGAGCGTGATTTTGAAAATGTCTGTACCACCAGAAGATTATCATAACGGTCGATCAGTTCCAGTGCGGATCGTCCGCCAAAATCAATATAAGCTTCATCCACGATCACGATCACATCCTGATTGTGTTTTAAAATATCTTCTATATCAGAAAGATCTTGTTCTATCCCGGTCGGTGCATTTGGATTTGGAAAGATCACACCGCCGTTTGCACGGTAATAATCTTCTTTTACAATCTGAAAATCCTCATCAAGCGGCTGGCACTCGTACGGAATCCGAAATACATCTGCCCATACATCATAAAAAGAATAGGTGATATCCGGGAAAAAGACCGGACGGTCCGAATTAAAGAACGTCAGAAAACACATTGCCAGCACATCATCTGAGCCGACTCCGACAAAAATCTGGTTCTTATCCAGATGATAAAATGCCGCAAGTTCATTTACCAGTGCCTCTGCGGTCGGATCCGGATAAAGGCGCATCCTCTTATCATCCAGGTTTTTGATCGCTTCCTGCACCCCAGGTGCCGGTGGATACGGGTTTTCATTGGTATTTAATTTGATCATGCCAATCTGATTTGGCTGTTCTCCCGGAACATATGGAACTACTTTTCTGATATTTTTCTCCCAGGCCTTCATGTTAGATCCTCCTCATCCGTACTTCTACTCTCTTATAATCTTATTTTTCAGGATAATTTTTCATCAGTTCTTCAAATTTCGGCAGTGCATTTACAATGGTTTCATAAGAAACGCAGTATGCCAGTCTTACATATCCCGGGCACGCAAACGAGCTTCCCGGCACCATAAGAATGTGATATTTCTTCGCTTTGCGGCAGAATTCTTTTTCATCTGCAACCGGTGATTTAACAAACAGATAAAAAGCCCCTTCCGGTTTAATGCAGGTAAGCCCTGCCCTCTGAAGTCCGTTATACAGCGTCTCACGGTTGCGATTGTAATATTCCAGATCCACTTTTGCATCCAGGCATTTTGCGATCACCCTCTGAAACAGGGACGGAGCATTGACATATCCAAGGATACGGTTCGCAACGGCTGCTGCCGCAATGATTTCTTCTGCGCCGTCCAGGGCATCCGGCATGACCAGATAGCCGATGCGCTCTCCCGGCAGTGACAGCGACTTACTGAAAGAATAACCAACAATCGTATTGTCATAATATTTCGTAAGATACGGTACTTTCACACCGTCATAAGCCAGTTCACGATAAGGTTCGTCAGAAATCAGATAAATGCTGATTCCGTACTCTTTCTGCTTTTTTTCAAGAATCGCTGCCATTTTTCTGATAGTTTCTTCTGAATAGACTACTCCGGTCGGATTGTTTGGTGTATTGACAATCACTGCTTTTGTCTTTTCATTCAACATCTGCTCGAATTCTCCAAGATTTGGCTGAAAAGTCTCTGTATCCGGCGCTACTTCTTTTAAAATACCATCATAATTGGTCACATAGGCACGGTATTCGCCAAAATAAGGTGCAAATGTCAGTACTTCATCTCCTGGATTCAATAAAGTTTTCATCAGGACATTCATGCCGCCGGCTGCCCCTACTGTCATAAGAATATTTTCCTTGTGAAAATCCGTTTCAAAGCGCTGGTTCAAAGACGCTGCAACGGCCTCTCTTACATCCTCATAACCTGCATTGTTCATATAACCATGTACCATCAGTGCATCTTCGTTTTCCAGAATTCCTCCGATTGCATTTTTTACTTCTGCAGGTGCCGGTACATTTGGATTGCCAAGGCTGAAATCATATACATTTTCTGCACCAAACCGGTCTGCCATCTTCTTTCCCTCTTCGAACATGGCACGGATTGCGGAACCATTCTCCACATATCCTTTCATTTTCTCTGAAATCATGCTGTTATTCTCCTTTCTCTGTCACAATGCCTTTTTCTACCATAAAAATCGGATGGTAGGATTTCTTTGCACTGCGAAGTCCCTCCGCACCCATATCCTCTTCTCGGTTTACGTAGGAGAATCCCTGCATTTCATGTTCCACAAACTGCTGATTGATCATCGGATATGCTCCCGGTACATCTGCAAATGCCTTTTCAATATGAACAACAAACGTATCATCCGACACTGACTCTCCAATGGAAAAACCAACCACTTTTCCTTCTGCGCGAAGCACTCCGCCGCAAAGTTCCAGTTCCTTGTACAGTCTCAGTGAATTTAACGTGACACACATCTCACTGTTTTTCTCCGGATCTTCTTCGCAGCCATTTTGGTTTCTCCATTTCAGTGCCATCTGGAAACATTCTTCTGCATTGGAATCGTTCAGACTCTCATACTGCCAGTTTGGATAGAGCTTTTTGAACTTGTTCGTATGATTCTTCTTTCCATGATATTTCTTTCCGGACAATTTTGCAAGCTTTTCTGCTTCATATACATAATCCGCATAATCTCTGCGGTATTCGATCTGAAATCTTCCCGGATAAACAGACTCTAAAAGTGCAAACTGCTCCGGCGTCACATTATGCATCTGGAACTTGTGTCCCTTCTTTTTACTGTACTCATAAAGTGCATCGACTGCCTCTTTTAAATATTCCGGTTTTCCCATCGGGAAACCATAGGAAAGATAATCTCCCATCTCACTTTTTGTCAGAAGCATATGGTGCTCTGTCACTGCAGTAACTCCATAAAATCTGGACCACAGATAGAGATTTGCAAAAGTACATTCACAGCTTCTGCACTGTTGCTGTGACATATAAGGTTTGTACCTCTTTTGATCTTCCAATTCTACTTTCTTAAAATTTATCATGCTTTTATTTTCCTGTTCTTACAAAAAGGCTGCCCTTTTTAAAAAGGACAGCCCACACATTTTTTATTCTACAACCAGTCCCTGTGCTTTCATAACATCTACGACCTGATCTACATATTTTTCGCAGAGTGTATCTTCTGCGGCTTCCACCATCACGCGGATCAGCGGTTCGGTTCCGCTTTCACGCACCAGAATACGTCCTTCCTCTCCCAGTGCTTCTGCCACTTTATCAACTGCTTTCTGCACTTCCGGATTCTCTCTTGCTGTTTTCTTGTCTGCCACACGTACATTTTTGAGAAGCTGCGGATAAATCTTCACTTCGCCTGCAAGTGTTGCCAGACTCTGTTTTTTTTCTGTCAGAACCTCCATCACCATCAGCGAAGTCAGGATACCATCACCGGTGGTCGCATGCTTGCTGAATATGATGTGACCGGACTGTTCGCCGCCAAGACAATGTCCGTTCTGCGTCATATTTTCGTATACATATTTGTCGCCAACGGCTGTTTTTTCATAATGGATACCTGCTTTATCACAGGCTTTGTACAATCCGAGATTTGACATAACAGTAGTAACGATCGTATCGTTCTTCAGTCTGCCCTGTTCTTTCAGATATTTGCCGCATACGTATAAGATCAGATCTCCATCAATAACATTTCCTTTTTCATCGACTGCTATACATCGGTCTGCATCACCATCATATGCAAAACCCACATCCAGACCTTTCTCTTTTACATATTCCTGCAAAACATGGATATGTGTCGATCCGCAGTCTGTGTTGATATTGGTTCCATTTGGTTCGTTGTTGATCACGTAAGTTCTGGCTCCCAGTGCATCAAAGACACTTTTTGCGATCGCAGAAGAACTTCCGTTTGAGCAGTCCAGACCAATGCGGTAATTTTTAAAGGAACGCGTTGCAAGAGAAATCAGATAACCGATATAACGGTTTCTGCCTGCAACAAAATCTACCGTGCGTCCGATATTCTCTTTGATCGCCAGCGGAATTTCGCCGCTCTTGCCGTCAATATAGGCCTCGATCTTTGCTTCTACTTCCGCTTCCAGCTTACATCCTGCACCGTTGATCACTTTGATCCCGTTATCGTAAAATGGATTATGGCTTGCGGAAATCATGATTCCGCAGTCAAATCCTTCTGTGCGCACTACATAGGAAACACTCGGTGTCGTTGTTACATGCAGCAGATACGCATCGGCTCCGGATGCCGTCAGACCAGCTACCAGTGCATACTCAAACATATAGCTGCTGCGTCTGGTATCTTTTCCGATCACAATCCTTGCCTTATGTTCCTGACCATAATACCAGCCAAGAAAACGTCCTACCTTAAATGCATGTTCCACCGTCAGATTTATATTTGCCTCTCCTCGAAAACCATCTGTACCAAAATACTTACCCATAATACAAACCTCACTTCCCTTTTTATGCTTCCTGAAGATTTGCCAGCTTTGCCGCCTGATCTGCTGCGGTCAGACTGTCAATGATCTCTTCCAGGTCACCATTTAAAATCGCGTCCAGACGATGCAGCGTCAGCTTGATCCTGTGATCCGTCACACGTCCCTGCGGGAAATTGTAGGTACGGATCTTTTCGGAGCGGTCACCTGTTCCAATCTGGCTTCTTCTTGCCTCTGCCTCTGCATCATGCTGTTTTGCCAGTTCCATTTCATAGAGTCTGGAACGCAGCACCTTCAGTGCTTTATCTTTGTTTTTTAACTGTGACTTCTCATCCTGACAGGATATTACAATGCCGGTCGGAATATGTGTCAGACGTACGGCTGAGTCTGTCGTATTAACACACTGTCCGCCGTTTCCGGATGCACGGAACACATCAAATTTACAGTCATTCATATCCAGTTGGAAATCCACTTCCTCTGCTTCCGGCATGATCGCAACCGTAATTGTCGATGTATGAATACGTCCGCCGGACTCAGTCTCCGGTACACGCTGTACGCGATGAACGCCACTTTCATATTTGAGTCTGGAATACGCACCCTGACCTGTGATCATAAAGGTCACTTCCTTGAAACCGCCGATACCATTTTCATTCAGACTCATCATTTCTGTCTTCCAGCGATGCATATCTGCGTATTTTACATACATGCGGTAGATTTCCGCCGCGAACAGCGCTGCTTCATCCCCGCCTGCGCCGGCACGGATCTCCACGATAACGTTTTTGTCATCGTTTGGGTCTTTTGGCAGAAGCAGGATTTTCAGTTTATGTTCCAGTTCTTCTATGTTCTTTTTTGCATCGCCTAATTCTTCTTTGAGCATTTCCCGCATCTCTTCGTCGGATTCTTCTTCCAGCATGGAAAGACTGTCCTCCACGGTCTGTCTGCTCTCTTTGTACTCTTTGTATGCATCCACGATCGGCTGCAGATCACTCTGCTCTTTCATCAGCTTCTGAAACCGTGCCTGGTCATTTACTACAAACGGTTCATTCAGTTCGCTCATGATCTCTTCAAATCGAATCAGCAAATCTTCTAATTTATCAAACATGTTCTGTTTTCCTTTCTGTCAGCCTAATTTCCCAAGTACTACCCGATCCAGCCCTGCCAGGTCCTTCACCACCTGAATACCGGTAAACCCAGCCTTCAAAAGCAATCCACTGACTGCTTCTCCCTGATCTGCACCGATCTCAAATAACAGATCCGCACCCGGATTCAGATATTCCCTGCACTGTGAAAGGATACTTCTGTAATAATAAAGCCCATCTGCCATTCCGTCAAGTGCCAGTCTTGGTTCATGTTCCCGCACCTCCGGCATGAGTTCTTCTATGACCTGTGTCTGAATATACGGTGGATTCGATACAAGCATGTCATATTTTCCTTCTACCTGTTCAAACAGATCACTCTGTATTAATTCCGCTTCTGTCTGAAGCTTCTGTGCATTTTCCCTTGCAACTTCCAGTGCTGCGGCAGAAAGATCCACACCCGTTCCCCTGGCCTTTTGTACATTTTTCAGAATACTGATCAGGATACAGCCGGAACCAGTACACATATCCAGGAGCGCCATCCCCTCTTTTGCACGTTTCAGTGCTTCTTCCACCAGGATTTCTGTATCCTGCCGTGGAATCAGCACCTGTTCGTTTACAGAAAAAGTGTATCCAAAAAACTCCTGTTCCCCAGTCAGATGCTGCAGTGGAATACGTGTACATCTCTTTCGAACCAGCTCTGTGTAATACCGGAACGTTTTTTCTTCCATCGCGGTATCCCGGTTCATCAGATACCAGCCACGCCCCGTCTGACGCTTCTCCACCGATGCGATCGCATATTCCAGCAGATACCAGGCATCCAGTCCTGCATCCGGCACTTCTGCCTGCATCAGAATATCTTCTGCCCATTTTCGTGCTTCTTCGTATTTCATGCTTTCTCCTGTCACCCGTCCAAACCATCGCCGGCTGTTTTCTTCCGTTGTTCTGGTCTGTCAAAATTTTCTTTCAGATATGCTCTCCAGTCAAAAACTGCTTCCACAGATGCGATCGCCACTTCTGCCATAGACGCATCCGGTTCCCGGGTGGTCAGTTTCTGCAGCATCATGCCCGGTTTTGAGAGCATAACTACGATCTTATTTTCACTTTTACCGGCAAGGCGGATAAATTCAAAAGAAACACCTGCGATCACCGGAATCAGCAGCAGCCGGAACAGAAGACGCCAGATTTGAGATTCGATCCTTATAAACAGAAAGATTATCATACTGACGATCATAACAATAAACAGAAAACTGGTTCCGCAGCGCTTGTGCAGCCTGGAACTCTTTAATACATTTTCCACATTCAGTTCCATACCGTGCTCAATGCAGTTGATACATTTATGTTCTGCACCGTGGTACATAAAAACACGCTGAATATCTTCCATTCTGGAAATCAGCAGAATATACCCGAAAAAGATCAGCAGACGTACCAGACCTTCCAGCAGCGTGAGCACCGTCATGGAATCCGTAAATTTACGAAACATCTGTGATAAAAAACTAAGGAAGGATCATAAAAACCGCAACCGCCATCACAACAGAAAATGCAATAGTCAGTCCCATCATCAGAGACTCATTTTTCTCAGCTTTTACTTCTTCCTTTTCCTCCTCTTCCATAAAAAACGAGGCAGAATAAGTCAGTGTACTCATTCCCAGAACCATAGAATCAAGAAAACTGAATACACCTCTTATGATTGGAAAAGAACGCAGTTTTTTATTTCTGCATATTCCTTTGTATTCTTCGGTCTTTACAACGATCTCACCGTCCGTTTTACGGACAGCCACTGCATATTTGTCGGCGTTTCGCATCATTACGCCTTCTATGACCGCCTGACCGCCTATATTAGATGATTTCATAACCGCCGTTCCTCCAGTTTTTATGCGTTTCAGGCTTTTAACCCTGCATCATACTATGTAAAAAAGGTTGAGATTTTTCAACCTCAACCCCTCTTATTATCTTAAGCGCATACATCCCATCTCCACAGGATCTTCGTATACTCTTGTATCCATTACGCCTGTTATTTAATGCCGTATTTTTTATTGAATTTATCAATACGTCCGCGTGCTGCTGCTGCCTTCTGCTGACCTGTGTAGAATGAATGGCACTTGGAGCAGATTTCAACATGGATATCCTTCTTTGTGGAGCCTGTTACAAATGTGTTGCCGCAGTTGCATGTTACTGTTGCCTGATAATACTCTGGATGTATTCCTTCCTTCATGATTTTCACCTCTTTTTCTTATTTTGTGAACTGCTTACCTTCCCGGTCGATTTCCGGTCAATGCCGTTCCTGTACTTCCACGGCAAGATACCCCGGACTATCCCTGTAAGTCCCTACAGTTTGCTGCCTGTCAGACAGCGATTGCATTATATCATAAGCTTTTCTAAAAAGCAATGATTTTATATAAATTTCTGCTTTTTGACCGTTTGTACCAGTTCCTTGTTGTTTCTTGTATGTACAAACATATTCAGGATATTTTCGACGGCCTCTTCCGACTTCATTCCATTCAGTGCACGGCGCATAATATAGACCGCTTCCTGCTCTTCTCCGTCAAGCAGAAGATCTTCTCTTCTGGTACCGGACTTTGGAATATCGATTGCCGGAAAAACACGTTTCTCGGAAAGCTTGCGGTCCAGCACCAGTTCCATATTACCGGTTCCCTTAAATTCTTCGTAGACTACGTCATCCATCTTGCTTCCCGTATCTACAAGTGCCGTTGCAAGGATCGTCAGGCTGCCGCCCTCTCTCATGTTTCTCGCTGCACCAAAAAAACGTTTCGGCATATGAAGTGCTGCCGGATCCAGACCTCCGGATAAGGTACGGCCGCTTGGCGGAACCGTCAGGTTGTATGCCCTTGCAAGACGGGTAATACTGTCAAGCAGGATCGTTACATCTTTTTTATGCTCTACCAGACGTTTCGCCCGCTCGATCACCATCTCCGAAACTCTTTTGTGATGTTCCGGAAGTTCATCAAATGTAGAATAAATGACTTCGACATTATCGCCGACGATCGCTTCTTTGATATCAGTCACCTCTTCCGGACGCTCATCGATCAGCAGAATGATCAGATGCATGTTCGGATCATTACTGAGAATAGACTTTGCCATCTCTTTGAGCAGCGTCGTCTTTCCTGCCTTCGGCGGTGATACGATCATACCTCTCTGTCCTTTCCCGATCGGTGAGATCAGATCCACAATGCGCATCGCCACATTTTTCGGGTCACGCTCCATACGCATACGCTGATTTGGAAAGATTGGTGTCATATCTTCAAAATTTCTTCGTTTTGCCGCCTCTGCCGGATGCATGCCATTTGTACTTTTCAGATACAGAAGAGCCGCAAACTTTTCCTGCTGGGTATTGGTCCTGACACGTGTATTTCCGCTGATGATATCACCGGTCTTCAGATTAAACCGGCGGATTTGCGATGGTGATACATAGATATCGTGATCACCCGGAAGATAATTATCGGAACGGATAAAACCAAAACCGTCCGGCATCACCTCCAGGATACCGGTCACTGTCTGACCGCTGTCAAGCTGTGAAAAATCAAGTCCCGGCTTTTCTGTTTTCCCTTCTGTAAACTTTTCTTCACTTTCCTGCTGTTCTGCCGACTCCTGAACTTTGTTTTGGTTTTGGTCCCTTTCATCTGCTTCAAGCATCCTGGCGATCACTTCACTCTTTTTCAATCCAGACAGATTTTTCAGTCCGCGTGATTTTGCGATCTCCTTTAATTGAACCGCTGAGAGCGATTCGTATTGTTCTTTCGTCATATTCTGTATTTCCTCCATCTCCGTCAGCAGAGTTCTCTTGGCATAATTCGATTTGCTTATTGTATCACACCTGTTTCAAAAAATCTACACCCAGTTTATGCGAAGCCGCCTGCATTTTACCGGCGAAGGGCTGCAGACATCCCTCCAAGCGCTCCGCCGCCGATGCAAAGACAGACCGTCGTGATCAGTGTATGCACCGGTATTGCGCCGGTTCGTTTCCGTATCATGCTGACTGCAAACAATATGCAAAAATAAAACAGTCCGCACAGCATCCCCCATAAATATTTCTTTTCTTTTGTCCCTCTGCCTGCAATACTTCCTCCAAAAAAGGTTGCTGTCGCATAAATCACGGTAATTCCAACTGACAGCTTCCCTTCATCCAACTGAAGCCGAAGCATCAGAACAGAAAGCAAAAGCACACTGATTCCTGTGACCAGCCATGCCAGAAGAACTGCCGCAAGCAGAGCCATGGGTCTTTTTTCAATTGCCATCTTCTCCATCCAACCCCTCCCTGCTCATACTATATGAATCTGCTTCTTTTTTTAGACCTACTGTTTCTCCTTCATTTCATCTCCTGCCATACGCAAAATATCCTGTATCTCTTCCAGCGGCATTTCCAGATAGGCTGAAAGCTCCTCCATGGATACCTTATGCCCGAGATCTTCTTCCAGATTGAGGATTGCTTCATTCAGGTGATTCACCCTGCCGGCGATTTCTTCATCCATATCTTTTGTGTCCTGTGACATCTCCATAGCTTCTTCCATCGCTTCCTGTATTTTGTTAAACAACGTTTTCTGATATTCTTCCAGATTCGCTTTTGGTTCCAGGTTTTCCAGTGCCAGAAGCAGTCCGACATTTCCCTCCTGTACCAGATCCTCCAGCGGCATTTCGGAAGCTGCATAGGTCATTGCCAGCTCATATACCGTCTGCAGATACTGTTTTGCAAGCGAACTCTTTGCAAGAAGATCTCCTGATGCTGCTTCCAGAAACAGTCGTTCCTCTTCCTGTCTGGAAATTTTTTCGATGCCGGCCAGTTCTTCCAGATACATTCCAAGGAAATCCGGACGTTCCGTCGGTACTTCCTCTTTTCCCTGCTCTTTTTCCTCCGTTTCTTTCCCGTTCTTCATCTGCATCTGTTCTGTTTTTCTTTTTCTGATATCCGTCTACCTTTATTTTCTGGCTGACCAGATATTCACAGACCAGACTCTAATGCTGTTCTTCATTCAGAGCTCCCTTTGAAAAGAATTTTTTACTTCTTCTCTGGTAAGATGATTTTCCTGTTTATCCGCCAGTTCCCGCAGTTCACTGAGCATTTCCCTGAAAACGATTTTATTCTGCATTCTGTTTCTCCTCCTGAAGTATTGAAATTGCTTTCTGAAGCTGGTTATCTTCTTCCACTGTGATCGTCACCTTATTTTTCAGGCTGTCATCTAATTCCACTGTTACATCCGGCTCAATTCCTTTCTGATGGATATCTGTTCCATTCGGCGTAAAGTATTTTGAGATCGTCAGTTTGACCGCCGTTCCGTCATCCATACCCACGATGCGCTGTACAATACCTTTTCCGAATGTTTTCGTTCCGACCAGCGTTCCGATGCCATAGTCCTTAACGGCGCCGCTGAAAATCTCCGCCGCACTGGCACTGTAGCCGTTTACCAGCACTGCCATCGGTTTGGTAAAGGCATTTGCCCCGTCACACTTGTATTCTTCGCGGTTTCCATCCTTATCTTCTGTGTAGACGATCAGTCCTTCCGGTAAAATCTGCCGCAGCATTTCGCAGCAGGTATCCAGAAGTCCTCCGAGATTGTTTCGCAGATCAATGATCAGTTTTTCCATCCCCTGTCCTTCCAGGTCTGTCAGGGCATTCCGAAACTGTTCTGCTGTCACTTCGTCAAATTCGCTGATTGCAATATACCCTATATTGTCATCCATCATCTTATAAGCAACCGTCGGCACAGATACTTCCGAACGCTCCACATCAAATTCCAGATAGTCATTTTCTCCGTCGCGCACGATCTGCATATGCACATGATCACCTTCTGCCGTTTTGATCAGACTGACTACATCTGTCAGATCTTTTCCGGTCACTTCCGTCCCATTGACCGTATAGAGAATATCTCCCGGCTGCAGACCTGCTTTCTGTGCCGGTGTCCCTTCAAAGCAGGTCACTACTTTGATCATACCACTGTTCGGATCCTGAGAAAGTTTTGCTCCGATTCCCTGATAAGCCCCGGATGTCGATTCCCGCAGTTTTTTCAGCTCATCCTGCGTATAATAAGCTGCATAGGGATCACCCAGTCCGCCGATCATTCCTTTGTACAGACCTTCCTCGATCGCGTCTGTATCTACTTCATTCAGATAATTTTCATTGATGATCTGCTCTATTTTTTCTAATTTTTCATCCACTTTTTCCGTGTCCAGATCCAGTCGTACATCTGCCGCATCTTCTGTTTTTGGCAACGTTTTGTTCTTTTTGGGGATGTTCTGTGAAATACCGATCCCGGCACCTGCCACGACCGCAGATACCAGCATTCCGCATACAAATCCTTTTCCAAACCGTCCGTTTTTTTCCATATGATTGCTCCTTTTCACAAGAAAAGACCGGCTTCCTCCGGTCTCTTCTGTTTGCTTCTATTTTACGTACACTCACCTGCTATTATTATCAGTAATCCAATGTCTCCATATACTTCATATACTTTACTACCATCAGTGCAATTTTAAATGTGATCGCATCCTCAAAAAATACGAAGATCCAGACCGGTGCTTTTCTGCAGCTTATCCAAACGGTATACCAGTGTATTCCGATGGATATAAAGCTGTCTTGAAGTCTCAGATACATTCAGACTGTTTTCAAAGAACTTGTTGATCGTCACAAGTGTCTCTTCATCAAAATCATCCGGGGATTTGTTCTCGAAAATCTCCTTGATAAACATCTTGCACAGCGGGATCGGAAGCTGATAGATCAGCCGTCCAATTCCAAGGGAGCTATATGCAATAATATTCTTCTCTTCAAAGAAAATTCTGCCCACATCCATAGCCATACGTGCTTCCTTATAAGATCTCGATACTTCTTTGATCTCTTCTACGATCGTACCATATGCGATATGGGATACCTCCTGTTTTTCCGGCGGCAGTGCACTGAGCATCTGTTTTGCTGCCTTCTCCATCTCCGGATACCCCTCTTCGGATGCCAGTTCCTTCACAATAATGATACTCTTCTCGTCCACAGCCGTAATAAAATCACCGGATTTGCTTCCAATCAGCGTGCGCAGGCTTTCCATGGACAGATTATCCTTTTCCTGTCCGGTCTCGATCAGAAATACAACCCTCCTGGCATTTGCAGCAATGTGAAGTTTTTTCGCACGATTGTAAATATCAACAAGAAGCAGATTATCCAGCAGCAGATTCTTTATAAAATTATCTTTATCGAAACGTTCTTTGTATGCAACCAGAAGATTCTGTATCTGGAAAGCTGCCATCTTTCCGATCATATACACATCATCGCTGTTTCCCTTTGCTACCAGTACATACTCAACCTGCAACTCATCATATATTTTGAAGAACTGATGTCCCTGTACAACCTGACTGTCTGCCGGTGAATCTACAAACGGAACCACAGATGAACGATACTCTTCTGATTCCGGAAAAGTAGCAGCCAACACATTTCCTTCCAGATCGATCACGCAAAAATCAATCCTCGATATTTCTTTTAATCCTTCTATGGTTGACTGTAATATCTGATTTGATATCATGTCTGTCTCTCCCTTCCATACATTTTTCTTGCTGTTCCGCGCCGCCTAAAGACCTGTCTTTGGGAACAGTCTTACATCTTTCAAACAGATCGATTTACTCTCATCAATCTGACTCGACTATTATTGTAATATAAATCACCAAAAAAGAAAAGAGAAAATTACTTTTTTTATGCTTTTCGCTCGATTTATTCCCTTTCACAATTATTATGTACACAAAAAGCCGAAAAACCAGGGCTTTCTGCGGAAAAATGTATGTAAGAAATTGGAAAACGGCGAACAAAAAGGCGTCCCGTTTTCACGGAACGCCTTTGTTCTTACAAGAAACAGTATACATATTTTCCAGAATTTGTCAAATACTTTTTTTAAATTTTTGTATGGATCCTTTTTTTCTGTTTTAATGCAGACAACGTTCATATTTTATTCACTATACATTCAAAATTCTTTCACTCTGTACTCATTTCAAATTCATTTTTGAACTATATACTTCAAAATTGCATCGGAAATAATGAAATATTTTTTCTGACAGCTATTATCTTTGATATTTTCTCAGTATTTTATTTTAATACTATTTGAATATTACTTTTTTTCATAATTGCCAGGCTAGCCCTCTGTCTGGCATCCTCCCTTTTTTACGGAACTTTTTTCAAAAAAGAATTGTCTCCCACTGATCTACACTGTTCATAATGGGAGCATTTCGTATGTCATCTTTTGACATCAATGTTATCTATTTATACTTCAAATAATCAGGTCACCATAAGATGGCAT
>ENA-OQDT01001255-OQDT01001255.1-human-gut-metagenome-genome-assembly--contig:-NODE-1255-length-15244-cov-2.832639_pt1 | contig 15244 bp, 15 predicted proteins | sample MGYA00242786_ERZ504617 | MGnify/ENA primary metagenome ERZ504617 (study PRJEB26092, sample SAMD00036337) | human gut metagenome | host: Homo sapiens | study: EMG produced TPA metagenomics assembly of...
GTTTGATTCTGCAATCGCACCTGACTGGAATAATTTAATCGTTTCTGGATCATTGATCTGTATTTGTTTAAATGTATTGATTGGGATATTATAATAAAATACTGGCATATCCACAGCCTCTGCAATATCATAATAATAATGTGCCAGCTGTTTTGTGGTATATCCAAAATAAAACGGTGGTGTTGCCGCAATTTTTTCATATCCCATCTGTTTCGCTTCTTTTGCATAAAAATTGCTTCTTCTGTACTCAATGCTCCTACATGGGCGAATAAATCAGCTTTTTCTTTGTACTCTGAAACCTGCTCATATAACTGAACTCTTTCTTGTCTATCCATAAGGAAACATTCTCCTGAACTTCCAGCTACGAAGAATCCAGCTGCACCTTCTGCAAGATTTCGATCTAATAACTTTTTACTTTCTTCTTTATTTATCTTACCTTCATCATCAAACAGAACCATTGATGCTACATAAATACCATCCATCTTTTTCTCCTTTTAGTCTAAACGATAAACTCTTTCCATATCAAGCCATGGACCATCTTCTGTATATGGATCCAGGCATGGAATACATTCATCCCACCATCTCTGTGTTTCTGGATCTGCTGCCATTTTGGCCATGTCAGCTTCATAATCATCTCCAGTGTATTCATAATATGTAAATAATCTTCCATCATGATAATAAATAGAATAATTTTCAATATTGCACTCTTTGATCATTGCATTGATCTGTGGCCATGGATTTGCATGTAATTTTTTATAATATTCTAATTTCTCTGGTTTCACTCTTGAAATACTTCCAAAACGCTGTACTTTTCCCCATAATAACGATTCCTTTCTGTTAATCTTATAACTTATATACTCTTTTTGCATTATCACCAAATAGTTTCTGTTTCATTGTTTCTTCCCTGTCTCAACAATTTCTAACAACGCTTTGAGCCATTCTTCTAAAGACATTGCTACATGCAATACAGGGAAATTGCTAGCAAATATGATCTTATCTTCACCAAACGCTTCAATTGCAATATTGACAGGTTCTCTAAGAGTTTCTACATCCCATTCTCCTTTTGGATTTAGTCCTGAGATCTTACAATATACATTTGGCAGATTTCCCATCTGGTTTAAATAATGTTTCCACTTTTCTTTATATGCCTGTTCTTGTATCGTTGGATCCTTTTTAGAGATAATATCCGGATCAACAATTCCCATATGATCTAATACGATCGTTGTATCTGGGCATTGTTTTGCCAGTTCATATAAATCTCCCAGTTCCCCATTTCGTACACAGCCTTCAAACACCAGATCCTTACTTTCTAAATACTTCACGTTCTCAATAAATTCAGGAAGCAGGCAGGTTCCGGCCACTGCGGATGGTACATGCAGTACCTGACGAACACCTTTGATGCGATCTGATTTCGCATATTTATCGATATATGCTTTAAATTCTTTCTGCGTAAGATCACCGGAAATTATTGCACCTTCTATCACCTTATCTGGGTCATTGCATACATCTATGATGTATTCATTTTCTTTATCCTTTTGATCTTGCGCCGAATCAACTTCAACGTATACTGCTTTTGATATCTGGTAATTTTCTCCTAAAGACTTTTTATAATCTTCTAATAAATATGTTCTATTTAAAATTTCTCCTTCATCATCAAGCCATGGTAATGAAAATTTATCTAAATCCCAAATATGTAAATGTGTATCTATAATTTCCATAGTGATCTCCTTTTTATTTCATATTAATATTCTACTGGTGTTCCACCTTCTGCACTGGATTTATAGCAGCTTTCTACAACACACATTGTGTGGTATGCATCTTCTACGCTGTTCATGTAATCATAATCTGGATTCTCTAATTTCTTCATTAATCCACCCATTGTACCAATGAATGCTTCTGGGAACCAGCTTCCACGTACTTTTAACTCTCTCCATCCTTCTCCATCATCAAGAATATATTCTACTTTGTCCGGACGTCCTTCTGGATAATCTAAGATCAGTCCTAATCTGACACGGATCGCACCTTTCATTCCTTCAATCTTTAACATACTTTCCTGATAATCTTTTGCATAATCATGGTTATGGTTAATATGAAGGTTTACTCTTAAATCTTTTCCATAATCCATAATAATTGCTGTTCTTGTCTGTGCCAGATCTCTCATCTTAGGATGCTGCATTGTTTTGCAGTAAACACTTGTTGGGTCACCGACAAAGCTTCTAATACAGTCAATATAATGAATACTATGATAGTTGATTTCCATTCTTTCTTTGCTGAATAAGAAATCCCATAAATGCCATGGATGTAATTCAACAACTCTCCAGTCAATATCTACGATTTCACCAATCTTACCTTCATCGATCAGCTGTCTTGCAGCAATGATATATGGTGCCTGTCTTAACTGGAAGTTAACTCCTGCGATCAGATTTTTTTCGTGGCAGATATCTAAGATTTCTTTTGCCTGCTCAATGGATTCTCCCATTGGTTTCTGCATTAATACTGCTGCACCATCTGGTAACTGTTTTAAAATAGAAGCTGTTGCAGATGCTGGAACTGCGATATCGAAAACTGCATCATTTTTCTTTGCAATTTCTACTAATTCTGGAATTGTAGATGCTACTTCTGGGATATCAAACTGTTTTGCTACTTCTTTCGCTCTTTCTTCATTTAAATCATAAATTCCTACGACAGGATATGATGCCAGTTTATATGCTGGAAGATGAGATCCTGAAACGATTCCACCGGCTCCGATGATTACGATATTTTTTGCCTTTTCTGGCATTTCTGGAACATAATTTAACTCTTCGATTGTTGATACGTTATCTACCATGATAATTTCCTCCTATATCACTTTGTTATTTATAAACTGTTTGAAATTCCTACAACTACTAATGCAACAATGATAACTGCATTTCCAAGTAATGCAACATTTCTTGCTTTTGCAAAACCTTTCCATTCTCCGTCTCTGAATCCCCAGATATTTGCAATGATCAGTGCGAGTCCATTAAATGCTACCCATCCGATACTTGGTCCATATGCCCCAAACAGTGCTGTTGCTTTTCCATATACTGCTAATGCCGCAAACCATACGAAAGATGTTAATAGTACTTTAAAATATGCTTTTCCACAACCAGGCTGAACATAATTAACATATGTTTTGTTTTTAATTAATTTTATCATTGCGTATCCAAAATTGGCAATAAATCCACCAAAGAATACAACAACCCATGATAATAAGCTGGCACTTGTTGCATTTACCCCGTCTGCTACTGCAAGATTTACTGGATAATTTGATGCAGATGCACCGATATTAATCGCTGCTGAACCTGCTCCTGAAGCTAATGCTAAGATTAAACCTTTTACAAATACTCCACCACTCTTTGTTGATTTATCTTCTGTAGAAGCAGATCCTCCATTGCTGTCTTCATTTTTAATAAATCCTGCTTTAGATAAAACTGCAACTCCGATCAATAAAATAGCCTGTCCGATCAATAATACTGTTAAAACCTTGGCTGTTGGTGTTGTATGAAGAATTGCCATAGGCACTAAGCTTCCTAATAAGTTGGATAATCCAAGGTTAACACCTGTTACCATTGAAACTCCGATCATATCAATGGCTCTGCTGTACCAGATTGAGCTGACTCCCCAAAAGAATCCTGCTAAAGCTCCTAAACATAATGTCTTTGTTGGTGTAGCTAAAACGTAAGTCATATAATGTGGTACTTCAATCGCTGCCCATATATGTGGAATACATAAAACTCCTACAATGGAAAACAATACCCAAAATGCCTCCCATGAAAACGGCTGATACTTTTTAAAGCAAATTCCAAAGCTTCCTTGAAATAAGCATGCTAACAATAAGATACCAAATGCATACATTACTTCTTCCTCCTTTTTGATTCTTATTTCGTTGTTTTCTTCACCGCGTCCTTCTTGGTATTGCGGTAGTACCAAGAACTGTGACTTCATAATATCATCCGTTGTTTTTTATGTCAACTGTTAATACTAACCTAATATTTTTTATTATTTTTGTGCAATTTTACCTATTGTGTTTTCCTTTTTTCTATTTTATAATCCAATTAAATATCCGTGGTACTACCACAAACCATTCAAAAAAATACTCATAATACATTAAGGAGGACTATTACATATGTCTATTTCATTAAAAGGTATCACATGGTCTCACAGCAGAGGCTTTACTTCTATAGTTGCTGTATCTCAGAGATTTTCTGAATTACATCCTGATGTTGAGATCACTTGGGAAAAACGTTCTTTACAAGAATTTGCAGATGCACCATTAGAAAATCTTGCAAAGAGTTATGATCTTCTTATTATAGATCATCCATGGGCTGGATTTGCTGCAAAACATGGCATCTTATTACCATTAAATGAATATCTTCCAACTGATTATTTAAAAGATCAAGAAGAAAACTCCGTTGGAAAATCTCATATCAGTTATAACTTTGAAGGTTTTCAAAGTGCTCTGGCTATAGATGCTGCAACTCCAATTGCCGTGTACCGACCAGATCTGCTTTCTAATGATGAAGTACCTTCAACATTTGATGATGTTTTATCTCTTGCAAAGAAGAATAAGGTTATTTATGCTGGAATTCCTTTAAATCTGTTAATGGATTTCTATATGTTCTGTAATACAATGGATGACTCTTTCTTTAGCGAAGATCGTTTTGTTTCAAAAGAAACTGGTACAACTGTCCTTGAACTTATGAGAGAACTTGCTTCTTATTGTACGAAAGATATTTTTAACTGGGATCCGATTCAGGTCCATGAAGTACTGTCCAGCAAAAATGACTATTCCTACTGTCCTTTTGCATATGGCTATACAAATTATTCAAGAAATGGTTATTGCGAACATCTTTTAAAAGCTACGGATGTTGTAACATGGAATGATAAATTATTAAAAACAGTCCTTGGCGGAACTGGTCTTGCAATTTCAAGCCAATGCGAACATAAAGATCAAGCTGTAGCATTTGCAAAATATGCCGCTTCTCCTGAGATTCAAAAGACACTGTTCTTTGACAATGGAGGCCAGCCTGGTCATCGTGCTGCATGGACAGATACAGAGACAAACCGCCGCTGCATGGATTTCTTTAAAGATACATTAAAAACTTTAGATGCATCTTACTTACGACCTCGTTATAGTGGTTACTTATACTTTCAGGATCATGCGGGTGATTATATTCAGGATTATGTAATGAACGGCGGAAATGTAGATGATACTCTGAATAAATTACAACAGTTATATGAAACTTCAAGAAAGGAGAGATCTTAATGAAACCATTAGATGGAATGATCGTTTTAGATTTCAGTCAATTTCTTGGCTGGCCCTTCTGCTGCCCTTCGACTGGCTGACTTAGGCGCTCGTGTTATCAAGATTGAACGCCCTGGTTCTGGAGATGGAAGCCGTAAAATGACATTACATGATTTAATGTCTGATGGCGACAGTGTTCTTTTTCAGACCATCAATCGAAACAAGGAAAGTTACTGTGCAAACTTAAAAGATCCTCATGATCTTGAATGTGTCAAAAATTTAATCAAAAAAAGTGATGTGATGATTGAAAACTTCCGTCCTGGAATCATGAAAAAGCTTGGCCTTGATTATGAAAGTGTTCATGAGCTTAATCCAAAATTAGTTTATGGTACAGTCACTGGATATGGTTCTACCGGTCCATGGATCGCAAAACCTGGGCAGGATCTTCTGGTTCAGTCCCTCTCAGGACTTGCATGGTTAAATGGAAATACTGATCAGCCTCCTACACCTTTTGCTTTATCTGTTGCTGATTCATATACTGGAATCCATCTTGCAGAAGGTATCCTTGCATGTCTGTTCCGACGACTTTCCACAGGCGAAGGCGGACATGTGGAAGTCAGTCTTTTGGAATCTGTTATCGATATGCAGTTTGAAGTTCTCACAACTTACCTGAATGATGGTCATCAGCCACCTGTAAGAAGTTCTTTTAATAACGCACATGCCTATTTAAGTGCACCATATGGAATTTATGAAACTTCTGACAGTTACATTGCTCTGGCTATGGGATCTATTACGGATCTTGGAAATTATTTAGAAAGCAGTAAACTGCAAAGTTATGATGATCAGCAGGAATGGTTTGAGAAACGTGATGAGATAAAATCCATCATTGCTGATATCTTAAAAACAAACACCACGGACCACTGGGTATCTCTTTTAAGATCTCATGGATACTGGTGTTCTGAAGTATTAAACTGGGAACAGCTTTTAGAACACGATGCTTTTAAGAGTCTTGAATTCCTTCAGACGATCAAACGTCCTGATAAACATGAACTGATTGTTTCAAGATGTCCTATTTCTTTCCAGGATGGACATGTCTATTCTTCAAAATGGGCACCTGAATTAGGTGAAGACACTGAAAAGATCAATCAGGAATTTTTATTATCATAGGGAGGGAGAAACGATATGAAACCTTTAGAAAATATAACAGTATTAGATTTCAGCCAGTTTTTGTCTGCTCCATCTGCTGCTTTAAAATTAGCTGATCTCGGTGCAAATGTAATTAAAATTGAACGTCCTGACACGGGTGATATATGTAGGACTTTATATATTTCCAATTGTGTGATCGATGGGGACAGTTCTTTATTCCATGCGATCAACCGTAATAAAGATGGAATTACAATTGATCTGAAAGATGATTCCTCAAAAGATCTTTTACATGATCTGATCAAAAAAGCAGATGTTATGATCCTTAATTTCCGTCCTGGAGTTGCCAAACATCTTGGAATTGATTTTGACTCTGTATGTAAGATCAATCCAGAAATCGTTTATGGCGATATCACTGGATATGGAACATCTGGCCCTTGGAAAGATCTGCCTGGTCAAGATCTGTTAGTTCAATCTTTGTCTGGACTTGCATGGTTAAATGGAAATGCCAATCAACCTCCTATGCCTTTTGGTTTATCCATTGCTGATATGTGTGCTGGGCAGCATCTAGCTCAGGGCATCTTAGCTGGTTTAATACAATCTAAAACAAAAAAAGAACCTGTTTATGTCCAGACAAATCTTTTGGAATCCATCCTGGATCTGCAGTTTGAAGTATTTACCACTTATCTGAATGACGGACATCAAAATCCTGTCAGAAGCACTGTAAACAATGCAAATGCTTATATTGATGCGCCTTATGGTATTTACAAAACAGCGGACGGCTATATTGCCTTAGCCATGGTTCCAATCCCTTATTTAGGAGAGCTGATCCATTGTTCTGAACTGACAAAATATACAGATCCTTCTCTTTCTGATAAAAGAGATGAGATCAAATCAATTTTATCAAAACATCTGATCACTAAAACAACGTCTCACTGGTTATCTTTGTTAGAACCTGCAGATATATGGTGTGCTGATGTTTATACATGGGAAAAGTTACTTGAATCTGACGGTTTTAAAGAACTTGATATGATCCAGAAAGTAAGCCGTGACAATGGAACACAACTATTTACAACAAGATGCCCTATCACGATTGACGGGGAACGATTTATAAATGAAAAAGCAGCTCCTTCTCTCGGAGCAAACAATGCAAAATATCATATTAATTAATCAAATATATAAAGGAGAAATGTTATTATGGAACAGAAAATTTATTATGAAGATTATGAATTAGGAAGCACTCGTACAACGATCGGACGTACGATCACAGAAGCGGATATTGTTTTACATGCAGGTCAGACAGGGGATTTCTTCCCTCATCATATGGATGCCGAATTTGCAAAAACAACAGAATTCGGGAAAAGGATCGCCCATGGAACTTTGACTTTCAGTGTAGCTGTAGGTTCTACTGCAAATGTGATCAATCCTGTCGCATTTTCTTATGGATATGATCATCTTCGCTTTATCCGTCCTGTATTTATCGGTGATACGATTCACACAAAAGTTACAATTCATAACAAAGAAGATCATAAGAAAAATCCTAATATGGGAATTATCACAGAACGTCTGGAAGTCATCAATCAGAATGATGAAACTGTTTTAGTTGCTGATCATTTATTAATGTGTCAGAAAAAAGCAGCTTTATAAAAATCTTGATTTGCTTCCCCATATTTTTTCAGTATATATTAACAAACAAAAAACTTCGTCTATCCTTGTCATCTCAGATAGACGAAGTTCTTTGTTTCTATTCTCTTATGATTTTTTATGATTCAAAAATTATCTTAAGCCTGCAGTCCCATCAAATGGTTAATAAACTGCTGAGCCGTACGTCCTGAGATTCCTCCGTGGCTTAATTCCCATTTGTTTGCTTCAAGTTTCAGTTCATCTTCACCCATGTTGATTCCTGCTTTGCGGGCAAGTTCGAAGACGATCTCGAAGTATTCTTTCTGGCTTGGTTTTGAGTAGTTGATCGTCACACCAAAACGGTTTACCAGAGATAATTTTTTCTTCCATTGTATCGGATCTGTGCATTCCGTTGCTGTTTTCCACATCGGATCTATCATTCCATGTCTCTTTGATCAGATGACGACGGTTAGATGTTGCATAGATCAAAATGTTCTCAGGTTTTGTTTCCACTCCACCTTCAATGACTGCTTTTAAGAACTTATATTCGATTTCAAATTCTTCAAAAGAAAGATCATCCATGTAGATGATGAATCTGTAGTTTCTGTTCTTGATCTGTGCGATCACATTGGAGAGATCTTTAAACTGATGTTTGTAGATCTCGATCATACGCAATCCCTGATCATAGTATTCATTTACAATCGCTTTGATACTTGTGGATTTACCTGTACCACTGTCACCAAATAACAGAACATTGTTTGCTTTTCTTCCTTCTACAAATGCTTCTGTATTCTCAACAAGTTTCTGTTTCTGAATCTCATATCCAACAAGGTCAGATAATACGACTTTATCCATGTTGTTGATCGCACGGAAACGGATGTTGTTATCTCCACATTCTTCGATACGGAATGCTTTGTTAAGACCGAACATACCAACTCCATAGGCTTTGTAGAAGTCTGTGACCATGTCAAAGAATTCATTCTCATCTTTGGCTGTCTCTAATCTCTCGCTTAATGCCTGAACTTTCTCGCTGACATTCTTATTGTACATTAATTCTGGTTTACCGATTGCCTGATAATCAGAGATTCTGCTGAAGCAATCTACACCTAATTCATCTTCGATTCTGCTAAAGTCAAAGTCAAATAATTCTTTAAATGCCTTAAAATCACTCTTTGCAAAGTGGTTGACACTTCCTTCACTTGCTCCGACTTTCTCGCATGTGATACTGAATGGATTTTCATTTGTGATCAGTAAGTATGTTAAATAGTTGTGCCACAGATTCTTATCAAATGCGTAATCTGTTGCGACTTCTAAGATTCTTTTTACCTGTTTAAATACTCTTGTTCTTAAAACATCCTTTGTCTGTGATCCATCGTCCATGCAACGAAAGATATCACTTAACTGCATTAAGATGGATTCTTCTTCCATATCACCGTAAATCAGTAATTTTGATACGATATTATACATCTCTTTTATCCCCCAAACTTTTTTCTTAAAATCATTCTTTTGTAACTGTTAGCAATCGTTACGTTTATTTTGGTCTTAGGTACGATTTTATACCTTTTGGTTTGTAGTTTTCAATAGTTTTATGCAATTAATGTATAAAACTTTTTAATATTATATAGTTTCTGCATTTTTTTGCTTTGTTTTATTATGATTAACAAACTTTTGAAATATATTTTTTGTAAAAAGCAATATATTCATACAAAAATAGTGAGACAAGAATTTTTATTTATTCTTATCTCACTATTTTTTACTTACGATATTTTTATTTTAATGCTTTTATCACACGGAACACTTGCTCTACCGTATCTATCAAATTCTCCTGTGCATTTTTCTTCTTCATAGCATCTTCTAATGATACCGCAGATCTTACAATTGGAAAATATGCATCAATCCCTGCTTCATTGCAAGCAGTTGCACCTTTGGTCACTGCCCCTGAGAATCCCAAGACTATTTCCCATATTTCTTCGCAAGTTTCGCTACTCCGATCGGTGCTTTCCCCATCGCTGTCTGGGCATCTAGGCATCCTTCTCCTGTGATCACGATATCTGCATCTTTAATCTCTTCTTCTAATTTTGTTTCGTGTAAGATCAAAATCTACACCTGATTTTAAAGTTGCATTTGTAAATGTTAAAAATGCAAATCCTAAACCACCTGCTGCACCTGTTCCTGGTTTATCTGCATCTGCTTTTGTAAAGCTTTCTTTTGCGATTTTTGCATAGTCTGCTAGCCAGTGATCCATATCTTTTATCATCTGTTCTGTGGCACCTTTTTGTGGGCCAAAGATCACACTGCAGCCCTGTTCTCCACATAATGGATTCGTTACATCACAGGCGATATGAAATTCGCAGTCTTTTAATTCTGGGATGGCTTTATCATCTTTGATCTGTACTAAATCTTTTAATCCGATCGCACCATGTTTAATCTGGTTTCCATCTTTATCTAAGAAATCATATCCTAACGCCTGCAGCATTCCGACACCACCATCATTGGTTGCACTTCCACCAATTCCCATGATAAAGCGCCTGCATCCTTTGTGAATCGCATCAACGATCATCTGACCGACTCCGTAAGTTGTTGTATATAATGGATTACGTTCTTTATCGGTTACCTGTGTGATACCTGCTGCCTGTGACATTTCCATAATGGCTGTGCTTGTTTCTTCCATATCTGATTTTGTTGGACGGATAATTCCATACTTTGCTAACACGGACTTCCTTGCCGGACCCGTAACTTTAATAAATTCCATGTTACCACCCATACCATCTACCAGAGCATCGACCGTTCCTTCTCCGCCATCTGCAAGAGGTTTTATGACTACTTCTGCTTCTAAATCGACTTTTTTTATTCCTTTTTCTATAGCTTCTCCCGCCTGAATTGATGTTAAGCTTCCTTTTAGTGAATCAATCGCTACCACTATTTTCATCATAAAACCTCACCTATTTTCCACAACCAAACAGAAATTTTTCTCAGACAATTCCACAGGAATCATCGTCATTGATAACAATACTGTAACAATCCAGCCTTTTGCTCCAAATGGAATACAACTAAACATCTTTCCGATCCATATAAATACTTGAAATGGAATTGCCGCTGCGTTTACGATCATAATCTGTACCAGCATGATAATAAAAAATACTTTCAGAAAATCCGGGTTCTCATTTAATCTTTTGAAAATCCCAAATCGTTCATCCCTGACATTAAATCCGTTAAATAATGCACTAAAGATAAATAAAACAAAATATGCTGTTAAATGCTGTGCTTTATTATCAAATAGATTCGTGATCACTGGTAATTTTAAGAATAAGAAACTTAATATAACCAGCCATATCCCCATAAATCCTATCTGCGTCATCATGTCTTTGCTGATAATACCCTCATCACGTCTTCTCGGTGCTTCTTTCATATATTTTGAAAGTGCTGGTTCATTTCCAAGCATCATTGCTCCGAGCCCGTCCATCACAAGGTTTACAAATAATAAATGTGTGACTTTTAATGGTTCTTCTATTCCCAAAAAATGGTGCAACTGCACTGACAACAACTGCTGTCACATTGATCACTAACTGGAATTTACAGAACTTCAAGATATTATGATAGATCGTTCTTCCATACCAGATTGCATCCTTGATTGATGAGAAGTTATCATCCAAAATAACAATCTTTCCTGCCTCTTTCGCAGCCTCTGTTCCACTTCCCATTGCAAATCCAACATCTGCACGTTTCAATGCTGGGGAGTCATTCACTCCATCACCTGTCATACCTACAACAAGATTCATTTCCTGACACAGGCGCACCATTCTTGACTTATCCGTTGGCAATGCTCTTGCAATCACACGGATCTGCGGTAAAATAGCTTTGACTTCCTCATCACTCATCTGATTTAACTGTGCAGAAGATAAAGCTCTATCTGATTCATTTTTTAACAATCCTGCATCTTTTGCGATTGCTACTGCCGTCTCCAGGCGGTCTCCTGTGATCATAACAACCTGAATTCCAGCTTCCTGTACCTGCCTGATGGCATCTTTGGCTGATGGTCTGACATCGTCTCTGATCGCCACTAGTCCAATGATCACAAGGTCGTCGTTGATCTGATTCTTCACAAGCTCTTTTTCTGAATATCCAAAAGCAAGAACACGCATTGCTTTCGCTGCCAGAGAATCAATCTTTTGATTTAATGCTTTCTGATTGATCTCTTTGATCTGTCCATCACCATCTAAATATTTTGTTGCTTTTGCAAGCAATCGTTCGGGTGCTCCTTTATAAAATGTCTTGCCTATGCTCTCAATTCTCGCCTGACTGAACTTATTGGAAGAATTGAATCCTTGATGGGCACTGACCTTACATCCGTCATTCCCATCCAACATACAAAATGTCTCTTCACCAATAAATTTCAACAACGCCTGATCCGTTGCATTTCCACCAATGACCTTATGATAAACATCAAACATCGCCTGTGTATTCTTCCCGATCGCAAGATCTAACAGCCCTTTCACCTTCCCATGATGTCTTAATTCATTTGCAGAAATTGAAGTTCCATCCGCTGTAAAGAAATCTACAACTTCCAATTCTCCCTTTGTGATCGTTCCTGTCTTATCACTGAATAAAATATTTAAAGATCCTGCTGTCTCAATTCCTTCTGCCTTACGAACTAATACATTATGATCTAACATTTTACTTGTATTTTGCATTAATACAAGAGATATCATAAGCGGCAATCCTTCTGGTACTGCACATACAATGATCACAACCGCAAGTGACACTGCATCGATCAAATCCTGCACGACCTTTGCTGGTCCCATAGAAAAATATGCCTGAAATCCACCTGCCATTATAATAAAATATACAAAATACATAACTGCGATCACGATTGCACCGATATATCCAAACTTCGATATCTGATCAGCAAGTTTTGAAAGTTTTACCTTCAATGGAGAATCTGGTTCTTCTTCCTGCATCTCCTCAGCCATCTTCCCCATCATCGTATGAAGTCCAACCTTCTGAACATCCATTATACCTTCACCATCAAAGATCACAGCTCCACGAAACAGAGAATATGAATCAACAAATGTATCTCCTGTAATCTCTTCTGCAAGATAAACACCCTCTCCGGCTGCTTTCTTCTCACACTCCTCTGCTTCTCCATTTAAAGCAGAATTATTGACTTTCAGGTTTCCTGTATGCAAAATACCATCCGCAGGAATCTTATCCCCAGATTGCAATAAAACCTGATCCCCAACAACCACGTCATCAACATCGATCACTGCAATCACACCATTTCTGTGTACCTTACACTGATCCTTCTTCGTACTCTCCTTCAACTCTCGATACTTTGTATCACTCGCAACCCCTGTCTTTGCCGTAACAAAAGCAACGATCAACACCGCAATGATCGTTCCCATCGGTTCATAAATCTCAGCATATCCAAAGAAAAACATCACGATCATCAACACCGCGATCGCAAGCAAAATTCGAATCATCGGATCCTGAAACGTCTCTTTAAACTCCTGCCAAAACGTCGTAGGTTCTGAATCTGGAATCTCATTGGAACCAAACTTCTCTCTCGATTCCTTAACTTCTTTATCTGTAAGCCCTTTTATATCCATGTCGCTCCTCCTAACCAAATAGCTCGTCAAATTGACTTTCAATTTTCTTTAGTATAACAGAAAATCAAAAGAATGAAACATTTTTGTAACATTTTAGCTATTTTTTTGCAGAAGAGACTTCATCGAAATTTCCTATGAAATAAAAAATGGGCTGCTTCTGCAGCCCAATCTAATGAAAAGAGAGGATTAAAATATATATGAAAAACTATGTCTTAAGTATATCAAAATCCCCACTCATTCAATATTCTAAATCTAAACAATTCTAAAGAAAATATAAACTTCTATAAAGAGAAAATTATCCACAGTCGGATTTAGTGTCCGCTACGTGCGAATCCGAGCGAGAGCGTGTCACCAGATAGTTTATATGAAGCGGTCTACCAACTGCCGCCTCCTCCGCCTCCGAAGCCGCCTCCTGAGAATCCTCCATCTCCTCCAGAAAAGAATTCTCCAACTCCTCCAGATTCTGATGGTTCTACAACTGTCAGGTTCTCAGAGACCACATGATCCATATAGTGCCCCATCATATAATAATGGAAATAAGGATCACTGCCGCCATAGACATACCAGTCTGGCGCAGGAAGTTTTAATGCATCCAGTTTCTTTGCATAAAGATCAAAACAACCCAAATACCATGGAATAAGGCAGAATATGATAAAACATGTCTGGATGATCTTTCGCCAATACCTTCATTCGGTCTAATTCCGCAGTTTCAATAAAATCACGAAGTCCTGCTAGATATCCCATCCATTCCACACATTGGTGGGTTCTCTTCTTCATAAATGCAGTCAGGATCACTCCGATAAATGATACTGCAACGATCACAAGATACACATGGAAGAAATCAAATAATTCTCCTCTTTTTATTTTCACATAATAGTATAATCCATAGAAAATAAATCCTAGAATAGAAAGTACTGCCGATGCGATCGGAAGTCCCGTTCTTGCTCCCTTTGAGATTGCATACCATTTATCTACACTATGGCATGCAAGAAACATTCCTATAAAATACAATATCCACGCCATCAATGGAAGGATCAGATTTAAGATCCCATCTGGACTAAATATCATCATAACGAATGCAAATAAACAGATTGGAAAACTGCAGCAGTACAAAGGATACGATCCTTGCAACTTTCGAAGATTTTGTATAAATATTTTTCTTATGATCATATTTGATATCATCTTTCACCACCTGCACGGTATCTGCAAATTTGTACTGTAAAGAAGAAGCTTTTACTTTTTTTCTGTTCTTAAATAAAGCTTCAAATCAATTGTTTTCTGATATCTTGGTTCTGAATCTGGAATATCTTTGAGTTTGATAAATTCCATATCCTTTTGCCCTTTTTCCTTCATCTTCAGATAACCCTTATCTGCCCAATAAAGGATCAAGGAAATAACATCCTTATCATCCACGGAACCGTCCACAACATATCCGACAACCGCACTGTCCAATTCCTTGTGGCGGCTGATATTGAATCGATGGGATGATCTTCTCATCACGTCCGAATAAAACAAATAACACTGCTGTGATCACAAGAACTCCTATTGATAGTCTAAAAAATCCATCGATCCGCTCCGATCTCATGTTTTGCTGTAAAATATCCAT